>OBVT01000179.1_pt1 | contig 19524 bp, 22 predicted proteins | sample 1476231 | NCBI WGS metagenome assembly OBVT01 (sample SAMEA2580031, study PRJEB22360) | human gut metagenome | reverse complement strand
CTTCAAGGACGATTTTTGTTTTTCTTTCGTCATTTTTGTAGACGACAAGTGCATTATTAATCTCAGGTAGTTTTTCCCCTGCTGCAAACATGACGTCTACAACGGGACCGATAACCTGAGCAATTTTACCTGAACTCATCTACTTCTCCTATTCTGTATAAGATACTATCGGTTCCTAGTATGACTAGGTCCTAAGTTCATTTCTCTGAGCAATATTGCTTTATTCTAAAGCACTAGCTCCTGCTACGATTTCTGTAATTTCTTGTGTAATCGCCGCCTGTCTGGCACGGTTATACTGGATAGTCAAATCATTGATAACTTTTTTAGCATTATCTGTAGCTGTTTGCATAGCCGTCATCCCTGCCGCATTTTCAGCTGTCTTGGCATCAATTATAGCACCGTAAATCATACTTTCTGCAAACTGTGGCAATAGTTGATCCAAGATTTCTTCACGACTTGTTTCAAGCTCAAAGGTCAAGCTATAGTTATCATCTGCTTCATTTGGGTCTAAGTCGACAATTGGAAGCATCTGCTCCACACGCATTTGACTTGTCAGTGTATTCACGTGGTGGTTGTAACAAACATAGAGCTCATCGAAAAGTTCATTTTGATACATTTCAATGGTTTTTGAAATAATCTTATGAACTTCATCGAAGCTTGGTTGACTGGCTAGACCACGCAATTCATAAATTGGCTGAATACCACGAGCTTTAAAGAAGTCTGCTCCCATACCACCGATACAGATGACTTCAAAATCATCACCTGAAGGATGATATTCTTGTTGCAGTTCCATGACAGCCTTCAAGATTGAAGAGTTATAGCCTCCAACAAGACCACGGTCAGATGTAATGACGATATAGCCTGTTTTTTTGACAGGGCGACTAATCAACATTGGATTTGTTGATCCGCCAGCACCATCTCCGTGAAGGATGTCTGTAAGGAGTTTACGGACTTTTTGAGCATAAATCTGGAAGTTGCGTGCAGCTTCTTCAGAACGACCTAACTTAGCTGCAGAAACCATCTGCATGGCGTTAGTAATTTGACTAGTATTTTTCGTTGAGGCGATTTTTGTTTTAATATCATTTAGAGATACTGCCATCTGACACCTCTATTCTTATTGGAAGCTGGATTGGTTGAGAAACTCAGTAATCGCAGCATCCAAGACTGCTTCTTCTGGCAAGTCTTTTGTTTCACGAATAGTTTCCAAAATCTCTGGATGTTGCGCATCAAAGAAGGCATGGAATTCTTCCTCAAAACGAACAATATCATCAACTGATATAGTATCCAAGAATCCATGAGTCAAGGCATACAGGATGGTTACTTGTTTCTCAACAGGTAAAGGTTTATGAACTGGTTGTTTCAATACTTCTACAGTACGACGACCACGGTTCAATTTAGCCTGTGTAGCTGCATCCAAGTCTGAACCAAATTTAGTGAAGGCTTCCAACTCTCGGTATGAAGCAAGGTCGATACGAAGAGTACCAGCAACCTTCTTCATGGCTTTAATCTGAGCAGAACCACCAACACGAGATACAGAAGAACCCGCGTCAATAGCTGGACGAATACCCGCATTAAAGAGGCTATCACTTAGGAAGATTTGTCCATCCGTAATAGAGATTACGTTTGTCGCGATATAGGCTGAGATATCTCCTGCTTGGGTCTCGATAAATGGAAGAGCCGTGATAGATCCTCCGCCAAGTTCATCTGAAACTTTAGCAGAACGCTCAAGTAGACGGCTGTGTAGGTAGAAGACATCCCCTGGGAAGGCCTCACGACCTGGTGGACGACGGAGCAAGAGAGAAAGTTCACGATAAGCTACCGCTTGTTTAGATAGGTCATCATAAACGATCAACACATGCTTCCCTTGGTACATGAACTCTTCTGCCATAGCAACCCCTGCATAAGGAGCAAGGAAGAGCAAGGGAGAAGGTTGTGAAGCTGATGCTGTCACAACGATTGTGTAATCCAAGGCACCGTACTGACGAAGTGTCTCCACTTGTGTACGAACTGTTGATTCTTTTTGTCCAATCGCTACATAGATACAAATCATATCTTGACCTTTTTGGTTCAAGATAGCGTCAATAGCGATAGTTGTCTTCCCTGTTTGACGGTCACCTATGATCAACTCACGTTGGCCACGACCGATTGGAACAAGGGCGTCAATAGCTTTCAAACCTGTTTGCAATGGTTCTGATACAGACTTACGTTGCATGACACCAGGAGCTGGGGCTTCAACTGGGCGAGTCTTATCTGTGTTGATTGGACCCAAACCGTCTACTGGACGACCAAGGGGATCGACAACACGTCCAATCAAGCTATCACCAACTGGAACTTCCATGATCTTCCCTGTACGACGAATTGTATCGCCTTCACGGATATCTGTAAAGTCCCCAAGGATGATAATACCGACATCTGTTGATTCCAAGTTTTGCGCCATACCATAAGAGCCATTTTCAAAAATCAACAGCTCACCACTCATGGCATTTTCGAGACCATGAGCACGGGCAATCCCGTCACCGATATAGGTTACAACACCTGTTTCAGTCACATCAAAATTGGGTTTGAAATTTTCAATTTGTTGCTTAATTAAAGCGCTGATTTCTTGTGCGTTAATTGCCAAAAGAACACCACTTTCTATTTCAAATTTTCCTTAACAACTTTAAGTTGTTGTTTAATACTCACATCAATTGTCTTGTGATTGGCAAAAATAACAAAACCACCGATTAAACTATCGTCAATTTTTTCCTTAATGCTACGAACTTTTAGAGACATCTTTTTCTCGATTAGAGGAATTAGTCGTTCTTTCTGTTCACCAGTCAAAGGATGTGCAGACAAAATAGTCACTTCAAAACGATTGGTTTCTTTTTCAAGACGATTCAAGCAATCTACAATCACATCATAAAACAGGTTTGATCTGTGATTGTAAAGTAGAACCTCGATAAAGTTTTGCACTAAAGGTGACACAGAGTCCTGGAAAAAACGAACCGTTTTTTCCTTATCCGACTCATCTACTGCCACCTGAGCTAAAAAAGAAGGTAAGCCTGTTTCTTCAGCTACTTGCTTGATTTGAGACAAGTCTGAAAAAATAGAGTCTTCTTCTCCTTTTTCAATCACCAATTGGACAAAAGGCATGCTGTATTTTTCAATTACCTTTAGAGTCTTTTTGTCCATTAAGCTTCTCCTAGCTGATCGATATACTGATCAATGAGTTCTTTATGGGCCTGACTGTCAAGGTTTTTAGAGAGAATTTTCTCAGCTAGACTGATTGTCAAGTCTGCCACATCTCCCTTAACACTTTGTAAAGCCTCAGCTTTATTTTGAGCAATTTCTTGGTTGGCTTTTTCTTTTAAGCGCCCTGCTTCAAGTTTAGCTTCGGCTAAAATATCGGCTCTACTTTTCTCAGCAGTTCCCTTTGCATTCTCGATAATCGTTTTAGCTTCGGTACGGCTACCTGCTAACTCAGCTTCACGTTTGCTAGCTAGTTCCTCAGCCTTTTTACGGGCTTCCTCGGCACCATCAATATCTGAAGAAATCTTTCCAGCACGTTCATCTAAGACACTGGTAATATTTCCCCAAGCATATTTCTTCACTAAAAAGATCAATAAAAGGAAGGAACCAGCGATAAGAATAAAGTCACCGATAATGGTACTAATAGTTAAATCCATCTTCTAATCCTCCTCTACTTACTCTTCCCCTTCATTTATTTTTTTACCAATGTACATAGATGACAACATGGTAAATACATAAGCCTGAATACATGAAATGAAAATTGAAAAGGCTGTCCATAACATGTTTGCGATAAAGGCAAAAGGATACCAATACAAAGCATTTTGTGACAAGGTCAATAGCAATCCAGCTAAGACCTCACCGGCAAAAATATTTCCGTAGATCCGAATCGCCAAGGAAGCAAAATTGGTGAACTCTTCTAAAATGTTCATCGGAGTCATAAAGCCAGGTGTAACAAATGCTCTCAAATATTCTTTAACGCCTCTACGACGAACTCCTTCTACATGGGCGATCAAAGTGATCAATAATGAGAGGGATAAATCGTATCCAAGGTTAGCTGTTGGGGAAGTCCACAAGTTATAACCGTTTGTTGTTTGTACTTTTGCCATTAAGCCAATATTGTTGGCAACCAAGATAAACAGAAATAGAGAAAACAGAAACAAGGAATAATCCTTAATGTATGATTCTCCAATGTTTGGTTTGGTAAAACCAATCACAAAGTCATAAATCATCTCAAGAGCATTTTGTTTGCCCTTTGGACGGATGGTCATTTCACGACTTGCCCAGTAGACAAAGGCAAAAACCATCAAAACAGTTACAAGAGACATGGCAAGCAGGGTCAAATCAAAGGATATTGGTCCAATATTAACGGTTGGATTCAAACTTTCTTCCATGGTTTGACACCTCCATTTCTAAATAGAGTTGTCTATTTAATGACAAATGACATCGCCAAGGTTACAAAGAATGTTCCTTCGATAAAGGCAATCCCCATGATCATCAAACTACGCAATTGTGGGATGATATCTGGTTGGCGTGCTGCAGATTTGAACAAACCGTTCATCAAAAATCCTTCTGCAAGAGATACACCCATACAGGCAAGACAAAGTCCGAAAAATGTTAAATTCATGACGAATTCTCCTTTTTTAAATTAAATTTACCTCCCTAGTTTAGTCCTAAAATTTGCTTTTGTCAACTTTTTACTAGGAATGGAAGCGTTTTGAATCATTTATTTCCAATTTTACGATTTTCAAGACAATTATATAGAAAATTTTATTCCCTTTTCACGAACCTTTCACGAACCTTTTACTATCTTTCTATGTTTTCTGAAAACAAAAATCCGAGTTTTACAACTCGGATGTATCATTTTTTATCTGAAATAAATTGAGTGATGATTTTGACAAGCTGGATTAAATGCAGCTTTACAAAATGGACAAGTTCCCTTCTCGGTATACTCGACATACGTTAGTGTATTCCCGCAGGATCCACATAAGATGGGGCTATCCTCTTTCAGATTTAAAGGATAAGGACAAAATGTATGTGCTTCTATAGCATTGTGACACTGATAACAGGCGTAGTATTTCTTACAATCATAGCACTGAAGTGCTACGATATCTTTGTCACTATGGTAATGAACACATCTGCTTTCATCATCAACTAGTAAGCCCTGAGCTTGAATCATTATCTAATCCTTTTCTAGGCACGAACTGTGACGCTTGTCCCATCTTCTTTGTATAGATTAATCAGACCTTCTTTCAAAGCACGTACCATATCGCCAGCTTGTACTGGTTGAGGAACCTTGATGGTCAAAAGTTCCATTGGGTTTGGTGCACGGTCGATTTTATTTCCTTTAGCATCATGAAGGTCTTCAATATAAGTTTCAAAATGACGGAAACCTGGACCATAGAATTCAACTTGGTCACCTTCATTGATAACGTTACGTTGGCGAATAGTTGCTGTCTGAGTCGCATCATCATAAGCTACTACTTCAGCAACAAACTTGTATTCTGGAATCTTACGACGAGCGCCAAACAGTTGTTCGTTTTCAGATGGAGTGCCATAGTAGAATCCTGTAGCCAATTCACGTTGGGCAACCTTCCACATTTCATCAATCAAGTCTTGCTTAATAGCTTCAAACTTTTCAGGACTCTCAAGATAGGCATCAACAGCAGCCTTGTAGCAGTTGGTTACTGTTGATACGTAGTGAATAGACTTCATACGACCTTCAATTTTTAGACTGTCCACACCATTTTCAATCATATCTGGGATATGGTCAATCATCGACATATCAACCGCAGACATAGAGAATTCTTCAGGAATTTCTCCCTTGAGACTCTTACGTTCTTTGCCAAACGGCATATCGTAAAGGTCGTATTTCCAACGGCAAGATTGTGAACATCCACCACGGTTGGCATCACGCATGCTCATATGGTTTGATAGAGTACAACGACCAGAGTATGAGATACACATAGCTCCATGGACAAAGGCTTCAATCTCAACGTCTGTACGTTTGCGAATCTCTGCCAATTCTTCCATAGAAACCTCACGCGCCAAAACGACACGCGTCAAACCAAGTTCTTTCCAAAATTCTAGTGTTTCATAGTTGGTTGCACTAGCTTGTGTTGACAGGTGGATTTCAAGTCCTGGTGCTTCCGTTGCTGCAATCATAATCAAGGCTGGATCTGATACGATAACCGCTGCAATACCGATGTCACGTAGTTTACGGAACCATTCTCCAGCGCCTTCCTCATTTCCTTCGTGCATAACCATATTGGCTGCTACATACACTTTAGCTCCATATTTAGCCGCAAATTTAACTCCTTCTTCCATCTGTTCGAAAGTGAAGTTTCCCGCACGGCTACGAAGACCATAGGCCTGACCACCGATAAAGACAGCATCTGCTCCGTATTGAACAGCTACTTTCAGTTTTTCTAGTGTTCCTGCAGGTGATAGAACCTCAGGACGTTTCAAAGTTTTTGTCATGTTTTCTCCTATTTACAATATAAAAGTTTGACACTAATCTTTACCATTTTATAGCAAAAAGGTTTTAAAATCAAGTTTTGATTGATTGTTTAGACAATTTTAATTTTCTTCTAAAGTTCAAATTCATCGAACTGTTTCCAGTTTCCAAGAACTCCAGCCTTTGAAACGAATGGCTCCTTTTTTATCCGTTTTGTAAATCGAATTCCCATATTCATGGTTGTTCTCCCCATTTTTTTCTTTAAATTTTTTCTTCTTGTCTACAGAAACGACAGTGATTTTAGGCTGAAAGATTTCGAAGACTTCGACATCTGTCTTTTTCTTCGATGCTTGCTGATGAGTTAGCACTACATCTGCTTGGATTTTTGGATAAGACTTGTTTAAGAACTTCTCCTCTATATTTCCAGTGACTAGAAAAGTTTGATTTAGTAGTTTTCCATACATGGCTATTGAGGTTTTACTATCACTGTTTTGATTTTCGATTACTTCTAAACTACTCCCAAAAATATATAACTGCTCTCCTGTTTTAATAGGACGTACTTTCAAGTTACTTTCCTTTAATTTATCCATAAATTCTCTTTTAGATAGAGTTTCTTCAGTTACTAGAATCTCTCCAAGATTGAAGGCTTTACTAATTTCTAGTAGATGGTCTAGCTGCTTAGGTTCACTATCCGTTAAAACAAGCTGATCAATCTTTGCCACTCCTCGACTTTTCAGATAGGGAATTAAACTCCGTTTGGCAATGCTCGAGGTGACTTTCTCCTGCCAAGCTTCTTTTTTCTCAACTGCTAACTTTTCACCGACATCCAGTAATATTGTCTTTCCTGTCATGTCTCTTAGGAAAATGCTCCGTCCCTGCTCCATGTCTAGGACTGTGATTTCATTTTCCAGTGGATGTTTGGTTACTAAGAAAAGGGAAACGATAAATAGGATAAGCAAAGGTGCTTTCTTCAAATTTTTACGATAGTCATAGACTATAGCCAAAGAAATTAAAAGAAACACCAGAACCCAAAGACTCGGTTGACCAAAAATAAAGGGCCTAGTAGATAGCTGAGATACATAGCGTATGATGTTCTCTAGCCATTCAAAGAGAAAGTTAAACTGGGTAATAGGATATATCCATGACAGACAGAAGAGTATTGATAAAAGTGGTAGCAAGACCATATCAAATAAAAAAGAAAAAACAAAGGTTAAGAGTATGGACCAAGGTTGAAATTCAGAAAAATAGAATGATAAAATCGGCAGAATTCCTAAGGAAATAATGAAACTTTCTCTCACCAGACCTTTTATTCCTGCTGCTACTTCTTCACCAGTCATGGTCAGGATAAAGGCATAGGCACAGGAGAGCACTCCACCAGCAGTTAGGAAGAAATTCGGCATGATAAGAAATAGAATAAGAATCGTCAAAGCAAAATTATCCAGTCCCTTGAAGCCATGTTGAGCCAAAAGTTTTTGTAACAGACTTCTAATAACAGAAGCTGAGAACCCTGTCAAACCTGCATAGACCAAAGAAAAAGTATAGGCAAGCCATTTGAACTTCTCTTGCGTCAAACCCAATCGTAAGAGTGACTTTTTAAAAGCATTCATGAAGAAACCAACCTGCATCCCTGACAAAGCAAAAAGGTGAATAATCCCTAGACTGGAATAGAGTTCATTCATTTCCTCAAAATCTGTATCCAAGTGCCCTAATAAAAGACCTGTCATATAATTACGCATGGGGTCAGGAAATTTCCTTTTTATCCAGACAACTGCTTTTCTCCGCAAGCTGGATAGATTTTCTCCTATATCCCAGCTGGATATTTTCTTTAATTCGACAATTTCCGATATAGTTAAGGTCTGATAAATCCCCTGTATTTTGAGATAGTTTCGATAATCAAATCCAGCAAAATTATTTGCTCCCTGAGGAATAGCTAGCTTTCCTTTTACTACAATCTCATGCAGTTCAGATAACTCTTTAAACCTTTCCTTTTCAGCCTCTAACTGGAATTTATAATGGACCTGAAAAATTCTGCCATCAGCCTTCCCACGAAAGGATAAACTATCTCCATTGATCTTGATAGTATCAGGCAAGATTCGTACCGTATTAACGGAGTCAACAAGATGTTGGCTAGCTTCTTCTTGTTGCCATTTTTGAAATATAAACCAGCTTCCAAAAAGACCACAAACAAATAGAACCTTGACCACAGTCTTCCATGAAAATTGAAAAAAGAGGCAAAGCAGTAAAAAGACAAAGCCCAAAAGTGCTAAAAAGCTTGCTGAAAAGATAGCATAGTAGAGCCAAAGCAGGAGAAAACTGAGATAGATTTTGGGGATGGGAAATCGACTAATCCACTGTGACATATTCTTTTAACTTTTCTATCGTTTTTGCACCAATACCAGAAACCTTTTTGAGCTCATCAACTGACTTAAACTTACCGTTGGACTCACGATGGTCGATGATATCCTGAGCACGTTTGGCTCCCAACCCCTTGACTTGTTTCAGCTCCTCTAAACTGGCTTTATTGAGATTGACTTTCTTGTTTTCTTTGGTGTTGGAAGCATTTGAATGTGCCTCTTGGTTGGTAGCTTCTTCCTTAGTCGGAACATAAACAAGTGCTTCGTCACTAATTCTCTGGGCAAGATTGATAGACTTACTATCAGCATTATCTGTCAAGCCACCCGCTTTTTGGACAGCATCGTTGATACGACTTCCAACTGGCAAATCATAGATTCCAGGTGATTTGACCGCACCTTTTACATCAACAGTAATCAGATCTTGCTCCACCACTTCTTCCTTCTGATTTTTATCTTCCTTTTCCTCCGTCGAATCCTTTGAAACAGTTGTAACTTCTGTTTGCAAATTGCTTTCCTTAGCCGGTGTTTGAGCGACTGGCTTTAAGAGGAAAAATCCGCCTAAGACCAAGCCCAAACTAGCACAGATAACAATGATTTTATATTCTTTGATTTTCTCAATAAGTTCTTCCATATTTTCTCCTCTCTTAGCTTATTCGTAAGAGAAAGAAAAAACAGCTGAAAAATCTTTTTCAACTGCTTACTTATTTGCAAAATAATCTTCCTTGGTCAAAACATAATGGACATCTGTTACGAATCTTCCAGGTTCACTTTTATCCATTCTAGCATATGGTTCTTCGTGAGAGAAACGCATTCCTGATTTCTCCATGACCTTTCCTGATGCGGGATTATCCTTATCATGAAAGGCATCTAACTTATTCATTCCTATCTTTTCAAAAGCCAGTTCAATTACAGCTCGATTGGCTTCAGTTGTCAAACCTTGATTCCAATATTTTTGATTGATAATATACCCAATGGCTGCCTTCTTAAGAACAGTATCGATCTTGTGCAGGTCAATGGTTCCGATAAACTCTCCTGTACTTTTTAATTCAATTCCCCATCGACCCAATGGATTGGCTAGATAAAACTGGGCAATGTTATTCTTTGTTTCCTCTAGACTTTGATTGGTTGGAAAAGTGTAGCGCGTAGTTTCTTTATCTGAAGCATACTCAAACATGGCTTCTGCATCATCAAGTGTTACAGGTCTAAGTACTAAGCGCTCTGTTTCGATAACGAGATGCTTAGCTAGTTTAATAAATAGTGATTCCATGATTTCACCTCCTAAAATAGGTTGGTAAAAGAATAACATAAAAGAAATAGGTTTACAAGTTTTTCTTGCAATTTATAGCGGTTTCATATAAAATAAAAACATCACAAGAAAAGACTGGGTTCTTCCTGTGATGATTTCGTATAAGAACCTAGATGTTAAATAAGGAGCTAATCTCTATGTTAATTGGAATTCCAAAGGAAATTAAAAACAATGAAAATCGTGTTGCTTTGACACCTGCTGGTGTACAGAGTCTTGTCGGTCGTGGACACCGAGTCCTCATTGAAACAAATGCAGGACTTGGATCTGGTTTTGCTGATGCTGACTATGAAAAGCAAGGAGCTGAGATTGTCGCAACTGCTGCTGAAGCCTGGGCTGCAGAGTTAGTTGTTAAAGTCAAGGAACCCCTTGCTAGTGAGTACCAGTTCTTGCGTGAAGACTTGCTTCTCTTCACCTACTTGCACATGGCCGCAGCCCCAGAATTAGCGGATGCTATGCTTGTAGCGAAAACAACTGGTGTTGCTTATGAAACTGTACGCAATACTGAAGGTCAACTTCCTCTATTGGTTCCAATGAGTGAGGTTGCAGGTCGTATGGCTGTCCAAATCGGAGCTCACTTCTTGACGAAACAAGCTGGTGGCTCTGGAGTTCTTTTAGGTGGTGTCCCAGGTGTACCAAAAGGAAAAGTAACCATTATCGGTGGTGGTGTCGTTGGTACACACGCAGCACGTATCGCTCTTGGTCTAGGAGCTCAAGTAACTATTCTTGATATCAGTGCTAAACGTCTCTCTGAACTTGAAGATGTCTTTGGTCACCAAATCCAAACACTCATGTCTAACCCATTTAATATCGAAGCAAGTGTGCGTGAAGCAGACGTTGTTATCGGTGCAGTATTGATTCCTGGTGCTAAAGCTCCAAAATTAGTGACAGATGACATGGTTCAACAAATGCGTCCTGGTTCTGTCATCGTAGACGTTGCAGTAGACCAAGGTGGTGTTATTGCAACAGCAGACCGTGTGACAACCCATGATGAGCCTGTCTATGAAAAACACGGTGTTCTCCACTATGCAGTTGCTAACATTCCTGGAGCAGTTGCACGTACTTCTACTATCGCCCTTACAAATGTGACCCTTCCATATATCGAAGCCTTGGCAGGAAAAGGATTTAAGAAAGCAATCCTTGAAGATACTGGTTTACGTGAAGGTGTAACAACTTATCAAGGTCAACTCACAAGTCAACCAGTTGCTGAAGGTTTAGAACGTGACTTCACACCTATCAGTGAGCTTGTTTAATAAGAAATTCAGATAAAAAAAGAGCAGTTTTTCAACTGTTCTTTTTCTTTATTCTGTTTCCTCTTGATTCTCTTCAGCTTTGACAGGTCGAGGTTCATAGGCTCTAATAATCTGAGCAACGACTGGATGGCGAACCACATCCTTGGCTGAAAAATGAACGAAGTCAATCTGGTGAATGTTCTTAAGTTTTTCCTGGGCATCAATCAAACCTGACTTGACATTACGCGGCAGGTCAATCTGGCTAATATCGCCATTAACAATCATTTTTGAATTGAATCCAAGACGTGTCAAGAACATCTTCATTTGCATGATGGTTGTATTTTGCGCTTCATCCAAAATAACAAAGGCATCATCCAAGGTACGTCCACGCATATAGGCCAAAGGCGCAATCTCAATAATTTCTCGCTCCATGAGACGAGTTGTTTGGTCCTTCCCAAGAATTTGGTACAAGGCATCATAGACTGGTCGAAGATAAGGATCTACCTTTTCTTTCAAATCACCAGGTAGAAATCCTAGGCTTTCTCCAGCTTCTACTGCTGGGCGAGTCAGGATGATACGCTTAACTTGACCACGCTTGAGAGCTGTCACTGCCAAAGTCACTGCTAGGAAGGTCTTACCTGTACCTGCTGGACCAATCCCGAAGGTCACATCATGGTTCTTAACACTATCTACATAGAGTTTTTGACCCAGTGTCTTTACACGTATCGGCTTACCAGTATTGTCTTTGATAATCTCTTCTTCATAGAGGGCAACAAACTTATCGATTTCATTGTTTCTAACCATATTGATGGCTGTCACTACATCCGGAGTTCCTACTGTCATGCCACGATTGACCAAGACCATCAAGGCTTGAATTACTTGTCTAGCTTCTTCACAAGAAGACTCCTCTCCCAAGACTTGTACAATCTCTGTACGAGCATGGATGATAACATCTAACTCATCCTCCATCAAACGAAGATGGCGTTCATTGGAACCAAAAAGATGAAACAGGTCATCTGGATGACTTAACTGAATGTCTATTGAATGTTCCTTCAAATAAAGAACCTCTCTAACTCTTTAATTTCTTTTTATTATAGCAAAGGCATTTAGAAATTGCTATCCCTAACACCTATGGTATCTTTAATGTTCTAAATATTCTTGCCAGATACGATCGAAGTCTCCCATATTAAAGGAAAAACTAGCATGTTCTTCTAAAAATCGACTCACCTGATCGAAATCATCCGTATGTTTTGGGAAGGCTGACTCCTCAAAGGCAAGATCCGCTAAAATTGCTTTGGGACTATTACTTTTAGGATTACGCTCTGTCATAAGCCAAGTATAAAATGATTTTCGCATAAGCCTCCCTAAATTAACTCAGTACCAAACTGGTCTTGTTTAATCTTTCCAGCTTTCATTAAACCACCAAGCGCTTTTTTAAATTGACCTTTAGAAATACCAAAGGTAGCCTTGATGTCATCTGGTGATGATTTGTCATTTAAGGTCATAAATCCACCATTACTTTCCAAGTAAGTCAGAATCATTTGTGCATCATTTTCTAACATCTCAAAAGAGCGAGGTTTTAGTGATAGATTAAGAGTTCGGTCAACTTCACGGAAACCAATGACACGCACATCTAACACTTGCCCCAAACGTGGCTCTGCATAACGCTCACTTGGATGGATAAATCCAAGCATGTTGTTTTCTGGTAGATAGACAAAAGTTCCTGATAACTTAAGACGATAAACGATTGCAGGCCAGTTCTGATTTTGCATGTTGTTGTATGCTGGACGTGCCAAACGTTGGAAGTCTTCCTGATAAGCCAAAACTCCCCAGATACGGTCTTTCTTATCTACTTCTAGACGAATATAAAGTTTATCGCCCTTCTTAGGCCAGAGCTCTTTCAGTTCAGGTAGGATATCAAGTGACACAACGATTTCCTTGTCAGGAAGCCCTGTATCAACAAAAACACCCAAATCCTTACGAACTTCTGTTACTGTTCCCCAACCAAATTGATCCTGAGTTGCAGTCACTTCTTGAGTTGTCAAGCGAAGTTTTTGCTTCATGTCTGTGTAGGCGAAACCTTTGACCGTATCACCAACTGTATGCTGACCTTCTTCTTTAGCAAGAGCATAGGTTTGACCATCCTTTTGTACAAAGTAAAAACGGTCATTTTCATCGATGATGAGTCCAACGATAAAACTTGCAAGATTTGTATTCATATTTCCTTCTTTCGAATAAAACTCAGCCAGCAATGCCAACTGAGTTTTTCTGTTTATTTCTTAGACTTCCAAGATTTCTTTTTCTTTATTGGCAGTCATGTCGTCGATGTGTTTTACAGCATCGTCTGTTGCTTTTTGAATATCTTTTTCAAGAGTCTTCAATTCGTCTTCAGTGATTTCTTTAGCTTTTTCTTGTTTCTTAGCCTCGTCCATAGCGTCACGACGGATATTACGGATAGCAACTTTAGCATTCTCACCAACTTTTTTCACTTCTTTAGCGAGATCACGACGAGTTTCTTCTGTAAGAGCTGGGATTACCAAACGAATAACAGAACCATCGTTAGCTGGTGTAATACCAAGATCTGAAGCGTTCAAAGCACGCTCGATATCCTTCAATGAAGATTTATCAAATGGTGTTACCAACAAGACACGCGCTTCAGGAATTGTGATAGAAGCAATTTGGTTAAGAGGTGTTTCGACACCATAGTATTCAACAGTAATACGGTCAAGCAAGCTAGCGTTAGCACGACCTGCACGGATACCACCAAATTCACGAGCAAGTGAGTGGTGAGATTGAGTCATTCTCTCTTTAGCTTTTTCTACAATTGCGTTAGCCATAATTTTTTTTATTCCTTTTCTTCGATATTGTTTGAAACAGTTGTTCCGATATTTTCACCAAATACAACACGTTTGATATTGCCAGGTTGGTTCATATTAAAGACGACCAAGTCAATATCGTTATCCATAGATAGAGTTGAAGCTGTTGAATCCATGATACGGAGACCTTTATTAATAACATCACGGTGAGTCAATTCTTCAAATTTAACAGCCGTTTTATCTTTCTTAGGATCCGCATTGTAGACACCGTCTACACCATTCTTAGCCATCAAAATAGCGTCCGCTTCAATCTCAGCTGCACGAAGAGCCGCTGTTGTATCTGTAGAGAAGTAAGGTGAACCAATTCCCGCGCCAAAGATAACGATACGTCCTTTTTCAAGGTGGCGAAGGGCACGTCCACGAATATAAGGTTCTGCTACTTGTTGCATGGCAATAGCTGTTTGTACACGAGTATCAACACCAGCTTGTTGCAATGAATCTGCCATCACAAGAGCATTCATGACTGTCCCAAGCATTCCAGTGTAATCCGCCTGAACACGATCCATACCAGCTTCTGCTGCAGGTTCTCCACGCCAAAGGTTTCCACCACCGATAACCAAAGCAATTTCAATTCCTAGCTCGTGGACTTCCTTGATTTCTTGGGCCATACTTTGGACTGTTTTGATATCAATCCCGACGCCACGTTCGCCAGCAAGGGCTTCACCAGATAGCTTGATTAAGATACGTTTATACTTAGGTTCTACCATTTTCTCTCTCCTTTTTTCATCCTACCTATTTTATCACAATTTCAAGGATTTTTATAGTATCATGAGTAATTCTTTCAAAAAAATTAGACAGATAAAAATTTTTCTAAATCAGACAAGGCACGTTCTGCAATTTTCTCATAACGAGCCTTTTTATCACGAATACGTTCTCCTTCTAACTCCTTGATAATGCCGAAGTTGACATTCATGGGTTGGAAATGCTTGCTATCAGCATGAGTGATATAATGAGCTAAACTACCGATTGCTGTAGTCTCTGGGAAAATAGCCTCACTTTCTCCCTTGAAAAGACGAGCAGCATTGATTCCAGCAACTAATCCTGAAGCAGCCGACTCAACATACCCTTCCACACCTGTCATCTGACCAGCGAAGAAAAGATTTGGCTGTTTCTTAGAACGGTATGTCTGTTCAAGAAGATTTGGCGAATCCATATAGGAATTACGATGCATGACGCCATAGCGAACAAACTCAGCATTTTCAAGACCTGGAATCATTTGGAAGACACGCTTCTGCTCTCCCCATTTGAGGTGAGTTTGGAAACCAACGATGTTATAGAGACTTCCAGCCGCATTGTCCTGACGAAGCTGAACGACTGCGTACGGTGTTTTAAAGTCGCCATCACGAGGCCCTTTATAGTCATCTGGATATTCTAGACCAACTGGTTTCATAGGACCATAAAGCATGGTTTTAATACCACGTTTGGCCATGACTTCGATAGGCATACACCCTTCAAAGTACTTTTCTTTTTCAAAAGAATTAAGGGGTGCTTCCTCTGCATTGACCAAAGCCTCATGGAAATCCATAAATTCCTGTTTGGTCATGGGACAGTTGAGATAGGCTGCCTCGCCTTTGTCATAGCGAGACTTGAGATAGACCTTACTCATATCGATGGTGTTGACGTCGATAATAGGCGCTGCCGCGTCGTAGAAATAGAAGCCATCGCCGTCATTAAGGGCATGAATTTTCTCAGCCAGGGCATCGCTAGTCAAGGGACCAGTAGCGACCACCGTAATAACATCTGTCGGAAATTCTGTAATTTCATCACGAACCACTTCAATTAAAGGGTGATTGGCAATTTTTTCAGTAACCATTTGAGAAAAACCGTCACGATCAACCGCAAGCGCTCCACCTGCAGGAACACGGGTTGCTTCTGCTGATTCTAAAATCACAGAACCAAGACGACGCATTTCTTCCTTGAGGAGCCCGACAGCATTTGTAAGAGCATCCCCTCGTAATGAGTTGGAACACACTAATTCTGCAAAATTATCTGTTTTATGCTGAGGTGTTGATTTGACACCACGCATTTCATAGAGTTTAACTGGAATACCACGCTCTGCGATTTGGTAAGCTGCTTCCGAACCTGCTAAACCAGCACCGATAACATTGATATAAGATTGAGACACGACACTAATACCTCTTTGGGTGGAACATCAGTCCATATCCAAACAAGCTACTGGACTATTTGACACCCACAAATCTTTCTAAATTTTCTTTTACTAGTATAACAAAAAAAGGGAAGAAGGCAAACTTCCCTGTTTAGTCATCCGATTGATTCTCTTCCCATTCATGATAAGCTGCGTAGAGCTGGCTTTTGTTCCACTGATAAATCTTAGCGACTTCCTTAATGGCTTGATTTTTCTTAACACCTTCTTGGATGCGCTCTTGTATCTCAGAGAATAAATCCTCTTCATCCTTATCTTCTACTTCTTGACTAGCACCTTCTACAATCAGAAGACACTCCCCCTTAAGTGGAGTTTCAGAGATACTTTCAAGCAACTCAGTGATTTTCCCCCGTTGGTATTCTTCATAAATCTTAGTCAATTCTCGAACTAAGACAACGGAACGATCACCATAGACCTCTAGCATATTTTCTAGGGTATCAGCCACACGATGTGGAGATTCATAGAAAATCTGGGTCTCAGGATAATCTTTTTTTGATTCGAAAAATTGCTTTTGTTGTCCCGATTTTCGAGGTAAGAATCCATAAAAAATATGAGGTTGTGGAGCTAAACCACTGGCAATCAAGGCAGAAATTCCTGCGCTAGCACCTGGAACTGTGACAACTGCTATATCTTCTTCAATTGCCGCCTTAACCAAATCATGCCCAGGGTCCGAGATACTAGGCAGACCCGCGTCAGAAACCTGAGCAATACTTTGTCCTGCTTTCAGGAAACCAATTAAATCAGGAATTTTTTCCTTGGCATTGTGCTCATGAAAACTGATTTGTTTGGTTGAAATATCGAAATGCTTCAGCAATAGACCGGTATTACGAGTATCCTCGGCAGCAATCCAGTCCACTTCTTTCAAAGTCTGAATAGCACGAAAGGTCATATCTTCTAGATTCCCAATCGGCGTTGCGACAAGATATAACTTACCATAAGGTGACTGACCTTTAAAACTTTTTTGAATCTGCATGCTTACTCCCTAAACAACAATTCATCACAAAACATACATTCTGCATCTTGTTCACGACGTTGGCCATAGAAGTCGCGACACACATGAAAACCGTCGTCATAGATTCGGCTCACGTTTTCTCTAACATGCTTGGTCTTAGTTGGAGCTGTTTCTTCTTCCTCACTCAAGCGCTCTCTCAGTTTATCGTTTTCTAAACGAAGAGCTGTATTCTCTTCTACAACACTCTTGAGATTCTTTTTGATGGCTTCGACATCTGCCAAGGTTGCCAATAATTGTTGAGAAAAATCATCTAAGGCATCAAATAATTCTTTCTTGTTCATGAACAGCCCTTTCTTTTTCTGTTTTCATGTTTATTTTATTGTAAAACTAGGTACTCCATAGAATTCTGGAAAGACACATTTGCTTTCCACATTTTTCTGGCTTCGAGAAGGTTTTGCAATATTGTACGTGCTACATTTTTTTGAATCTCTTGACCTGCTAGAACTTCCAAAATTCTGAATACTTGGTCTTGTTTTTCTTTGTCATCAGCTAAACTAGCTAATTTTGAGACCTCTAAATAAGATTCCTTTTTCCCAGCATCTAACCAAGAATAGAATCGTTCACTTTCTTCAACCAGAGTCCAAAAACTTGTTTGATTTGTCAGTTTTTCGGCTTCTGCTTGAGATTGGCTAAACTCAGCTAAAAGCCTTGCTTTGTTTTTGACCAATCCTGCTTGTTCAAGTTGATTCCTAAGGCTTTCGACTTGTTTCTTAAATTGGAAAATTTGAGTCCGGCTTCGGATAGTTGGTAACATCTGCTCTTGATCATTGGTTAAGAAGAAAATATAGGTTTCACTTTGCGGTTCTTCAATGACCTTAAGTAGTGAGTTAGCAGCGTTAACATGCATCTTTTCTGCTTGTTCAATAATAAAAACCTGACGTTGATTTTCGATTCCTGATTGAGAAAACTGGCCAACTAATTCTCGGATTCGTTCCGTTCTAATGATTTGATTCATCGGACGAATAATGGTGACATCAGGAAATTCTTCCTGATCAATCAACTTACAATTTCGGCAAGACTCGCAAGGTAAGACACCCTGCTTTTCTGTACAGAACAAACTCTTAGACAGAAATAAGGCCATCTCCATGCTTCCGAAATACCCTGAAAAGAGATAGGCATGATTCAGCTGTCTTTGTTCTAAGATGTGAACAAAACGGTCAAATTGCTGGGGTTGATAAGCTTTTAATTGCTCTTGATTCATTCTGTCAGCCCCATTCTGTCAAATAAAACTTGTTTAGTATTTTCAACCACTTGATTTAGTGGTAAACTAGCATCGATTTTAGCAATACGCTCACCTTCTTTTTCAAGAAGGGAAAGATAGCCTTGACGAACTTTTCTGTGCAGGTCTAATCCTTCCAAATCTAAACGATTGACTTCGCGATCGCTGTTTGCCGCGATTCGTTCAAGCCCCTTCTCCACTTCAATATCAAAATAAAGTGTCAAATCTGGTTTAAGACCATCTGTCGCAAATTGATTGAGCCAGTCAATAGCTTCAATATCCAAACCACGACCAAAGCCTTGATAAGCAACGGAACTATCAATAAAACGATCCATGATGACCAATTTTCCAGCTGCAAGTGCTGGCAAGACCTTCTCTACTAGGTGCTGTCTACGACTTGCAATATAGAGAAGCAACTCTGTCTTTGGATCCATCTGAGTATGACTAGGATCTAAAATTACTTCTCGAATCTTCTCACCAATCAAAACACCACCTGGCTCACGTGTTGTTAAAAACTCAATATTCTTTTCTTCTAACAAAGGAAGGATAGCTTCAAGCACACTCGTTTTACCAGCTCCCTCTGGCCCCTCTAAAGAGACTAAAAATCCTTTTGACATGACGAACTCATTTCTTTTTTTCTTCCTTCTATTCTATCAAAAAAACAGGCATTTGTGAAAAGCTTTTTAACCTAATAAAAATTTATTCTGAAAAACTAGGATATACATTCGTTAATAAATAAGATATTTATTTAATTAAGTTTCTATATTCGTAATCAACTATCATACTGTCTTATTTTGTCTTTGTGTAACTAGAAAAAAAGAACCTTGCATAGCAAGATTCTTTTAATGTCTGACTTAAATAATTGTTCTTCTGGGAACTAAATCGAATTAAGCTTCGATTT
>OBVT01000168.1_pt1 | contig 20657 bp, 25 predicted proteins | sample 1476231 | NCBI WGS metagenome assembly OBVT01 (sample SAMEA2580031, study PRJEB22360) | human gut metagenome | reverse complement strand
CGTTCATGCTGCTATCGAAACCTGAGAATCGATTGTCGATTTCATCTGATAGAGCACGCTTGTTTTCTTCTGCTTTGGCTTTGGCAAGTTCTATTTGTTCATTGAAATCTTGCTTAATTTGGTCAACCTTGGCATCGAACCCTCTGTCCGCTTCTTCAATTTGGTTTTGAAGTTGTTTTTCAAACTCGCTAAATTGTTCAATTTTCTTAGTAATGCTTCCTGCGTATGAATACTGCGCATCATTCCCTGATTTACTATCAGCACTGATACGACTACGAAGACCGCCTTTAAAACTAAAAGATTGACTCAATACAGGAGTTTTAAATGTTTCTCCCTTGTTGGTTTTGATTGTGACCCATTGGCCAACATCAAGCAACAGATGCCCTTGAAAGTTCAAATTGAATGGATAATACCTGATGTCCTTAATTTTGTGATAAAGATTATCCAAAATCGATTGAGTCATGAACGGATTTTCGATTTCAAGTGAACGACCTGTGCGAGTTCCGACAGTCAGCGCTTCTTTATCTTTCTTGCAAGTAATACCTGCAATCTGATACTCGACTTCGCTTCTAGTTAAACCGTGTAAGAAGTAATTATCTGCGGTAATCACGATACCTGATTCGGTCAACTCTTTGATTTCAAGTTTCCCTTCTCGGTTAAAAAAACAAGACATTCCGAGCATTTGAGTGGCTAAACTCAACACATCTCTGAATGTCATTTTTTTCTCTTTTGGTTTCGTCTCGATTGCATAGTTCATGGATGCAATATCCATGTTTTCATTTGCTAGTTCTACACCAGCCTTTAAACAGATTTCTTTAATAACTTGTCTGATTTCTGCCGGGAACGTCAAATCCGTGACATACTCATGATTCAGTTTAAACATCCCATCCATGAGTTCTAATGTAGTAGTGTTACGATTTCGGTCGATTTCAATATCATTGATGAAGTATTCACCCATCTTCACCCATTCGTAGGTTCCGTCGACCAAAAGGCCGATTTCGGGATAAATCTTATCTAGCTTATTGAATGTCTTTACAATACTTGTAAATGTAATCTTACCACTACCTGCGCAAGTCCCACCAGGCTTATAAGTGTCACCCTTAATATAGCCATAATCAAAATGCGCTTCTTTGATATCACTTGATTGATACTGTCCTACTCTGATAGCAAGAGTACGGTTTTTAGCAAACATCGCTTCATTGAATTTCTGTCGTCTGAATACATCCATATTTAAAAACCTACCTTTCTATCAGATTGAACTTAGCACCAGACCAAGGTTTTAACTGTTCAGTAAATGAATAGCTCGGAGCCGTTCTATCACCAACGTAGAACGTTTTAGTTGTTTGTCCGTTTATTGGATCCGGATAAGACACCTCGAAGAATTCAGGAGCCACGGCATTTAAAATCTGACTCATTTCACCCTGAGTCAGCATGCCCCATTCGCAGTTTAACTTTCTCTTGGTCGTGATACGGTCACGCACCATATCTCCGTTAGCATTACGTCCTGTTTCTCCGTCGATGTCCTGGATGTCTACTTGAAAAGATTTGGGAGGCTTAACAGCCACCCCGTTAATGATTAAGCGTGCCATTTTACCTCCCTTTAGATATTAAGCAAGACTTGTCCTGCACGTTCTTGTTCTCGATTGATTTCTTGGATGGCCACACGACCAAACTCATGGCCGCCGATTTGAATAACAATGTCACCACTGCCACTGAAGCCACTTGGTTGTGTTAAGCCACCACCTAGAGCATTTACTACGGCCCCACCTACAACACGTCCCATAGTTTGCAAGAAGCCAGTGTTTTCAAGTGGCATAACAACCTCTTTACCAGCCTCACCAATCATGGCTACTGTAGGACTGTCAACGATACCACCACGAGCCAAACGAGGAAGGCTGACATAGCCAATGCTTCCCAGGGATACACCAGGGATTTTGTTGATCATTCCGATGACGCCATTGATCATACCAATGAAACCATTGACGACGTTCTCAATCGTTCCTAGAACGGCGTTAACTGCGCTCTTGAACGCTCCACCAACTGCACTACCGACCATTTGACCAGCATTCACGAAGATGTTTTTGACCGTGGTCCACACACCAGAGAAGAAGCTACCAATCGTGCTGAATGCGTTCTTGACCGCTTCAAATGCTGTTTTGAAGACACTTCCGAACCAAGTAGCCACGTTAGCAAGTGCGTTCGTGACATCGTTCCATCTTTCACCAAACCAAGTGCCGATTGATGAAAATACATTCGTTAGTGCGTCCCAAGCCTTCTGGAATATGTCACCAAACCACTTAGCGACATCTGCTAAAGCTGTTGTAATGTCGTTCCATCGTTCTGAGAACCATTCTCCGAGAGGTGTGAAGATTGCCACAATCCCATCCCAAATTCCTTGGAAGATTGCCACAACAACATCCCAAATAAACTTCAAGACTGCTACTGTCAAATCTAACAATCCAGTTAAGATTGTAGACAAGATGCTCATGATAGCATCGCCCGTTTCGGTGAAGCCGTCGAAAATTTTGCTCATATCACCGGTAAGGATACCCGTGATAATATCAAATACCCCCTTAAGGAAGTCGGCTATTCCTCCCAAAATATCTGCAGCAACATTAAATAATACACGAAAAACCTCTACTATGTACTCAATGGCAGGAGCGAGGATTCTAATCAGTAAGTCAACAATAAAGCTGATAACTGGTGCTAAATAAGCATTGATAACTTGTGACATTTCTTGGAAGCTAGCGACCATGTCCAAAATCTTTTGAATCAATGGTGAAATGTGCTTACCGATTGTATCGGAGAAACCTTGACCGATTTTCTTGATGACAGGTTGGATATGATTGTTCCACCCTTTTACAAATACGCTAACAAAACCAGATATAGCCTTCGTTGATGATTCAATCGACGGTCTAATATAATTATCATACACACGACTGATTGAATCAGACATGTCATTGATTGCTTGTTCAGCACTTTCAAAGATTGGAGCGATGTCAGACAAAGTATTTGAGAAAATTTCAGCAATGCCAGGCATGTTATCCGTAACAATTTGCTCGATACCTTTCATAAGGTCGCCACCAAACTTGTAGCTAATCTCTACAATACTTGAACTAATTGCTAAAATAGATGACACAATCGAACTTCCGATACGAATAGCACCAGTCGATGTAATGACATCATAGAAACCGTCTGCGAACGCTTGAGCGATGTTTCCGGCCGAGGCAAACATATTACCCGTATTCTCAAATTCTGCCACCAGAGCGCGGATGATGCGCTCTTTTTGACGCCCTAGACCGTTTGCGATGCTTTCAGCAAGGAAAACACCGATACCAACTCCGACCGTACCGATAGAACCCGTAATCTGCCCTAGTGCATAAGCGATTTTCTCGTTCATGCCATTGAAGGCATTAACTACCCGTGGATCAGTGGCGATTTCTTCAAGTGTCGTCTTGATTTGACCAAGACCAATCTTGATACGTTCTAGACCTTCAGCTCTAAACGCAGCATTAAACCCTTTACCAAATAGGTCAAATAAACCTTTCAGCTTATCTCCAAGACCATCAAAGATACTCTTGAATTGGTTATCCATGTCGGTCAAAGCTACTTCTGGCAAGATATCCTTGAAAGGTGCGCCACCGCCCCCTTTGCCTTTCTTGCCTTTGCCTCCACCGCCACCGCCTTTGCCTTTGCCAGCGCCGTCATCATCGCCAGAATCGTCTTTCTTACCTAATAGGTTGATTTCATCAAATCCCATTAGACCAAGTAATTCCTTAACGGCTTTTTTAGCTGACTTGGCTGTGTCGTCGAGGTTATCGGCCATACCACCTGAAGCATCATCTGCGTCACCCATGGCATCTGCGAGGTCTCCTGCGCCTCCTGCTGCATCTTGTAGCGAGCCGTTCATGTCATTGACTGCTCCGGCTACACCACCGTCTTTTACAGTCGCTTTCTTGTTAAACATTAAAGCGATAAACTCTGCCAATTTAGCAGTAACGTTCTTCAGTACCATAGCGAACGAGTTCAAGATTGGCATGACTGCGTTCACAATTGGTAAGAATGCGTTACCTACGTTAAGTGCAGCATCTTTAAGTAATGATTTAAACAAGCTAATTCGTCCGTTGACTGACTGCGACAAGGTCGTACCATATTTGGCAGTTGCTTGTTCCAGGATAGCCATAAGTCGAATCTGTTGCTGAGTTTGGTAATCAAGTTGGTCCCAGCTTTGGCCATTTGCAAAACGCTTGAACGCTTCAGTAGATTGAATCATCGCCACATTGACGTTGATCCCTAAATCTTCAATTGCTTCGGTGTTGCCGAGCAAACCTGAACGAATACGCTCCATAACGTCCGTAATACTACGACCTGAACCTTCAGCTACAACTGCAGATGTCTGAAGCATCTTAGCAGTATAAGCGCTAAGCTTGTTTGAGTCTTTGATAAAGCCAGAAAATAAGTTTGAATATACCGCCCCATATTTTGTCGCTTCACCAACGCCCATATTCATAGCATTTGCGTTGTCATTTACCCATTTTAAGAATGTCTGTGAGCTCTCGCCCATTTGACGCTTGATTTGGTTGACTGCTGCTGTGACTTCAAGAGCCATTTGAGTCGAATACATACCGACATCGAGCATCTTCTTACCAAGATATGCCAACCCGGCAAATTTAGCCAATTTAGCAAATGTACCCAACATAGAACCGGACTGTGCCTTAATCTTGTTGGTTGATTCTTGGACCTTGCCAGATGCATCTTTGACTCTATTCTCGACTTCTTTCATCTTGTTCTTGAAAGGTGCGATTTCAGCATCAATCATTACCTTGAGCTCATCAAGAGTAACTCCCATCTATTCTCCTTTCATCTTCATTTTTCGATTATGACTTTCAGCGAATGCGCGCATACGTTCCTTATGCATCCTCATTTCTTGTTCTTGCCTTGCCTTCTCGACTTGGTCTCTTTCTTCCTGGAACAAGTCCGGAGCATAGTCCCAAACATCAAGAGGTTTAGCTTCTTTCGAAAGCAACAAGGATACGTTATTCGCTATCATCTGCGAAAGCCTGTAAGATTCAACTATTTTTTCTTTTTGTTTTTGAATCGTGACACGATTGTGACTTTCGATCATGTCTCTGATTTCTAATATGGTTAAATCCCAAAAATCGAGAGGCTTACCCCCAATATCTAAGAACATCGGATATAGCCTCTCAACCATTTCTTTTACTGAATGGACAGCAGTCTCTTTTAGTCGACTACTTCCATTTTGGTTTTGGATTTCTTGGGAGCTTTCTTCTTGTTTTTCTCCTCCCGTGGCATAAAACCCGATACTTGAAGCATCGGCAAGACAACATCTGCCATAAACGCTGCCTGGTCACCGCCATTGTCCACGTAAGAATCATATAGATCAGATACATCTTCGAATGAAATGCCGTGCTCATATTTTTGAAGTGCTCCATGAGTTAAGAGCAACATCACCTTCAAAGGAGGTAATGTGAAAGATTCGCCTTCTGCAGGCATAAACACCTTGAGCAAATTCATTCCGATTTTTTCTTCGACTTTCGTCGCTTGCAAGGATGTGAGGCGGAGCTTCAACTCCTTATCCTCACTGACTTGCCAAACTGCGTATGGTAGATTAGTCATCTATTAGCCTCCAATTCCATCTGTAAATTCAAGTTCAGATTGTAGTGCAATTTTAAGAGTAAACTCAATAACAGAGTTCACACCACCACCGCCAAGTTTGACAGATACCTGTCCTTCAAATTCAACCTTGGTGTTGTCTGGGTATTTTTGTTCAAAGAAGAGTTTTTCCTTGTTTTCTGCTGCTTTACGCAAAACACGGTAAGAAGAAGTTGTGCTTGAGTTATCATAAGCGAACTTGTATTCAAGTTCTCCAGCGTCACCAATACCAAATTCATATTTTTTAACCTTATCTGCAAGGGTTGTGTTTTCAACCTTTTCAGGTTCGATACCGAATTCAGGTACTTCTTTGAGTCCTACAAGTTTTTCGTAAGTTCCTTTAGCTTTTCCGTAAGAAAGCGTAATTCCGTTTGCTAACATTTAATTCTCCATTCTGTATTGATAGACAAGCTCAGAGTCAAGGTCGACGATACCTTCGAATCGCATCAACTTATGACGCAAGTGCGATGGATCTGGAACATCTTGACAGTCAGTTCTTCGTAAACCTAACGATGCAAAAATCTTATCGATTTCAACCGCTAAGTTGCTTGTACTGTCTTTGTCGAATATATCAACCTTGTAGCGGATATTCGACTTGCGCTCTTTCTCGTCATACCAATCACCTGGTTTGTTCTGTTCTTCTAAAAAAATGACGACTGGGAAGTTCTCCCAATCGTCCGGATAAGTATCGGTCACATTATCTGCGACCTTTTGCAATTCTTTGTAAATTACGGGTTTAATATTAATCATTATATCTGCTCCTTCAGCTTTCTACTAACGTAGTTAGAGATGTTGTTTGATACACGTTCCTGGTTATCCTTCAAGGCAGGATACAAGTAAGGTTGTGCCGGCTGGCCATACATTTTGTAGAACTCGCCCATCTTTTGAAAATGGTAAGGTCCTACGTTGATTTGGTCTTCGTGCACGTACCACGGACTTGAGCGATAAGACACGCTCACTTCAGGCGATATACCAGAGTGATCAGCTTGCCCTTTTGGACCTGTTCCAAGCTCGACATAAGAGCCATGGTCTGAGTTCGTGAAGACTTCTCCGATTGCTCGGTCACCTTCCATCTTAACCCTTACTTTAATACTGTTTCTCAGCTCACCATCATTTACTGGCGCTCTGAGTTTAGCTTCTGCTTGGACTACGTTTTTACACGCATTCAAAACCGCACGTCTGACGATATCATCGCCTACTTGTTTGCTTGCCAGTTTACGGCATTTAGCAATTAAACTATCTGCTCCGATTAAATCTGACACGTTCTAACTCCAATACTTGATGTCGGCTATACACTTTCTTTGAGATAACCCGATGCGTGACTTCTGTCTCGCTCTCGATACAAACACCATCTTTCACATTGATATCTGCATCTTTGCTCGCATTCGCATTTAGGATATCATTCAAGCGTTCGCCATAAATTTCAGATTGTAGCTTGCTACTAGCTGGCCACAATTCCAAACGGACCCCTTTAACATCGTCCGTGTATCCTTCTTTAGCAATTCCCTCATCCGTCACGGTCTTCTTAAACCGTTTCATAGGATATAGCTTCAGTCTACTCTTTTTCAAAAACATGACCTGCCACCCTTGCTAATCGATGCATCCGAATACGCTGTAAGACGCCCGTAGACAATCCGTTTTCTCCATAGGTTACAGAGATACCACCTTCACTCCTAGACTGCTCTCCTTCACTTCCTGAGCGATTGTAGAGCTCAATTACAAGTTCAGGGATAAGCCTTTCAAGTGCTGGCGTGAGATTGTCCCGATTAGTTTCTGATAAAATGATATTTTCTGCCCGTAAAATCAAAGACGAGAGGACTGCTTCGTCACTCTCGCCCGTCAATATTTTAAGTTTTCCAAGTTCCATAAGACCTCCTAATCTAAAGGAGTCGTCTCGTCTCCTTGTGCTTCGGTTTCTTTTCCGTCAATGATTTCAACTACATCTGCGATATCAACCGAGAACCCTTCCTTGAGATTATGCGACAGTTCGTCAAAACGTTCTTCTGTCATCTCAAAAATCTCGTTCTCTTGTCGAACCACATTTGCTTGCCAATCATTGAACGCTTGCTTGACTCTGACTTTCATAGGTCAGACCTTATTTCTTAATTTCAGCAAGCACTACCTTAGAGTCGTCTGAAACGGCAACTGTGTAGAACTCGTCAATTGAGATTTCAGTAGAGCGTTTCAATGACTTACGGTCTACTTCGACATTTGGGTCACGTTTAAGGTAAACAGTCAACGCTGGAGTGTCTTTCTCAGTTTCATCATCATGAGTGAGCTTGATGATTGGACAAGTGAAGAATGCGCTAGTTCCATCAAGAGCAACTTTCTTAGTTGGAACGATGCGTGTGTTAGCGATTGTTCCAATTTCACCAGTCATTACAACTTGGTTCGGATATTTATCCGCTGAGATGAAGTTAGGGTCTTTGCGCAAAGTTGTTACTTGTTTCGGATTGACAAACATTACTTTTTCAGTATTGACTTCTTCTTCGAACAAATCAATAGCATCTACGATTACATCATAGCTGATTGCTTTTGTCTTAGAGTCAAACTTACGAGTATTTGTTTTCAAAAGTGCATCCATTGCATCGCTATCGATTTTAGATGCGACAGAAAGTGCGAGTTGGTTTTCTGCGTTTCCTACTGGATCGCCATAACCAGAGAGGACAGCTTCGTCTGTCAGTTCAACGGCTTTCATTGCCTTCTTGATTGTAGCCTTTTTAGTAGATGTGCCAAGAACTACAACACCAGCTTCCACACCTTCGTTTACATCTTCGGCATCACCGATGTATGTGTAAGATGGTACTGTGATTGTGTCTCCTGGTACGCCTTGAAGCGTACGGTCGATAGCTGCAAATGGAATCACTTGCAATTTCTTTGGTAGTTTAGCTGCAATCATGTCTCCCATTACTTCAGGATTCACGAGGTTTGCGATTTTAGTTTGTGTCATGTTTTAAATTCCCCTTTTTTAATTAATTCAAAAACGAGTTATACAATTCAGGATTTGATTGCTTCAATGCAGCCTTTTCTGTATGACTCATTTGGAAAAATTGAGCTCTTGAGAGCCCTGTTGATTGTTGTGGCGCAGTCTTAATAGGTGCGCTACCTTTCATTCGGTCAGATACACCTTTCTGGACTGCATCCTCCCACGTTTTCTGAATGCTTGCAACTGATTCAGTTACAGCTTCAGCGTTTGACAAATCAACCACGGATACTAATTCAACTGGTAAGCCACGTTCGCTTAGCATTGCCTTAGCTTCTGCGGTCAATTCCTTACGAGCAATCGCCTGTTCACGGTTAGCCAATTCTTGCTCACGCTGATCTAACTGATATTTCTGTTTCTCGTCAGCGTTCATCTTGGCAAGCTTCTTAGCTTCGTTTTCCTTGAATTCTTGCTCTGATTTCCACTTAGCAAATTTCTTGTCGATGATGGCATCGACTTCTGCATCTGTGTACTTCTTCTCGTCTTGCGGTTGGGTTTCGATAGTAGGTTCTGCAGGTACCTTTTGTTCTTCAACCGTTTCGACTGTTTGTGTTTCTTCGTTCATTACGAACCTCCTATTTTTAAAGTCGTCCCCGACTGTATAATTCCATGGCTTTTTATGTCGTCAATGCTCGGACAATATAAAAACCGTATAGGTTATATACGGTTAGAAATGCGATATAGATAGCAGTCTATTCCTGCTAGTCAAGATGTTGGATCACCTACTTTCTATTGCTGAACTCATCGATTAGGCTTCTTGTGAGCGATAAGCAAAACGCTACAACCATCAAGAATACTAACCAACCTAGTGCTATTAGCACCCATTCCCAAATAAACATCAACTCCTCCTTTCTGAGCACGAAAAAAGCACTTAGATTTCTCTAGGTGCTTAATGTTATAAATTAGCAATAGTATCCTGGATACTTTGCCATAATTCTTCATCGCTTATCCCTGCGTATTTTTTTTCTATTTCCTCAATAGGGGGAATAGTAATCTCATCGGGTTGAGAAAGCCAAAACTTCTCTTCTTCCTTTGTCAAAGTATAAGGCATAACTAATCAATCCTTTCAAAAGTAAAGTCGTACTTTTCAGCAAACAATGTCAATGTTTTTTCCTGTGCTTTTACTTCAGTATAACCTAATTTAATCATTTTTTCAATCAAATTCTCATATTCTTGATTAGCTTTTTTATGTATCCGTTTATTAGGTTTTGAATACCAATATACACTCCCATCATGACCTATAGTCAATCCATATTTGACAGTATTATTTTTGCTTCGTTGTTGCAATGAAGCAAGGTCACTAAGTGATGGCGGATACCCTGATGGATGATTATGAATTGAAACAAGACTTTGTTCAGATTGTTCTTCAAAAGCCTTTCTGACCTGTTCGTTATAAACTACACCTTTTCTCTTTCGAGCCTTGTTAGACAATGCTACGACTCTACCAGTCTCCGCATCAAGTAAATAGTAATCTTCATACGGTGTACCGTTTCTATGTTGTAACATTTGTCTTGAAACTCTGGCGATAGAATCAGAAAGGTGTGAGGTCATAGGGTGTCTTTTTATTTTATCAAGAAACTCATCACTTCGTATATAGTCGAGATTTGCTCCATATTCCCCACCACTCAACTCACGTTCTCGTGGTTTCTCAACGTATTTATCGTACCACTCTTTATAACTCATATCAGCAGGTACGTACTCGACTTTGCCTGTTTCGGGATTTCTAGCCCTGCGCTCAAGCTTGCTGTAGTCGATATCCTCATCATGTGCAATGGTTGTAGACCGACACCATGGATGTAAAGGCGGATAGTTCACACCAGGAACAGCCTTGTCCGTATCGTAAACCTTGTTGTCGTGCTCCTGGCAAATGTGAGACGTGCGCTTGTCTAAAACCGCTACGAATTTATACTTTGTAATCTCGGCATCTTCATAGCTGAGCAGTTCCATCTGGTTATGAAAAAACGCTGACTCAGTGCGAACCAAACGTCTTGCTTTGCCTTTACCGACCTCAAAACGTTCAGCGATTGCTTGAGATGTATCTCTTACGCTTCGGCCAGTCATAAGACTCACCAAAAGCTCGTCTTTCACACTTGAAGCGAGCGCCCCAGTATTTGACCATATTCTGTCCGAATAGGCCTCTCCCGTCCATTTTAGACCTTGTAGACGTTTGATTTCTGTTTCAGGTAAGTCGGAGAAGCTATAAGCAAGTCCTGTTTGTTGCTGCAAGTCAAAGGTAGCTTTGTAGTAGCTATCTTTCATCAAATCGCTGTAAAAGGCATCTGAGCCTTTCTTCTCAGAATGATAGATAGACTCACGCATCAAATCTAAGTCAGCACTTAACCGTTCAAGTCGCTTCATGCGATAAGCGTAAGCTGGACTGTCCAAATCAGCAAGCAGCCGTTGTATATTTGGGTCATTCGGTCGAGCTTCAAGAACCTTACGAAGTTCATTCAGGCCCTTTTGGTCCTTCATGTTTTTCAAGACATGACGAGCATCACGCTCGCTCAAACCATAATCACGCTGAAACTTGTCAAAAATCTTGTTGATTTGTTTATCTAAATAAGCTTTGGACTCTTTGTAGACTTTATCAAACTTGTCTGCTTGCTTCTCAGCCTTATCCATCTGCTCATAGATGAGATTAGCCTTCCTCTTGGTCCAATAGTCTTGGTTCTTCATCTGTCACCTCTTCGTCTGGCTTCGTGTTCGCCTGGCTAAAGAATGGCACACGTTCCATGTTCTTTTCTTTCTCTTCTTCGAGGTCTTCCAATTCAGCATCAGGATCTTCAACGAATGGCAAGAGAGAAATAAGCTGACGAAGTGACACCTTACCTTCAAGATTATTGATAACCTGTGACAATTCAAGTAAATTCTTAGGCAAACCACGACTAAATTGTGGCACGATTGAGTGTGCCTCAAGAGCAATCTGCTGCATGCCAAGATAATGAGCAAAAATGCTGATACGTTGACGAATACCACGTTTGTAATTCGCTTCCTTGGTCTTAGTAATCATCTCAAGACCTAGCAGCTTAAATTCCATGGCTACGCCCGAGCTATTGCCTGCAAAATTTTCATCTGTCAAATTTGGTACATGACTAAATGTGTAGATGTCTTCCTTTAGAGCTTTGCGCAAGATTTCAGTAGCGTTCTCGTCCAGAGCGTTCTTCAAGAAATCGGCCTTGGCATCTGTTGGCAATTCTAAAAGTCCTTCTTCAGCAAGAATGCTCATTGCTTCTCTGGCATCTTCCAAGTTGTCAGCTAACTGTGCTCCGTACAATACGAGAATAGACTCGACCGCTTGTTCTTTGTCGTTGACACGATTACCCATCAACGAGTTGTAAGCATCGATCAAGCTAATCTGTTGCTCGTAATCTCCAATCGCGAAGTGATTGTTTCGGTATTCGATGATTGGAACCTGACCAAGATTATGTGGTTCTACTTGTTCACCCTGTGTTGTTCCTGTACTTGAATCACGCAGCACAATGTGGTAATGCAGATTTTGAGTGAAGACTTCAGCTTGATACTTAGTAGCATCTTTTGTATCATCCTTGATTTCGTAATAATAAACCGCAAAGAGAACCTTGCGTTCAATACTATCATCATAAACCAGGAATACATTCTCAGGATCTACGCTAGTCGAATCGAGTTCAGTCAATCCTTCCTTGGCATAGATGTACTCGTAAGCGCGTCCGTAGATAGACATGTTCAAAGCGTTCTGTGTATCTACCTGGTCAATCTCAGCACCATCAAATGCCACAAGCAAAGATTCGATATCACCTTCAGCAGTGTTGTTGTACTTGATTGCATTGCCCATAAAGTAACCTGTGGCAGTGTCCGAAATATCTTTCGCATGGTTTGCTACTGTTTTAAAGTTTGGAGCGTTTTTGTTTCGTCTCTCATGATTTAAAATAGCATGTTCGCCCATGTAGTAACTTTTAAGTTTCTTCAATCGCTGGCGTTCTTGTGCGTGTTTCTGGATCAGCTTATAAATCAATTCTTTATTCAAAGCTGTTTCATCATATCCCTCTCTCGGATAAGTTAAAATCTGATACATTTAATTCCTTTCTATAAGCCAAAATCTGACCGTCTGCGGACAGTAGCTTTGACACCTTCAATACATTGAAGACTATATCGTAGCGCGTCCACCAAGTGATTGTTCTTATCTTCTGGCTTGTTCAACCAATTACCTTCTTTATCCCGTTGATAACAATAGCTATAAAATTCATCCATGATATGTTCACAATTCGGATGCACATAAATAGCGTATCCTTGTAATTTGGATACGCCTGCCATGATACTATCCTTTCCTTTCCTACTCTCTTTTATTCGAGATATGCCATGTTCTGATCTAAGCTCTTCGATTAGCCGTGACTCTGCGCTATCTGCGATGATTGTAGAGCGATGATACCCTTTGTCCTTTATCATCTTAGCGACTTCCTTGGTTATCAGACCGACTCTGTACGCTTCGTCAAAGATGTGTATTTCTTTTGTTTTGTCATTTATCAATGAACAACACAAAGCGGTTGGATCGTGAGTGAAACCAAAGTCAAGGCCGATGCACAACTTGTTATCAGGATTTTGCAGCAACTCGTCTTTGTCAAATTCCTTGACAGTCACGTTGTTGTAGATTAAACCTTCAGCGACACCCCACTCGCCGTTGCATACGATTCTCGCACGTCTCGGATTCGTATGATACAAATCTTCATAGCGTTTGATATCGACTTCATCAAGCCACTCGTTACATCGATAAGTAGTCGTCATCGAAAGCGTATCGGCTCGTTTGGTCTCTTCGTCAAAGAAGACGCGCTTGAGCCAGTGCCTCTCGTTCCACGGGTTAAATGTGACCGTGATTTGTTTAAAAAAATCAGGCACATCTAAGCTACCACGGATAGACTCAACGACTGTACTGAACTTATCTTCAGTTTCGATTTGATACGCTTCTTCAAACCATGCCCAACATAAGATACCTACATCAACCGTGATAGATGTGATTTTAAGTTCATCATCCAAACCACGAAAGAGAATCTTCTGACCTGTTTCTTTAACAGTTATCTCAGGTAAAGACTCGTTGAATTTGAACTTATGAGCGACTTTTAGTTGGTTAGCTGCCCACTTGAAATCCGTGTAGGTCGATTGCTTGTTCGTGTTTGAGTATCTACGAATAACAAGCAAGTTAGCCCAGGGATATTTCAAAATACGGGTAACATAATTCAAAGCAGTCGTCTTCGATTTCTTCGAACCACGGGACCCTTTGACGACACGATAAAGATTTCTCGATCGCCAGAACTGCCCATATCCAGCTCCTACCATCTTTGGTAGGTCTACTACAATATCGTTCTGTTTAATCTGGTATGTCTGACTCATTCGCAAACACCACCGTTCCAGAAACGTCTGCCTCTACTTTATCAGTCCAAAGTCTGTGACGTTTTCCTAAAAGTTCAGCAGCTTTAATTCTATCTTTAGCTCCGACATCGATATCAATAACTTGTTGTCCAAGTTCACCGATACTACAGAGGGTCTGTTCTTGAGTCTCCCCTCGCATTACTGAAGTTAGATAACCTAAGACCTCTTGCTGATCTGCAATCTTTTCAGAATCAAGCTGTTTCAGTCGTTCATCTATATAGGTTTTAATCTTAGGATTCTTTAGTAATTTGTGACCTTCGACACCTGCCACTCTATCACTAGAAGCGCGATAACCCGCTTTCTTATAAGATTCAGTCGCATTACCTGAGATGATGTACTCATCTGCAAACTTCTTTTGTTTTATCGTTAAATCATTCAATTTTCCATCACCTCCACTTCTTAAAAATCAAAAAGCCACTCAATGAGTGACTTAACGAGAGGCGACTACTTACCTCTATAAGAATCAATAGTATATTGTTACCTTTTCTTTTTTATTTTGTTGTAGTCATTAAGACGGCGCCCGGAATCGAACCGGGAAAACAAAAAGTTTGGAGAGCTTATCTGTGTGAGAACCAAAAATAGTAGAGAATCCTATCGCCGCCATAAAGGGCATTACGCCCTTCGGTAAAAAAATATATAGAAGCCTATCAGCCTCTTGCTGACAATATCATAATATCACTTTAAAGTTTCACTTTAGTTCACTTTGTTCACATTTTTTGATAAGTTCCCAAAAGCGGACTTCCTAATTTTTTGAATAGCACCTCGGCTATATCTCAGCTTAGCCTCGACTTCGTTCCAGGTCATCCCATCGATGTAAAACAATCGCATTACGATGTTCTCCACCGGATCGTCTAGCGACTCGATAGCTTGAATGAGCTCTTCGCGTTCTTTATACAGATCTTGAATTTCGCGATAGAGTTGTTCTGATTTGTCGATGATCAGCACGTTTAATTCTTCAGACTTGTTTTTATTATTTTTTGATTTCGGCATATTATCAAATTGCTGCCCTCGTAAAATACCCGACTTCAAGCTGATGATTTCCTGATGTTTTGACTTCACTTTGATATCAATATATTGCAAGGCTTTTAATCGCTGCTTAATATTGATTGTCAATCTTCCACCTCCTCGACTTCAAACAATGTACTGTTAAATACTTCTCCAAAGCCGGCATCTTCTAATTGTTTGCGAGTGTGCGTTGTACGAAATTTTTTATCTGTTTTTATTTCTGTTAAACACCAAGCATCAAGATGGTTAATACGGTTTAAGTAATTATAATTTTTATCAACATTTTTAAGCCTTATATAATACCGCTTTTCTTTCTCGGCCTCATAGCCGTAAATCCAAGCAAGGACGAAAGTTTCTTGGTTGCTTTCGGTTTCTAAAAATTCTTTTAGTCTTGAAAAATCTTTTTGATTTGCGTAATTGTAAAAATCCACTTCACCAACCAGTAGATCTCTCGTCATAGTTACATTTGTATTTTTGCAATACTTGATCCAATCCGCAACAAATTGCGGTACTACGACTTTCTGCGGTTCGTCTAAACGCTTCAAATCGCTTATTATACCGTCTGTTGACACAGTGTCAAATTTATAGCTGTTTTTTATCAGCTCATATTTCGAAATTAATTCTTGTTTATTTGTTCTCAATTCCTGATTGTCCTGTTTATTCATTTTTCAATCCCTCCAACTGTTTCTCCAACCTCTTCAGTTTTTTCTTTAGAAATTCACGATGTGCAGTTCTTCCTTGCGCAAATCGTCCGTTGCAATCTTTCGAGTATTTCTCGATTTCATTCTTGGTGTTCTCAATCGAGTGTTTCAATCCTTCGATTATTGTTTGTTTGCTATATTCCATAGTTTAACCTGCTTGTTTTTCTAGCCAGTTAAAGAGTAGACTGAATTGCTCTGTCACCAGCTCGTCATCATTGTATTGTTTGCAAATTTCTCCGATAGATGACACAGCCCATTGCCAATAAGCATCTGTTCCGAATCCAACTTCTTGACTTTTTTGGTTGCTGCGTGCCATCCATTCCGGAATTTGTCTGCTAAAGAAATCAATGTAATCAATCTTCATTCCAATTCCTCAATTTTGATATAGATCCCGACTGTATCTGCCCAGAATTTCTCGGCAATCTCGCTGGCTACCTGGGCATCGTCTTGCCAGTATCCAAGTTTCGTCATACAGTCCTTGAGTAATTTCTGCAAATTGTCCGTATCTGGCTTTGTGGTCTTGTACTGGCCATCATAGCTTTTTTTGATACGAGGGAAACACCACTTGACCGTCAAACGAATCGCTCCTTTAATTTTATTCGGAGGGACATGCTGCGCAAGCAAGCTCTCAAATTTCATCCTGGCATTTTTCAAATCAGCCGGCTCATAAAAGATTGGCTTTCCAAATTGGACGTTTACCTTTTTCTGCTGGTGAGTCGTAGTCGGAATTTTTTTCATCGGTAAAAAGAATTCAATAGACATTTTTATAAATGCACTTCCTTTCTTTTTTATTTCGCGCTTAGTCCATGACCCTTGTATATGACAGGGTGCATTTTAAGCAACCCTGTCTATACAGGTATGGACATGATGGACGACAGGACATTATCTATATATATAATATATAGTTGTCTGTCGCACGACACCACCGTTTTTTTCGGTTCTGTCGCGACAACGACATTACCGTATTTTTATAGTGTTGTCGTTGTTAGGACACCACCGTTTTTTTCGGTTCTGTCGCTGATTTTATTACAGGGATAATATTGCCTGTATTTTTATCGATTTGATATTTTTTAGATGTTTTTATCCGTCTTTCGACAGTTCTGACAGTTATACCTAAGTAATCAGCTACATCTTCTTTTGATGGTGGTTCACCATAATTTGCGTTTTCGATTGCTTCGTCAAACTCTATCAGCTTTTGCTTTTTATCTTCCTTCGCATTCTTTTTGCGAGTTTCTTTAGCTCTTTGCCAGCTCGGTTTATCATCGTCCAGCTTAATATCCGCAAGCACGCCTGTTTCATCAAGCGCGTGTACTGGATAACTAAACCACATGTTCACTGGCTTAAACTTGGCAAATTCTCGAAGCGTACCTTCTACACGCCATGCAGTCGCTATCTGAATTTGCTTGCGTACTTCTTCAAGTTTGTCCACGTATGGAGCTCGAATCATGACATCATCGATACCTTTTTCAAAGTGCGTTCTCATCTGCGCAGGACTCAATAAATCATCTAGTCCGACATTCTGTTGGTAATAAGCGTTATTTCGTTCTTGTAAAGCCTGTTTGTAAACCTCGCATGTCGCTTGGTTCAAACGCTGCGTCAATAATTCTTCTGACACTTCCAACTCTACTAAATCTATAAGTGCGTCAGGATCTCGAGCAAATACACCCGAACCACTGGCGCGGTCCATTGATTTCTTGCCACCTTGCGAACCTTTTGAGTGGTGATGGCAATAAATTACCGAGCACCCGAGCTCTGTCGCCACTTTGTCGAATTGATTGGTAAAGTGTGCCATCTGGTCCGCACTGTTTTCATCACCAGTTAAGACCTTGTAAATCGGGTCAATGATGACTGCGATATAGTTCTTTTTCAAAGCTCGACGGATGAGTTTAGGCGCTAACTTGTCCATCGGTACGGTCTTTCCACGGAGATTCCAGATATCGATGTTGTTGATATTTTGCGGAGCCAATCCCATGGCTTGATAGACATCTCGGAAGCGATGTAGGGCAGATGGCCGGTCTAACTCCAGATTGACGTATAACACACGCCCTTGGGTACAATCCCAACCGAGCCACTGTTTACCCTCTGCAATCGCAATCGACATCTCAATTAAAGCAAATGATTTACCAGCTTTTGAAGGTCCGGCAATCAGCATTTTATGACCTTGACGAAGAACTCCTTTAATCAACTCAGGCGCCAATTCTGGCAAATTATCCCACGAATCTGAAAGTGATTCTGGATCAGGTAAATCATCGTTCAAATCTTCGATGTATTGATACCACTCATCCCAATCAGCCTTACCGATGTTCGTATCTACTAAGAACTGTTTCTGGCCATTACGTATGAAACCTGGCATGCGTGATAGTCTGCTTGGATTTCTGTTTTGTGTATCAACGACGATTTCATTTTTCTGACAGATTTTATAAAGATAATCAACACGATTACGATATTCTTCGTAATTCTTAGCATCTACTTTGACGATAGCGTGCAGTGATTTATTCCCACTGTGGACCAAAGCAACAATTGGCAATTCAAGTTCTTTATAGATTGCGTTTTGCTTGTCAATCGGCATGCTGTCAGATTCAACCAGGGCATACCTGAAATCTGTCACGTTTTCGTTCTTGGCACCTTTGCCATCCATAGGATTGAATCGAACCCATGCGCCAGCTTCTTCGTGGTAATCGCCCAGGACTGCACCGATATCTCCATTACATTTACTAAGAGCTTCAATTAACTGTCCGGCTGTCCGGTCATACGCCCCCTTAGTTGGAAGCCATTTTTCAATTTCGCCCGTTTCGTCGTTAACTTTTGGATAGCTTTCCGTGACGTATCCGACATTTTCGCTAGCTTCAAAGAGCGTTTCAAGGTATTTGATAATTTCCTGAACCGGATTCCAAATAGTCGGCTCGTGGATTTCCTTTCCTTCAATCCAGTCCTTGTCGATGACGCGATAGTCACGATCGATTGTATCTGTCCAACCTAATTCATGGGCATTCTCGCTGTCATAGCCAGATTGAGATACCCAACCATTTTCTTTTGCCAGTTGGGTAATCGTTGCGCCGGTCACGATAGTTCCTGCTTCCTCGTTGAATGTGTCCCATTTCTTGAAGCATTCAAATTTCTTATACCGGCTATCATTTTGCGACCAGTTGTCCCAATCGGATGCCGTGTATCCTTCGTGTTTAAGGGCCATACCAATATTGACCCATGTTTGATAGTCTACCGTGGCAGGATTGATGTAATCCAGCAACGGCAATAAGTTAAAATCATTCTCTGCCACTGTTTTCTCCTTCTTTAATTTGGCACATATTCAGACGGTCGCACGCCTGTAGGCAATCTCCATCCATTAGCAGCGATACGATCAATCATGTTTCTAGCGTGGTCAAATTGCCACATGCCCACATCTTTGAAACCACGACCTTCCAGGAAGCGAATCTGTTTTGGTGTGGTCAAGCCTTCTGATTGTCGCTTGTGCAATCTGTCTAACAAGAGATTGGCTTTGCCTGCATTTCCTACTTCGTCAGTAAAGATGCCATATTTTTCAAGCGCTTTGATTTGTTTGTCGCTAGGAGGGGACATCTCCCATCCGAAGTTAGGAACGTAGTTCGACAAGTCTTCGGCATGGATAGACATTTCAAATTGCAATGGATCTACTAATTTACGCTTACGTTTACGCATTTCTTCCAATTGCTTGGCCAAAGCTTCCTCACGTTGAGCGACTACGTCTTCCGCTGCCTTAACTTCCATATCTTCAAGGTCAAGCATGACGCCTGTTTGCTCTTCCATGTTCTCAACCATTTTCTGAGCGACTTCTGGTGTCTCACAAATCAAGTGAGCTGGCCGGCATAGTTCGTGGCGTTCAGTGTGCCAGAGAAAGTCTAGCAAAAGCAGTTCTTCTTTCCCTGGATGCAATCGAGTACCACGCCCTACCATCTGGCTATACAGCGCTCGCACTTTGGTAGGTCGCAGCACGACCACGCAATCTACTGACGGGCAGTCCCAACCTTCCGTCAATAACATCGAATTACAAAGCACATTGTAGCGGTCATTCTCGAAGTCTTCTAAAATCTCTGCACGATCCTTGGACTCTCCATTGACTTCAGCAGCACGAAAACCTTTTGCGTTCAGGATGTCGCGAAACTTCTGCGAGGTCTTTACCAAAGGTAAGAACACGACTGTTTTGCGGTCTGAACATTGTTTGACCATTTCGTCCGCTATCTGTTCCAGGTATGGGTCCAGTGCCGTTCCAACATCACTTGCCTTAAAATCGCCTGCTGACATGCTGACATTTGATAAATCCAAGCTAAGCGGAATTGTTAAAGCCTTGATTTTCGATAGGTACCCTTCTTGGATAGCCTGGACCAGTGAATACTCATAAGCTAAGCTATCGAAGTAAGAACCGAGATTCTTCATATCTCCACGGTCAGGCGTTGCAGTCACTCCCAATACATTCGACTGTTTAAAATAACCAAGTACACGTTGATAACCATCTGAAATAGCGTGATGGGCTTCGTCGACTACAATCGTATCGAACCAATCGGGAGGGAATTGACTAAGTCGTTTCTCTCTCTGCATGGTCTGGACTGATCCAACGACGACTCGATACCAGGAACCGATAGATGTGTTTTCAGCTTTCTCTAATGCTGTACCAAGCCCTGTCGCAGTCTTGAGCTTGTCACTAGCCTGCTCCAAAAGCTCCGACCTATGAGCAAGGACAAGCACACGCTTGCCCTCTTTCACTTGGTCTTCAATGATTTTGGAAAAGACGATTGTCTTTCCACATCCTGTTGGCAATACTAAGAGCGTGCGCTTGCGACCTTTAGCCCATTCAGCTTGAACAGCTTCCCGTGCTTCCTGTTGATAAGGTCTTAATTGCATCCCTTACCTCCTAAAATTGC
>OBVT01000166.1_pt1 | contig 20772 bp, 14 predicted proteins | sample 1476231 | NCBI WGS metagenome assembly OBVT01 (sample SAMEA2580031, study PRJEB22360) | human gut metagenome | reverse complement strand
GGGCGTTCAACATGAGGGCCATAACGAAGAAGGCAGTCAAAGCGGCCATTGTTGGAACCATTTGGATGATCAAGAAGAAGACCAAACTTTGTTTACGAGCAAAGAAATTGTAACGACTGTAGGCATAACCAGCAAGGACGATAATACTTGTTTGAACGACCATAGTGATCAAAGCGATGATCAAAGTGTTGAGGTACCATGTTCCGTACAAGGTTTCAGTGAAGAGTCCTTTGAAGTTGTCAAAACTAAAGTTGACATTGCTGTCGAGTTTAAAGGCTACGACGTTACCAGACTTGAAGGCAGACATAATCGTAATTAAAAGAGGATAGATAATAACGATTGAAAGACCAATCAAGTAGAGGTAAGTAAGGCTTTGAGTCAGTCTACGTTTGAGTTTAATTGAGTTATTCATCTTAGACGTCCTCCATATCAAATGCGTGTAGTTTCTTGAATGCAATCATAGAAATAGAGATGACGATGATTGAAATAATCAATGTAACGGCAGCAGCCATAGAGTATTGAGGAGCTGTACCAGTTGTTAAACGATAAATCCATGAGATCAAGATATCGGTTGAACCAGCTCCACCACCTACACTACCAGGACCTCCGCCATTGAAGAGGTACATAATAGAGAAGTTGTTAAAGTTGAAGGTGTATTGGCTGATCAAAGTAGGTGCCGCAACGGCCAAGATCATTGGGAAAGTGATGTTGCGGAATTTTTGCCAAGCATTTGCACCGTCAATGTAAGCTGCTTCGTACAAGTCATTTGGAATAGATTGTAGGATACCGAGTGTCAAGACATAAATATAAGGGAAGCCAAGCCATCCTTGCATCATAATCAAGGCAACCTTAGTCCAAGTAGGGTTTGTTTTCCAAGGGATTAGTGCTCCATCGAGGAATGGAAGAACCTTAGCAAAGAGAGGGATTACTTGAGTATTGATAGCACCAACACTATCGTTGAACATATTTGAGAAAGTCAAGATAGTGATAAAGGCTGGTACTGCCCAAGGTAGAAGGAAGATAACACCAAAGATACGTTTACCCTTGATAAATGGTTGGTTCGCAATGATAGCAGTGAAAATACCAATAACAATCTGCAAAGTAGAAGCAGACAAAGCCCAGATAATGGTCCAAGAAAGAACGGAACCAAAGGCTGAACGAAAGGTACTCAAGCTCCAGATGTTTGTGAAGTTTGTCAATCCAACCCAGTCCAACAATTTATTTGGTGGTAAATGTTGGAAGTCATAGTTGGTAAAGGCAATCATCAAGGTTACGATAACAGGGAAGATAATCGCAAATGTCATCGCTACATATGATGGGATGATTAAGAGGTATGGGAATCCATTCTCATAAATACCTTTGATCATATCATTGAAGGTACGAGCCACAGGAATACCGTTATTGATACGTTTTGCAATAGTGTGAGCATCTTTAATGTTGAAAATATAAAATGCTAAATAAACAATTACAAAAATAGAGTGGAAAGCACCACGAATCAGCATGAAAAGAGAGTTGTCACGGCCCGGTTTTGTACCGAGTGTGATCAAGTTACTCAATTCAGGAGCTGCAAGCGTTAGAAAATACAGAACAAATAGAACAGTCACACCAAGGAAAATAAAACCTTTAGCTTTTTGCTTGTTATAGATTTGTCCTAAACCAGGAATGATTGACAGCAAGGCTGCTTTGCGAGGCTGTTGTTTTTCCATGATTACTCCTTTCATAGGATGCGAGTTTAAACTCGGATTTATTCGTAAGATAGGTACATCAGATAAGAAGCATATCTATAAATTCAAAGGGGGGATTTTGCTTCCACCCCCCTTGAACAAATCAATTAGTTACCAAATTTTTGTTGGATTGTTTCCTTAATCAATGTTACAGCATCGTTAGCAGCTGTTTTCGCATCTTTCTTACCGCTTACAGTATCAAAGAGCATAGTTTTCGCTGGGTCCCAAACTGTTGACATTTGTGAGATGTTTGGCATTGGTTGAGCGTTCTTGAACTGTTTGATAACAGCTGTAGTCAACTCATCGTTTTTACCTTCAGCGTAAGCACGAGCTTCAGTGTTTGCTGGGATTTCGTTCGTTGCATCGTAGAATGCTTTTTGTTGTTCAGTTGAAACAAGGAAGTCTACAAATTTTTGAGCGCCTTCAAGGTTCTTAGTGCTTGATGGGATGATCCAAGCTTTACCACCACCAAAGGCTGCGTAGTTTTTACCGTTTGGAAGAGTTGGGATAGTTGCAACACCGTAGTTTACTTTAGCATCTTTGAATGCTTGAGCTTTCCAAGGACCATCGATGATAGCAGCTGTTTTACCTTCTTGGAATTGAGTTTGGATCAAGTTTCCAGCACCTTCAGTATCTTGCATACCTTTAGGCCATTTTTCGTACCAAGTTTTAGCGTATTCGATACCTGCGATAGCACCATCGTTAGCAAGACCGATATCTTTAGGATCTTTACCGTTGTCACCGAATACGTAAGCTCCGTTACCAGCAAGAAGTCCGTATGCGTAGTAGAAGTTAGTCCAGTCAGCTAGGAAAGCAGTAGTTTTTCCGTCTTCTCCAGCGAAAGCGTATTTGCTATCTTTAGCAAGCTCTTCTAATTCAGCAAATGTTTTCGGAGCTTCTTTAATCAAGTCTTTATTGTAGTACATAACAAGTGACTCGATAACAGCAGGAGCACCGTAAACTTTACCACCAACAGTTACAAGAGATTTAGTAGTATCGTCTGTTTTAGCACCGTCGCTCAAAGTAACTTCTGAAAGTTGTCCGTCAGTACCAAGGCTACCTACACGGTCGTATGGAGCCATCATAACGTCAGCAGCTTTACCTGATTGGTTATCAAGTGAAAGGTTGTCAAGTCCACCTAATTGGTCACCAGTTTTAATAGTAACTTTTACACCAGATTCTTTTTCGTAAGCTTTTGCAGCTGATTCTGCGAATGCTTTATATTGGTCTTCAACGTAGAAAGTGATTTCTTGACTTCCTGATGCAGAAGAATCAGCAGCTTTATCAGCAGTTTTGCTTCCGCAAGCTACCAAAAGCAAGCTAGCAAGAGTAGCAGTACCAAGTACAGCAGCGCTCTTCATGAATTTAGTTGACATAATGTATTCCTCCTAAAGAATAACAAATTTTAATTTCGAGGAAACGCAAACGTTTTCCCTTATGACCATAGTATAGCACAAACGGAAAACGGTTGCAAGCGCTTTTTTTAAAAATTTTTAAAAAGTTTAAAATTCGGAAGAAGGGGGAAATGTCGCTATAAAATGTCCTATGATAGGAAGAAAAAGTAAAAAATCAAGAAAAATGTTCGGAAAATAGAAAAATGGAAACGATTGCGCACTTTTTTTAAAAAAATTATCAAGGTCAGAGAATAGGATATAGTAAATTTTATTTTTAAGAATATCAATAAATCAAAAAAAGTTTTTTTAAAAACGCTTGCATTTCTTTTTGAAATGGGTTATACTTAAAGTAGCGCAAACGTTTGCGCAAAAATTGAAATAATTAACAATATAAACACTTGAGGTGCTAATATGAAAAAACGTCAAAGCGGTGTGTTGATGCACATCTCATCACTTCCAGGAGCATACGGAATCGGATCATTTGGTCAAAGCGCCTATGATTTCGTTGACTTCTTGGTTCGTACAAAGCAACGTTACTGGCAAATCCTTCCTTTGGGAACAACTAGCTATGGAGATTCTCCATACCAATCATTCTCAGCCTTTGCTGGAAACACTCATTTTATCGACCTTGATATTTTGGTGGAGCAAGGTTTGTTGGAAGCAAGTGATCTTGAAGGTGTGGACTTTGGTAGCAACCCAACTGAAGTTGACTACGCTAAAATCTACTATGCACGTCGTCCACTTCTAGAGAAAGCTGTCAAACGTTTCCTTGAAGCTGGAGATGTCAAAGACTTCGAAAAATTTGCTCAAGAAAATCAATCATGGCTTGAACTATTTGCAGAGTACATGGCTATCAAGGAGCATTTTGATAATCTTGCTTGGACAGAATGGCCAGATGCAGATGCTCGTGCTCGTAAAGCTTCAACTCTTGAAAGCTACCGTGAGAAATTAGCTGACAAGCTTGTTTACCACCGTGTAACCCAATACCTTTTCTTCCAACAATGGTTGAAATTGAAAGCATACGCTAACGAAAACCACATCGAGATTGTCGGTGATATGCCAATCTATGTAGCGGAAGATTCAAGCGACATGTGGGCAAATCCACATCTCTTTAAAACAGATGAAAACGGGAAAGCGACTTGCATCGCAGGTTGCCCACCAGATGAATTCTCTGCTACTGGTCAGCTTTGGGGGAACCCAATCTATGACTGGGAAGCAATGGACAAAGACGGCTACAAATGGTGGATTGAACGCTTGCGTGAAAGCTTCAAAATCTACGATATCGTTCGTATCGACCACTTCCGTGGATTTGAGTCTTACTGGGAAATTCCTGCTGGTTCTGAAACAGCGGCACCTGGTAAATGGGTGAAAGGACCTGACTACAAACTCTTTGCAGCGGTTAAAGAGGAACTTGGTGACTTGAACATCATCGCAGAAGACCTTGGATTCATGACTGACGAAGTTATTGAACTACGTGAACGCACTGGCTTCCCAGGAATGAAAGTCCTTCAATTTGCCTTCAACCCAGAGCACGAAAGTATCGACAGCCCACACTTGGCACCAGCCAATTCAGTTATGTACACAGGAACACACGATAACAACACTGTTCTTGGTTGGTATCGCAATGAAATCGACGATCCAACTCGTGAGTACATGGCACGTTACACAAACCGCAAGGAATATGAAACAGTAGTACATGCTATGCTTCGTACAGCCTTCTCATCAGTAAGCTTTATGACTATCGCTACTATGCAAGATTTGCTAGAGTTGGATGGTTCAGCTCGTATGAACTTCCCATCTACTCTTGGTGGAAACTGGTCATGGCGTATGACAGAGGATCAATTGACTCCTGCTGTCGAAGAAACTTTGCTTGACTTGACTACAATTTATCGCCGAATCAATGAAAATTTGGTAGAATTAAAGAAATAAGACATTATCAGGAGACACAAAAAATGTTACCATTAAAAGAATTTGTACAAAATCGTTACAATAAATCCATCGCAGAATGTAGCAATGAAGAGCTTTACCTTGCTCTTCTTAACTACAGCAAACTAGCAAGCAGCCAAAAACCAGTCAACACTGGTAAGAAAAAAGTTTACTATATCTCAGCTGAGTTCTTGATTGGTAAACTCTTGTCAAACAACTTGATTAACCTTGGTCTTTATGACGAAGTTAAAAAAGAACTTGCTGATGCAGGTAAAGAGTTGATCGAAATTGAAGAAGTAGAATTGGAACCATCACTTGGTAATGGTGGTTTGGGACGTTTGGCAGCCTGCTTTATCGACTCAATCGCTACACTTGGTTTGAACGGTGACGGTGTTGGTTTGAACTACCACTTTGGTCTTTTCCAACAAGTTCTTAAAAACAACCAACAAGAAACAATTCCTAACGCTTGGTTAACTGACCAAAACTGGTTGGTTCGCTCAAGTCGTAGCTACCAAGTGCCATTTGCACACTTTACATTGACATCTACTCTTTACGATATCGATGTACCTGGTTACAAAACAGCTACTAAAAACCGTTTGCGTTTGTTTGACTTGGATTCAGTTGATTCTTCAATCATCAAAGATGGTATCAACTTTGACAAGACAGACATCGCTCGCAACTTGACTCTTTTCCTTTACCCAGACGATAGCGATAAACAAGGTGAATTGCTCCGTATCTTCCAACAATACTTCATGGTTTCAAACGGTGCACAATTGATCATTGATGAAGCAATCGAAAAAGGAAGCAACTTGCACGACCTTGCTGACTACGCAGTTGTACAAATCAACGATACTCACCCATCAATGGTAATCCCTGAATTGATTCGTCTTTTGACTGAACGTGGTATCGAACTTGATGAAGCAATCTCTATCGTTCGTAGCATGACTGCTTACACAAACCACACAATCCTTGCTGAAGCCCTTGAAAAATGGCCTCTTGAATTCTTGGAAGAAGTGGTTCCTCACTTGGTACCAATCATCAAAGAATTGGACCGCCGTGTTAAAGCAGAATACAAAGACCCAGCTGTTCAAATCATCGATGAGAGCGGACGTGTTCACATGGCTCACATGGATATCCACTACGGATACAGCGTAAACGGGGTTGCAGCTCTTCACACTGAAATCTTGAAGAACTCAGAGTTGAAAGCTTTCTACGACATCTACCCAGAAAAATTCAACAACAAAACAAACGGTATCACATTCCGTCGTTGGCTCATGCATGCTAACCCAAGCTTGTCTCACTACTTGGATGAGATTCTTGGACGCGAATGGCACCATGAAGCTTCTAAATTGGAAGACCTTCTTTCATACGAAGACAAGGCTGCTGTCAAAGAAAAATTGGAAAGCATCAAAGCTCACAACAAACGTAAATTGGCTCGTCACTTGAAAGAGCACCAAGGTGTGGAAATCAATACAAACTCTATCTTTGATATCCAAATCAAACGTCTTCACGAGTACAAACGTCAACAAATGAACGCTTTGTATGTGATTCACAAATATCTTGACATCAAGGCTGGTAATATCCCTGCTCGTCCAATCACAGTATTCTTTGGTGGTAAAGCAGCTCCTGCCTACACAATCGCTCAAGACATCATCCACTTGATCCTTTGCTTGTCAGAAGTGATTGCTAACGACCCAGCAGTAGCTCCACACTTGCAAGTGGTAATGGTTGAAAACTACAACGTTACTGCAGCAAGCTTCTTGATCCCAGCATGTGATATCTCAGAACAAATCTCACTTGCTTCTAAAGAAGCTTCAGGTACTGGTAACATGAAATTCATGTTGAACGGTGCTTTGACTCTTGGTACTATGGACGGGGCTAACGTGGAAATCGCTGAATTGGTTGGCGACGAAAACATCTACATCTTCGGTGAAGATTCAGAAACTGTTATCGACCTTTACGCGAAATCAGGTTACAAATCAAGCGAATTCTACGCACGTGAAGCTATCAAACCATTGGTTGACTTCATCGTGAGTGACGCTGTTCTTGCAGTTGGTAAGAAAGAACGCTTGGAACGTCTTTACAACGAATTGATCAACAAAGACTGGTTCATGACTCTTCTTGACTTGGAAGACTACATCAAAGTGAAAGAGCAAATGCTTGCTGACTACGAAGACCGTGACGCATGGTTGGATAAAGTCATCGTCAACATTGCTAAAGCAGGATTCTTCTCATCTGACCGTACAATCGCTCAGTACAACGAAGATATCTGGCACTTGAACTAAGATTAAACAAAAACGCATCTTAAATAGATGCGTTTTTTGTTTCTAGATTCATTCACATTGCTTTTCCAACCAGAATCTCTGCTTCGATGGTAATCTTCGTTAATTGACTCCAGTCAATCTTGCTTTGGTCGACATGAAAGAGCAGGGGCGTCATACTAATCAGGGCTTGGCGTTGCTCTGCTGTGATGGGTTTGGTCAGAGAAGCAATGTGGCTAGATTGGATGCTGAAGTGTTCTTGGAAATGGTCTTTGATATCTTGGTTGGAATAGTCCTTTTTTGTCAGCTGGTCCTGTACCATTTGACGGATTTCCTTGAGGTGGTTTTCAGTAGGAATAACCTTGATTAAGATGCCGTCCTTTGATAAGACTCGTCGGAATTCTCCGTAGTTGGCAGGTGAGAAGATATCAAGTAGAATATCCATACTGGCGTCTTTTATAGGAAGGCGAGCCAGGTCACCAACAAACCAATTGACTGCCCAGTTGGGTTCGCTTTTGGTAGCGATCTGAACTGAGTCTTTTGAAATGTCAAAGGCATAGAAGGTTTTGTCGAAGTGGGTTTCTTGGAGTTTGCGAGAGTAGAAGCCTTCGCCACAGCCGATATCCAAGACTGTTTTTGCGGATGGTTTAGTGGCTAGTATGCCCGAGATACCTTCTAAAATATCCTGATAAAACCCAGCTTCTAGGATTTCTTGGCGGTTTTGAAAGTTTTCCGTGTCGTAGTTGGCAGATTGCTTGATTTGAGGAGCCAGATTGACATAGCCGAATTTTGCCAAGTCAAAAGAATGGCGATTGCTACAATTGAGACTGGTTTCTACCAAGGTTAGGTTTTCTTGGCAGATAGGGCAGGCAAAGGCACTAGCAGATGCAAAACGCTGGAGTTTTGGTTTGAGGTTTGTATTCATAGTTTTAGTCTAGCAAAAAAAGAACTGGATGGCAATGCATCCAGTTTGTTTTTTAGTATGTTAGAACGAAGTATTTTTTCTTACCACGGCGGATAACAGTGAGTTCATTCTCTAACTTATCTGCATCGCTCAAGACATAGTCAAGGTCTTGGATACGATCACCGTTGACGTAGATAGCTCCATTTTGAACATCTTCGCGGGCTTGGCGTTTTGAGTTAACCACACCAGAAGATACGAGCAATTCTACGATATTGTGGTTTTCGTCTGCTTGTACTTGGTAGTTTGGCACGCCACGAAGTCCTTGTTTGAGTTCTTTGACAGAAAGGTTTTTGATATTTCCTGCAAAGAGTTGCTCAGTGATGTTGAGGGCTTCTTTGTAAGCTTCTTCTCCGTGAACAAGTGTAACGACTTCACGAGCCAAGACTTTTTGAGCCAAGCGTTCGTGTGGCGCTGCTTCAAATTGTTTACGAATGTCTTCAATCTCATCAAGTGACAAGAAAGTAAAGATTTTCAAGAAGCGAACAGCGTCAGCGTCCATGACATTCATCCAGAATTGGTACATTTCGTATGGAGAAGTCTTTTCAGGGTTGAGCCAAACAGCGTTCCCTTCAGATTTACCAAATTTCTTACCAGTTGCGTCTGTGATGAGTGGAACAGTGATAACGTGACCAGTCTTGTCAGCTTTACGACGAAGCAATTCGGTACCAGCTGTCATATTTCCCCATTGGTCAGAACCACCGATTTGAAGAGTGACATTGTGCTCTTGGTTAAGGACAAAGAAGTCATAGCCTTGCATGATTTGGTAGGCAAATTCAGTGTAAGAAATCCCTGTTTCAATACGTTTCTTCACAGACTCCTTGCTCATCATGTAGTTGACAGTGAAGTATTTTCCGATATCACGGAGGAAGTCAATGAAGCTGATGCTGCCAAACCAGTCGTAGTTGTTGACCATGACAGCTTTATTTTCACCATTTTCAAAGTCAAGAAAACGAGAAAGTTGTCCTTGGATAGACTTGACCCAGCCATCTACTGTGTCTTTTGTTTGGAGACTACGCTCAGCATCTTTGAAGGACGGATCTCCGATGAGACCTGTAGCACCGCCAACGAGCGCATAAGGTTTGTGACCTGCTAACTGCAAGCGACGACTTGTCAAGATTGCAACAAGGTGACCTAGGTGAAGGCTGTCAGCAGTTGGATCGTAGCCAGTATAATAAGAAACTTGACCTTCTTCTAGGGCTTTACGCAAAGCTTCTTCATCAGTCGTTTGAAAAATCAAACCACGCTCTTTTAGCTCATCAAAAATGTGCATGTGTCTTTTCTCCTTTTTAAAATATTGTTTCTACCTATTTTACCACAAACTTAGTAAATAACCTAGTAAAATCGGGAAGAAAGTTGCTGCTTGGACTTTTTTGGAAACGAGTGAAATATGGTATAATAGCACTAGCTTATTTTCAGAGAAATAGATAAAAATAGTTGAGAAAGGGGCTGAAAAATGTCTCATATTATTGAATTGCCAGAAGTCTTGGCCAACCAGATTGCAGCAGGAGAAGTGATTGAACGTCCTGCTAGCGTAGTTAAAGAGTTGGTTGAAAATGCTATCGATGCTGGCTCTAGCCAGATTATCGTAGAGATTGAGGAAGCTGGGCTTAAGAAAATCCAAATCACAGATAATGGTCACGGGATTGCCCACGATGAGGTCGAGTTAGCCCTCCGTCGTCATGCAACCAGTAAGATTAAGAATCAAGCGGATCTTTTTCGGATTCGGACCCTCGGTTTTCGTGGTGAAGCTCTGCCTTCTATTGCTTCTGTCAGTGTTTTGACTCTTTTAACAGCGGTGGATGGTGCAAGTCACGGGACCAAGCTAGTGGCTCGTGGGGGTCAAGTTGAGGAAATCATTCCAGCGACCAGTCCTGTGGGGACTAAGGTTTGTGTGGAAGACCTCTTTTTCAATACACCGGCTCGTCTCAAGTATATGAAGAGTCAGCAGGCGGAGTTGTCTCATATCATTGATATTGTCAATCGTCTGGGGCTAGCCCATCCGGAGATTTCTTTTAGCCTGATTAGCGATGGCAAGGAAATGACACGAACAGCTGGTACGGGTCAACTGCGCCAAGCCATTGCTGGGATTTATGGTTTAGCCAGTGCCAAAAAAATGGTTGAAATTGAGAATGCTGACCTAGATTTTGAAATTTCTGGCTTTGTCTCATTGCCGGAATTGACACGGGCTAATCGCAACTATATCAGTCTCTTCATCAATGGCCGTTATATCAAGAATTTCCTGCTCAATCGTGCTATTTTAGATGGATACGGTAGCAAGCTCATGGTGGGGCGTTTTCCGCTGGCTGTCATTCACATCCATATCGATCCTTATCTAGCAGATGTCAATGTGCACCCGACCAAGCAAGAAGTGCGGATTTCCAAGGAAAGAGAACTGATGGCGCTTGTTTCAGAAGCTATTGCAAAGAGTCTCAAGGAACAGACCTTGATTCCAGATGCCTTGGAAAATCTAGCCAAATCTGCGGTTAGAAATCGTGAAAAGGTAGAGCAAACGACTTTGCCACTGAGAGAAAATACGCTCTATTATGAAAAAAATGAACCGACCAGACCGACACAAGCTGAGGTGGCAGACCATCAGGTGAATCTGACGGAAGAAAGACAGGATTTGAATCTGTTTGCTAAGGAAGCCTTGGATCAGATGACCAAGCCAGCTAAACTGCATTTTGCAGAGAGAAAGCCTGCTAGCTATGACCAACTGGACCATCCAGAGCTAGACCTGGCTAGTCTTGATAAGGCTTATGATAAGTTGGAGCGAGAAGAGTCTTCGAGCTTCCCGGAGTTGGAGTTTTTCGGACAAATGCACGGAACCTACCTCTTTGCCCAAGGTCGAGATGGACTTTACATCATAGACCAGCATGCGGCTCAGGAGCGGGTTAAGTACGAGGAGTATCGTGAGAGCATTGGCAATGTTGACCAGAGCCAGCAGCAACTCCTAGTGCCCTATATCTTTGAATTTCCTGCGGATGATGCCCTTCGTCTCAAGGAAAGAATGTCACTTTTAGAGGAAGTTGGTGTCTTTCTAGCAGAGTATGGAGAAAATCAATTCATCCTTCGAGAACATCCTATTTGGATGGCAGAGGAGGAAATCGAGTCTGGAATCTATGAGATGTGCGACATGCTCCTCTTGACCAAGGAAGTTTCAATCAAGAAATACCGAGCTGAACTAGCCATTATGATGTCCTGCAAGCGGTCCATCAAGGCTAACCATCGTATTGATGACCACTCGGCTAGACAACTTCTATACCAACTCTCTCAATGTGACAACCCCTATAACTGTCCACATGGACGTCCTGTTTTGGTACACTTTACCAAGTCGGACATGGAAAAGATGTTCCGTCGCATTCAGGAAAATCATACTAGCCTCCGAGAGCTAGGAAAATACTAATACTCTTCGAAAATCTCTCTAAACTACGTCAGACTTACCTTGCCTAACTCAAGTTATGCCTACGGTTAGCTTCCTAGTTTAGATTTGATTTTCATTGAGTATAAATTGAAGGGATAATTATGTACGAATATCTAAAGGGTATTATTACCAAAATTACTGCTAAATATATCGTCCTAGAAGCTAACGGTATTGGCTACATTCTGCATGTAGCCAATCCTTATGCCTACACAGGGCAAGTCAACCAAGAAGCGCAAATCTATGTGCATCAAGTTGTACGTGAAGATGCTCATCTACTTTACGGTTTTCGTTCAGAAGACGAGAAAAAGCTCTTTCTTAGCTTGATTTCTGTATCAGGCATTGGCCCTGTTTCCGCTCTTGCCATCATCGCAGCTGATGACAATGCAGGCCTCGTTCAAGCTATTGAGACTAAGAACATCACCTACTTGACCAAGTTTCCTAAAATCGGTAAGAAAACAGCCCAACAGATGGTATTGGATCTAGAAGGTAAGGTGGTTGTGGCAGGGGATGACCTCCCTGCTAAGGCTACAGTTCCATCTAGCAGTGACAACCAAGAACTGGAAGAAGCTATGGAAGCCATGTTGGCACTGGGTTACAAGGCAACAGAGCTCAAGAAAATTAAGAAATTCTTTGAAGGAACTTCGGATACAGCTGAGAACTATATCAAGTCGGCCCTTAAGATGTTGGTGAAATAGGAGATTTCTATGCCAAAACGCTGTGGCTGGGTTAAAATGAACAACCCTCTATATGTAGCCTACCATGATGAGGAGTGGGGACAACCTCTTCACGATGACCAAGCTCTTTTTGAGTTACTCTGTATGGAAACTTATCAGGCTGGACTATCTTGGGAAACGGTGCTCAATAAACGACAAGCCTTTCGGGAAGTTTTTCATGACTATCAAATTCAAGCAGTCGCAGAGATGACTGACACCGAATTGGAAGCTTTGCTGGATAATCCAGCCATCATCCGAAATAGAGCCAAGATTTTTGCGACACGTGCCAACTCCCAAGCCTTTCTACGACTACAGGAAGATTATGGTTCTTTTGATGCCTATCTCTGGTCTTTTGTTGAGGGGAAAACTGTCGTTAACGATGTTCCTAATTATCGCCAAGCCCCAGCTAAAACACCTTTGTCTGAGAAATTAGCCAAGGATCTCAAAAAACAAGGCTTTAAGTTCACTGGGCCAGTTGCTGTCTTGTCTTTTCTACAAGCTGCAGGTTTGGTTGATGACCACGAGAATGATTGTGAATGGAAAAGCGGTAAGTAGTGAGTACAGATAGCGAAAGTATTTGAGAATATTGAAAAAGCTGAGAAATTCATCTCAGCTTTCTTTGTTATAGTCAAAGCGAATGACTTGATCCGTTGCGTCTACATACGCGTGGACTCCAAAGGGAACAATTGCTCTTGGTGTGGCATGACCAACGTTTAGATTATAGACAATCGGGGTATTGCTGTCAATGATATCCAATAGTGCCTCTTTATAGTCGTCATAGAAAGTTTCATCCATAGGTTTTCCGACCAAGAGTCCACTGATGACTTCAAATATCCCAGTTTCTTTTAAAGCCTGCAACATTTTTTTGAAATCATCAGGTTCAGGCTTTTCTTCACTTGTTTCTAGCAATAGAATCTTTCCTTTCCAGTCGGATAAGTCAGGGAAGAGTCTGTACTTTTGGCAGAGTTCTGTACTGTCTACATATCGAGAGTTGTCAAAGATATCGTAGAGGGATTCGAGGCAACCACCGAGGATTTTTCCCTCGAACTGGGCAGTTCCTTGTAACAAGTCAAAACCTGTATTTGTATGGCTGACACGAGGTGTTCCCAGAGCCTTGGGACTGAAGTCAGTTCTTTCCTCATACCAAAGGTCGCTAGGGCGGATTTCTGAGATTTTTCCAGTCTCAATCAATTCTTTAAAGTAGTGGAGGCTGTATGGCAACATTTCTTTGTCTAACTCACAAATGTCTGCTAAAAAGGATTGACCATAAAAAGTCTTGATTCCTAGTTTATGCAACATGAGGTGGTTCATAGTTGTATCCGAGAAGCCAAGAAAAATTTTTTGTTTGATAACCTTTTGTAGTTGGTCATTTTCAAAAAGATAAGGCAATAAACGATAGGTATCGTCTCCACCGATGGCGCATAAGATCATGTCGATGCTTTCATCAGAAAATGCCTGCATCAAATCCTCCGCACGAGCTTCAGGATGTTCTTTGATAAAGTCTAAGCCTTTTAGCGAATGGGGCAAAAAGATAGGACTGAGTCCTAGGTCCTTGAGACGTTGGATACCCAAGTCCACTTCGTGTTTTACAAAGTCCTCTCCGATAATGCCACTAGACAAGCTCACAATACCAATAGTAGAAACCATATCTTATCCTCCGAGAAATAGATTGAGCTTATTTTATCACAAAAGATGAGGGAAAACAACAAGAATTAGAGCCAGAAGAAGGCTTTTGGATCAAGAAAGTAGTAAAAAGCAACCAATTGTGTGGTTGCTTTTTATAGTAGTTGCATTCTTATAGAGCAGTAAGGAAGGTCAGTCCGCCAAGGATAACCCCAGCCGAGTTTGGAATGATTAGAATCCAGTCTTTCTTAGGTTCTTTTGTCCATCCATAAATGACCCAGATTAAGCAAGAGACTGCTGCTGATAAAGGTTGGAATGGTTGAGCTTTATTTCCTTGTAAATTGGCAAAAATTTGGGGGATGTAGGCTATAAATACAATAATCCCGATAAAGGCACCAATTGAACCGACAATTTGATTAATTCTCTGTTTAGTCATATATATTTCTCCTTATTACTTTATTATCATAACAGAAAAACAACTTGAATTCAAGGATAAAACCTAGGGATTTTAAGGGGAGCCGTTACATTAGAACGTTTTTAGAAAATGTAGCTACTTTTCTTTGGAGAATCAAAAAATGCTTTGGAGCCATAATAAAAGTAGTCTGTCTGTAAAACACACTACTTTTTTTGTTTATCTTAATATCTAGCTGGTCCAGCACTTGCGCTCTTGATGTTGAAACGTTTTTTGAGGTAGAAACGTAGGGCAAGAAGTGCTCCTCCAATCACCAACAAAACAAGTGGTGGGAGACTAATATTGATGGCTTGTGGAAGGAAGTTACTCAAGAAGAGGATGAGAACCCAGGCAAACATGGTTGCCAACATAACTAAAAGTGATTTCCAGAATGGAGGGCGTTGGCTACGGTCAGTATCTGGTCCGTAGTAGCGGTAAATGAAGTGGTAGAGAAGATAGAAGGCAACTCCACCAAAGGCTCCTACACTGATAAGTGTTACCAATCCGTAGGCCACAGGTTGGTTTGAGAAGAAGCTCATCAAGGCGCTAACTACTGCAAATAATCCTGTGATGAAAAGGGCTGAATCCAACATCATCAATTTTGGATCGTCGTTTTCTTTTGGATGTTCTTTTTCGTATTGCTCTTTTTCGCTGAAACTATGAGCCCAGTGAGTTGGTGCTCCGTAGATAGAACGAGCTGTCACTCCTTTTGGTTGCTCCTCAAGGATATGAGGAATGACTTCTTCAAGGATAGCCTTGATTTCGGCATCGGTTTTCCCGTCCTTGAGAAATTGCTGGGTTGCAATATGGATAAATTCCTGGTTTTTCTTTGTTAATTCTTTTAAATCAATCTGTGACATAATAACTCCTGTTTAGAACCATTTTTTATGGATGAGGTAAAGAGTGAGAGAAACACTCATAGCAAAGGCGATAAAGACGATGAGCCAGAAAGCATGCGGTTCTCCGTTTAAAGGGATTTCATTGTCCTTAAAGTTCATTCCGTAAGCTGAGAAAATCATAGTCGGGATAGACATAACGATGGTCACGAGGGCCAAGGTTTTCATGATATTGTTCTGGTTGTTTGAAATGATAGAGGCAAAGGTCTCTGTCATAGAGTGAAGGACGTTTCCATAGATATCCGCCATCTCGATGGCCTGTTGCGTTTCAATCAATGTGTCTTCAAGTAGATCTTCGTCTTCAAGGTATTTCTTAATATTGCTAGTTGCGCTGGTCAATTTTTTAATCACGCGCTCGTTTGTCTTAAGAGAGGCCTTGAAGTAGACGATGGTCTTTTCCAACTCCATGAGTTCAATCAATTCTTCATTTCGAGTAGATTTGTGAAGTTGGGTTTCGATTTGCTCACTCTTACGTTCAATTGAACGAAGGGCTGTCAGATAAATTTCAGCGTTGCGGTAGAGGATTTGAAAGATAAAGCGCGAACGCATAAAGGTATAGAAATTTCGAAGTCTCCGATTGATAAAGACATCTAGAAGTGGGAGAGGTTCCAAGCAAGTAGTAATGATAGCCTCCTCTGTGATGATAATCCCCAAGGGAATGGTCACATAGTAGGTACGGTTATTTCTCTCCTCGGTAATGGGAACGTCTACGATGATCAGAGTGTATTCATCTTCAATGGTAATACGAGACATCTCTTCGGCATCGAGTGGTGCACGGAGGTCAGCGATATCAATATCAAAAGCAGATGCAATTTCCATCGATTCGCTTTGTGTAGGATTGACGAGATTGATCCAAGTGCCCGGCTGGAGCGTATCGATCTCTTTAAATTCAGTTGTTGTTGAGAGAAAGACTTGTTTCATATCTCCTATCCTTTCCTAATCTATTCTGTGTTTAAGTGATTTTTAGCACCGTACTATTATACTACAAATTCGGCTTTTTTGGTAATAGAATTTCACTTTTTTTGGTATAATGGAAAGCAACAATGAACTAGAAAGAAGTAATATGCAAGATAAGATTGTCATCCATGGGGCACGCGCCCATAATTTAAAAAATATAGATGTGGAAATTCCGCGTGACAAGCTAGTTGTGGTGACGGGACTATCTGGATCAGGAAAGTCTAGTTTAGCCTTTGATACCCTTTATGCAGAAGGACAACGCCGCTATGTAGAGAGTTTGTCAGCCTATGCTCGTCAGTTTTTGGGCAATATGGAAAAACCAGATGTGGATTCTATCGATGGTCTCAGCCCTGCCATTTCCATTGACCAGAAAACGACCAGTAAAAATCCTCGTTCGACGGTTGGGACAACGACGGAAATCAATGACTACCTACGTCTCCTCTATGCTCGTGTAGGAACACCTTACTGTATCAATGGACATGGGGCTATCAAGGCTTCGTCTGTAGAGCAGATTGTGGATAAGGTTTTGGAATTACCAGAGCGCCAGCGTCTGCAGATTCTAGCTCCCGTGATTCGTAAGAAAAAAGGGCAGCACAAGACGCTGATCGAAAAGATTCAAAAGGATGGTTACGTCCGTGTTCGTGTCGATGGAGTTGTTTACGATGTGACCGAAGTTCCTGAACTTGAAAAGAATAAACAACACAACATTGACGTGGTGGTAGACCGTATCATCATCAAGGATGGTATCCGTAGTCGTCTCTTCGATTCGATTGAAGCAGCTCTCCGTATCGCTGAAGGTTATGTCGTTATTGATACTATGGATGATTCAGAGTTGCTCTTTTCAGAACACTATGCTTGTCCAGTATGTGGATTTACGGTTCCAGAGTTAGAACCTCGTCTCTTCTCCTTCAACGCACCATTTGGCTCCTGTAGTGAGTGTGATGGTTTGGGGATCAAGCTAGAGGTTGATACGGACTTAGTCGTACCAGATGCTAGCAAGACCCTTCGTGAGGGAGCCTTAGCACCTTGGAACCCTATCTCTTCTAACTATTATCCAAATATGCTAGAACAAGCCATGACAGCCTTTGGAGTGGATATGGATACTCCTTTTGAGGCCTTATCAGAGGAGGATAAGAATCTCATTTTCTATGGTTCAGATGGTAAGGAATTCCATTTCCATTATGAAAATGAATTTGGTGGAGTTCGTGACATTGACATTCCTTTTGAAGGTGTTATAGGAAATATTAAACGACGCTACCATGAAACCAATAGTGACTACACCCGCACACAGATGCGTCTTTATATGAATGAGCTAACTTGTGGCACTTGTCACGGTTATCGCCTCAACGATCAGGCCTTATCCGTTCGTGTAGGAGGAGAGAAAGCCCCTCATATCGGAGAAATTTCAGACCTTTCCATCGCAGACCATTTGGAAGCTATTGATCAGTTGACCCTATCAAAAAATGAGGCCATCATTGCTCGTCCGATTCTTAAGGAAATCAAGGACCGCTTGACCTTCCTTAATAATGTCGGTCTTAACTATTTAACGTTATCCCGTTCTGCAGGAACATTATCAGGTGGGGAGAGCCAACGTATTCGCTTGGCAACCCAGATTGGTTCCAATCTCTCAGGAGTCCTCTATATCTTAGATGAGCCGTCTATCGGTCTTCACCAGAGGGACAATGACCGCCTGATTGCCAGTCTGAAAAAGATGCGTGACTTGGGGAACACCTTAATCGTGGTGGAACACGATGAAGATACTATGCGAGAAGCTGATTATCTGATTGACGTTGGCCCTGGGGCAGGTGTCTTTGGTGGAGAAATTGTCGCAGCAGGAACGCCTAAGCAGGTGGCTCGCAACAGTAAATCCATCACAGGACAGTATCTATCAGGAAAACGTGCGATTCCAGTGCCGTCAGAACGCCGGGTTGGAAATGGTCGCTTTATTGAGGTGACTGGTGCGCGTGAGAACAACTTGCAAAATATCACTGCTCGTTTCCCACTTGGGAAATTCATTGCGGTGACAGGGGTCTCTGGCTCAGGGAAGTCGACACTTATTAACAGCATTCTCAAAAAAGCCATTGCTCAAAAGCTTAATCGCAATTCAGATAAACCTGGAAAGTTTAAGACTATCTCAGGGATTGAGCATATCGATCGTCTGATAGACATTGACCAGAGTCCAATTGGACGAACACCGAGGTCTAACCCTGCTACCTATACAGGTGTATTTGACGATATTCGTGACCTCTTCGCTCAGACAAATGAAGCCAAGATTCGTGGTTATAAGAAGGGTCGTTTCAGTTTCAATGTTAAGGGTGGTCGCTGTGAGGCCTGCTCAGGTGACGGGATTATCAAGATTGAGATGCACTTCTTGCCGGATGTTTACGTGGCTTGTGAAGTCTGCCACGGAACCCGCTACAACAGTGAAACCCTAGAAGTTCATTATAAGGAAAAGAATATCTCGCAAGTTTTAGATATGACCGTCAACGATGCGGTAGAATTCTTCAAACATATTCCGAAAATTCAACGCAAACTCCAAACGATCAAGGATGTAGGTCTAGGTTATGTGACCTTGGGACAACCAGCTACGACACTTTCTGGTGGAGAAGCTCAACGTATGAAGTTGGCTAGCGAGCTCCACAAGCGCTCGACAGGTAAATCCTTCTACATTCTAGATGAACCGACAACTGGTCTTCATACCGAGGATATCGCGCGTCTACTGAAGGTCTTGTCTCGCTTTGTAGATGATGGTAATACAGTTCTCGTGATTGAGCACAATCTAGATGTCATCAAAACAGCAGACCATATTATCGACTTAGGGCCAGAAGGTGGTGTCGGTGGTGGTACCATCATTGCAACAGGAACTCCAGAAGAAGTAGCTGCTAATGAAGCTAGCTATACAGGACAGTATTTGAAAGGAAAGTTACATCATGAATAAACGTGTGCAAGCATTTCTCGATAAAATGCAAGAAAAAGAACTAGATGGAATCATTATCAATAACCTTAAAAATGTCTACTATTTGACAGGATTTTGGGGTTCAAATGGTACGGTCTTTATCAGTCGTGACCGTCAGGTCTTGGTGACAGATGCCCGCTATATTATCGCTGCTAAGCAAGAAGTAACTGGTTTTGAGATTTTTGCAGAACGTGACGAGTTGGCTACTATTGCAAAAATTACAAAAGATACGGGTCTTTCTCGTATCGGGTTTGAAGATGAAATCTCGGTTTCTTATTACCACCGCATGCAAGCCGCTTTTGAAGGTTTGGAATTAATTCCTCAGACACAGTTTGTTGAAGCGCTTCGCATGATTAAGGATGAAACAGAGATTGCGACTATTCGTAAGGCTTGTTCCATTTCTGACCAAGCTTTCCACGATGCCCTTGACTTTATCAAGCCGGGGAAGACTGAAATTGAAATTGCCAACTTCCTTGATTTCCGTATGCGTGAATTAGGAGCGGCAGGTTTGTCTTTTGACACCATCCTAGCGAGTGGCATCAACTCTTCTAAACCCCATGCTCATCCAATGCACAAGCCAGTAGAACTAGGCGAAGCTATCACTATGGACTTTGGATGCCTTTACGAGCATTATGTGAGTGATATGACTCGTACCATCTACCTAGGTCATGTTAGCGACGAACAAGCAGAAATCTATAACACTGTTTTAAAGGCTAACCAAGCATTGATTGACCAAGCTAAGGCTGGCTTAGGTTTCCGTGACTTTGACAAAATCCCTCGTGATATCATTGTGGAAGCAGGTTATGGACAATACTTTACACACGGTATTGGACACGGTATCGGGCTTGATATCCACGAAGAACCTTACTTCAGTCAAACTTCCAAAGAAGTTATCAAAACTGGTATGGTCTTGACTGATGAGCCTGGTATTTATATTGAAGGTAAATACGGAGTTCGTATTGAAGATGATATCTTGATTACAGATACAGGTTGTGAGTTATTAACCCTTGCTCCAAAAGAATTAATCGTAATCTAAGAAAAATGAGATAAATCGTTGACTTTTACTAGTTAAAGGTTTATACTAAAAGGCGAAAACGGTAGGTGAGGCTACCATAGGGATACGGATGACTACCGCAAAGCAGTGGAGACACTACTCGTTGGTCAACAGTCCTGATCGCGAAGGTCAAGACTAAGCTCATTACATCGCCCTATGGAGTTAAAGCTTGAACGAAAACAGATAATAAGTTTTTTAGTCCTGCCATTTTATGGCAGGATTTTCTGCTGTTTTAAAACAAAGAAAGGAGACAAACGATGCAAATTGACGATCATCCAGAACCGCACATACACACCCAATCGCTGATTTGTGTCGTTCTGTCCCTATAAAGTGATTGGTCCCTGTGTATGATACTCTTCGAAAATCAAATTCAAACCACGTCAACGTCGCCTTGCCGTACTCAAGTACAGCCTGTGGCTAGTTTCCTAGTTT
>OBVT01000156.1_pt1 | contig 21548 bp, 17 predicted proteins | sample 1476231 | NCBI WGS metagenome assembly OBVT01 (sample SAMEA2580031, study PRJEB22360) | human gut metagenome | reverse complement strand
AATTGTATGATTGAGTAGCATGACTTTCTAGCTTAGATGGCTCGCAGCACCGCCACTTCTCTGGACTAAGACGAGTGAAAATCAATTCTCAACTTTCTTATTATAACGTTTTTTTAAGCTTGCGTCAACTGGAAATGATCTTAAGCAAATAGCACAAAATAGTAATTTGTACTAAATAGAAATCTTTCAAAATAAGCTTGTTCGTTAAGAACGAAGTAAATCTAGTAATTCGTCATTGATTTTTTGATAATATCCAAAATAATAATCTTCAATATCAAATGTATCCTGAAGGACAAAACGTAAGGTATCTATTGTTTGGTTCAATTTTTTAGAATTAACTATTTTACCATCGATTTCCGATAGTCCATGTGCAACTTTGTTACGCTCACTATTTAAACTGGTAATAACATTAAGTGACTTCAGTAAGTCAGGAGATACTTGATAAAAAGTTAGAATATTTTCATAAGATAAAAGATTTAAGGTTGATTGAGGTGAGTAAATTCTCTCCTCTTCATTTTCTATCCCTTTTGCTTTTTTAAATTCTAAATCAATAAAATCTAAAATCTTCTCAAAATCTTTGTATTCTTCATTTAATTTTGGTAAGGCCCCATCATATTTGATTAAATCAGGATAATCATTTTTGATCTTTTCTTCGATGATAAATTCAACATAAGACTTTGATTTGATTAAGACATCTGCTACTTGTCCTCTCTCTTTCAAGACTTCTATCATTAAAAAGTAATTAAGGGCTTTCTTCTCAACATCTGTCAATGGATAGTCTTGAATATCTTTTAAAATAGCTTGCGTTTTAAATACTTTTACAAAGTCATTTAATGTAGCTCGTAAAAAAGATAATTTCTTTTTAGAAAGTAAGTTATTGTATTCTTTTTTTGTAACAAGTTCTTCTGCGGCAAGATAATCATAGGAAGCTATCAGATTTCTTAAATGACGTTTGATTAAAGATTGATTAAATTTTTCAGCCTCATCTTTAATAGTACGATCTTCGTAATCCTTTTGGTTGTCCTTGTTTTCAGCAAATAAGTTCTTTTCTTCATCACTTGAAAGCTGAACATATGGTCTATTTGCAGCTCTTTTAGGAGTTGCAACTTGGATAGCCTTAGTATTATAATCTTTGATTCGATTGAGGGCAAATAAAGCCGAAATAATCTGAGGCGTTCCTGAAGATAGGTTTAAGATTAATTGATGATCAGTTCCAGAATATTTTTCAACAATCTGTCCCATAACCTCATACATTTTATCAAATAGATAAACCTCATCATTTTTTAGAATTGTTGACTCAATTGTCACATCAGGATGATAATCTTCTATAGAAAAAATAGCTTTCTCAATGAGATCTTTCTTGATCAGCATCTCCTCACTATAAACTAAAACAATCTTCTCCGGTCTATAAGTGCGTGCAATATGTAATAAAGCTGCATCTCTATTATTACTAATTGGATCTGTCGTTCCCACTGCTGAAATCAAAATTTCCAAGATATTCTACCTCTCATTATTTCAGTAATTCTAATAATTCCTTATTTAAGTCCTTGTAAAAATTAAAATCCTTCTCAGTGAGTTGATACTGTTCCTTAACTAGCCCTTTTAAGGTTTTTAGAACAGGACCCATCTGTTTTAAGTCTTCAGCTTTTATAGAATCTAATCTATGGGCTACTGTATTTCGTGAAGTGTTCATGTTGATCATCGGTTTAATTTGATTATTTAAAGTCCACTCTTTTTTTTCTTTAAGAATTTTACTATAATCCCAAATTCCCAAGAAATATTTTTCTGATTCATCTACATATCTATCCAATAATCCTGGATAACGGTTATCAATATAATCTTCCAAGATAAATTCAGTCAAGGTTTTAATTCTAATGAGTCCTTCACTGAAATTCCCACGTTCTTTTTGCAATTCAATTGTTAGATAAGCATTGAGAACCTTCTTCTTCTCATCACTCCATTTTCTATTTTTAACAGTTTGGGGAATATCTTGTCTATCTAGCGCATCTACAATATCTTGCAATTTTTTACGCGCTTCTTTCAAACCAGAAAAATCTGGTAATTGATTTGCTAACTCTAAACTAGCTTTATAATCATATTTAGTAATAAAATCACGAATAGTTTTCTTCATTAAATCCTGACTAAATTTCTCCGCACTATCTTCCAAAGTACGATCCACAAACTGATTGGTACTATCTTCATTTAATGAAATCAAATCATCAATATCTTCACTTATATCATGTTTATCTCCTATATTTGGCCCCTTTTGTGGAGAAGCAACTTGAACTGCTTTGACATTTATACCACTCAAACGGTTGATAATAAAAAGAGCAGCGCATATCTGTGGTGTCCCACTAGAAAGATTCAAAATAAATTCATCTTCTTTTTTGTAACATTCATTAATTATTTTTGAGAATTCATCATACATTTTATCGAAAATAAAGACATCCTCACCAATAATTATTTTTTCATGAATAATAATTTCTGGTCTATAGTTTTCAGATATAGAGAAAAGAACTTTATTATTTCGCTCTTTATTAGGAAGCATCTTATCAGAATACACAATAATAATTTTATCTGGACGATACTTTCTTGCAATATGAACCAGAGCACCATCATGAAATCCTCTAATCGGATCGGAATCACTAACAGCGGATATCAAAATTTTCATTGTAAAATCTCCCTAATCATGAAATTAGCTTTCCCCATTTCATAGAAGGAATCGCTATTAATGATCAATTTCCGTTCTCCTTTATTGGTTTTAATGCTCTTGTCCGGCGCTTTCGTCAGTTTCAAAACACCTTTTCCAACCATCTTAGTCTTCATTCGACTATACCGTTTTTGTAAGATTCCGTCCGCTTGTTGAAACAAGGTCTTTGTCCAGGCTCCACTTCCAGCTCCTAAATAGATAGGATATTGAAGATTTGGCTGAATCTTATTTTCAGGAAAATCTGATAAGAAAAATTCTTTATATTCTTTGTAAAAAGCTTGCGCTCTCTGTCCTAATTCCTCAATTAAGATTCCAGCTTCCTTAGTGGTTGTAGTAATGGTGAAATTGATTTTAGTTAAGGGCGCGATTGCTTCCCTATATAAAGGAAGAGGCTTAGCAGTTAAGGACTTGGCTGAATAATCCCATTTTTGAACTAGAATAATCTGCTCATTGTTAAATGGCGTACTATCACTAACACGAATGGCATTGAACAAGTCATTAAATTCTTGACCCTTTTTGGCACCCCAAGGAACCATCTTTTTGTTTTCTTTAGGACTTCTACCACGAAAATCGACTGCATTCTTATTGTTCCAGTCAGGATTGGTATTCATTAAAATGGTCCGAATAGATCCCTTTAAGGAACTACCTGGAATATACGGACTCCCAAAAGGGTCTCTAATAAATTTTGCCACTTCATTTATCGTGCCTAATTTGGAATCGCGATTATTTTTTTCAATTTCCAAACCAGTCTCAACAATCCGGTAACCACCGAAATCACGATTAGATATCCGGTTATCATCCAAGAAGGAAATCAAGCGATTATTTCTGGCGTTTGGCTTTGTCTCCTGTAAAAAACGCTCAAACTTTTGATCGTATCCTTTCTCCACCATTCGATTATAAAACTTACCCATATCAGGGAAATAAAAGTACCCCTTTTCATAGATAAATTCTCGAGAAGTATATTTCTCACCACTCCCAATATGAATAGGGGCCATGGCTAGGAGGCTGAATTGAAAGGTTCTATATTCTGTTTTCATCTTTCTCCCTCCATCTTGAAAAATAGTGGCTTAGCATAGTTTAATACTTCATGCGGGAAATCAAGAGGCCTTACATCTACAATCTGTCCTGTAAAGGTTTCACAGAAAGTAGATCCAGAAGCAAACTTATATAAATCCTGCTTACGATAATTTTCATTAGTTTCTGTACTAAAGGCAAAACCACTTGATTTACTTAGTAAATAGGAACCAGTTTCCATAGCATGTTCAAGTTCCTTTTCAATGGGTAAAGAAGTTGTTAAGGCCATGACTGTTCCTTGATGGACCTTAGTAAGACGATTTTTAAGAGCATCAGGTATGTCTGTAATGGTTAAATCAAACCGTCCATAGCCGCTAGAACGTTTACCCCCAATTCCCGCGTACTGCAAACTTGTCATGAGTTCATTCAAGAGGTTTGATTCGGTAGCAATAACATAGAGAGCAGACTGATCTGCAAATCGAACGGTAGAAACTTGATAAAGATGTCCATCCACATGAGGTTGGTTTTTAGTGATGATGTTTGTTACTGCATGTTCTGCATCTTCAAAAAGCGTCCCATTTACATACGAATCAAATTTATCTAAAGGAATAAACTGAAGTTTCTTTGCCATTTTCGCTTGACGTCTTACTTCTTTAACATCCGTTGTTAAGTCTTGCTGATCAAACTTTGGAAATCCAATCGGCTTCGGTAAAAATGGACTTGACTGATAAGGAAAGGCATCAGTCAAAACAAAATCATCTTGACCTGCTAATGACACAAATTCCTCCATTTTTCCCATTTTTTTCGCCTCAATAGCTAAGGCAGAAAATAATCGGTCAGCTGCAAAAGTCATTTTAGAACTATCCAGAGTACCTGCTCCAAAGTGAGCAGACTGAAAGTTCATAATATACATCTTATAGGTCATACTAGACCTCCGTAGTTAAAAGTTCATTCAATCTACTAACATCATAGTTTCCGAAAACTGTATTTGCTTTAAGATCCTCAAAAACAACTTTACCATATCCACGAGAGCCAGATCCACCTAAATAATCAAGTTCCAGAAGTTTTAATCCATCAAGTATTACTTTGAAATCTTCTTCCACTTGATCTTCACTGTCATCTGTGATTTGATAGATTAATTCAAATGCAAAAGCACTCTCACGGATGGCACGTTCAATTTGTCTTGGATTCGCTTCAGCAGTGATACGGTCAATAGTATTTTCAAACTTAACTTCAGTATAACTCTTGACCCCTAATGAATCTAACTTGTCCTTATTGATTAAAAAAGCATCTCTAAAAATGAGTCGCCCCATTTTATAGCGATTATCAGAACTGTTCCCAAAGAGTCGACTTAGAATTTCTCCATCTTCTCCTGGTTTCTTAGCTAGTCGTTCATTATGAACTTTTGAAAGGAGACTGCGCATCTTCCCTTTGATACTTGAACCAGGAATAATGGGTAAGTTAGTAATAGGATCCTTGATTACAGGAGAATCAGTAGCCCCAATTGCCGCAAAAGCATTGCTTGTACCAATATGAAGTCCTGTTTCTAGACGAATTTGTCCTTTTACTTGAATTTTTGCAAATGCCATTAATCTTTTCCTCCATAAAATTTGAAATAAGCTACTAGTGCTTCCATATAGCGGCAAAAACGTTGGAGACTTTCTTTATTGTTAATTTCTTTTAAAATGTCTAGAATTTCAGCTTTTTTCACTAAGTCTTTAACCGCAGTTTCTCTGCCCGATTGATAAACAAACTGCACTCTCAAATAAGCAATTTTGTCAGCTAAATCCTTATACTCTCTAACCTTACTTTCATCAAAGAGGGTACTCGTCAAGCTTAGTAGGTTTCTAATTTTGCTGGTTGTTAAAATGAATGCTTCAGGGTTCCTAGAATCTCTAGTGTTTCGATTCAGTGATTTAATAACATTCTCTGCTTTATCTACGTAATTATCATCTGTTAAAATTGCCATCTATGAATCCTTTCTAATCTCATAAATATATAGAAGTAAAGCTATCTCTGCTTCCTTACGTTCATTATCACTACCTGTATACCAAGAAAAGAATAAGTCTTTAAACTCTTTAAACTCTTCTTTTTTATCCTTAGAAGTTTGATCTTCTAAACGGGTCAAATAATAGGCTAATCGAGCAATATTCATACGATCGTAGTTGCGAAGGAGCTCAATAAGTCTATATACAAAACTCTTTCCTCGCTCATCTTGAATATTAAAGTAGTAACGAATGCTCTTCAGTTTCCCATTATAGACATTGTCAATAAATTGGTCGAACTTCAAGGTATAGGCTTTTTCAAAAAGGGAAATACTATCCTTATCGTTATCCTTGGCTGCTCCTTCTAGCTTACCAGTTTCCTCAGCCATGAGGCTAACTGGAGTTTTATCTGGAAAGAGGCCAATCCCCGCTGATAGGGTTAATTTACCATTTGTCCACTTGATAAAGTTTTGTCGGAGACAAATAGTGAACTCAATAATATCCTGCCAGGAACCGATCGCAAATACATCATCTCCACCGGCATAAATAATCGATAGTTTTTTCTCTTTGGCAAACTGGTTGATATAGACCTTAAAGAAGAGACTCATACTTCTAGAGAAGGTCGCTGAACGTGCCAGAGTATTATACTTGCCACTATCTTGATAAGAGAACCCAGCCATAAAGGCGGCTCCTAGGTCATCCACATCTAGTCGAACGACTGCCAGACGCTTGATTCCTTGTCCAGTTTCACTATCCTGAGATAATTTGGCGTACTCGTAAATCTCATCATACTTGTAATCTCCGACAAAGACATGGGTTGCTTTTAGGATATCTGTACTATAGCTATTCTTTACATAAATACGGTCCCACTCTTCATTGGCAAGGTCGGCTTTTGAAATACCACTAATATAGGCTCCCGGACCTATCGGCAGGCCTTTTTCTTTTGTCACAATATAGTAGTTTTCTTGTATTTCCTTGGCAAAGCGATACATTCCTGCACAGATATGGCAGACCTCTTGATCTTTATACTTGGTAAGCTTTTCGACTGAGTGGCAAATTGCACATTCTTTCTGAGAACTTTTTCCTCCTTGGTTGAGTTCAAGGAGAGTTTTGGCATCATAACGAGAAATTTTCTTTTGAGAAATCATCCGACTGGTTGTTTGATAGACTTTTCGATAGTCAGCCAGTGTCGTTGTCATATCATTGGCAGAAAACGGACTCCAACCAAATGCTACGTACAGACCTGTCTGGAAATGCTCGACCAGAAACTGATTGAATTCTGCTTCAAAGTTAGCCAAGGTTTCTCTAGTTTTTTCGGTGTTTGGAAGGATAAAATAGGCATGCCCTCCACCGACGTAGAGGAGATTAGCCCTTGTAAGCTCTAACTTCTCCAGTAAGCTGTCAGCAATATGTTCCCCCATAAAATCTAGATACAAGGAACGTGCTTTTAGTTGCTTGGCAGCTCCAGCTGTTGCGATATTGTAGATAAAATCCTGAATCCCTGACAGGTCAAAACTTGCTAATAAAAAGGCCTTCTCGCTATAAAAAGCTTCTAAGTCTTGTCCCAGCACTTTCTCATAGTCACGGCAATTCTTGTCTGCTAAATAGTCCTCTACAGCTAGGGCAAAGCCAGCTGTCAGACGACTGTAGGTTGCTAGAGAAATATCCGATAATTCCTTGGTTCTTGTCGAAACAGTCACATAGGAAAGAGTAGCCTCAAGGAGATTCAAAAGGGCATCTATCTCAGATTGGCTAAAGTCCAATCTCTCAAACTCTTTTTCTAAGGTCCCTACTATCAGGTCATAGTCTGACTGGTCAGACGGCTCACTCGTTCCCTTAGCATAGTTTGGTTCCCCGTCAAGCTCTAATAGTCGTGCATCGAGATAACGCTGACTAGGGCTATCTGAAAATACATTGAAGATATCCGATTGTTTGCTTAGGAAATCTTCTTTTCCTCCATGAGTTCTTACTGGCCCTTTTAGTCCTGAAGCAATCTTTGCCGCAGCTGACGTGATATAGACCAAACTATCAGAAGCCAAGTCCGTCGGTAAATCACTAGAAGTCGCCTTGGCTATCTGCTGGGCTATTTTTTCATTATCCGAAAAGCGTCTAAACCATTCGGACCCAATGGTACCTAGGTCTTTCTCATCATACCTGGAACCTTGAATCACCTTGCTGATAGCGTGCAAAAGCGACCCATAAACTAAATCAATCTTTTCTTTCTTCAAGTTCTAAACCTCCCATCCCTAAGCTAGTTTTCATACCGAGACCTGAGTACTCCCCAAATTTTAGAAGCATATTGGCATATGCTTTCAAGGTATTTGGACCTGTAATTTTAAAGGTAAATTTCCCCCTGAAACCAGGGATTTTTTTGCCATGGACTTTAAAATAGCTGGACTCCAATCGATAACTGGTAACCCTACTATGCTTGACCAAGTAGTCCAGGGTTTCCTCTTCGATTTCCTGACGATTCTCGACCAGACGTGCATACTTCATCATCAAACTCTGAAAGATGAGGCGCATGGTCGGAAAGAGTACGTACTCTCCCTGAGAGCGAAATCCTGTCGGAGTTTGAAAATGAATGGTGTAGAGTGACCGATCTTGGTTTTCATTAAAAAACTCAAAGAGTTGCTCCGAACTGAGATCTTGCATGGACACAGACTCTACCATGAGAGTCGGTAAATCATGAAGCTCTACTTTCTTGAGCTCCAATAGAACAGGCAGAATCTGCTTGACAGCCTCATCCGTCAGGAGATGAAGGGACCATAGGGTCTTGTCCTTTTGATGGATGATTTTTAGTGAATAGGGGTTGGTCTCCTGTTCATGTAACCAAGTCACATAGTCTGGTTCTAGCTTTTCCATGAGAAAACCTTGGAATTTTGTCGATAGGTCGCTCGGTGATTGGTCAATCCGCTTAAATGATAGTTCGATGCGTTTCATATGCCTCCTTTATTGATACAATTGCGCTTTTGCTTTCTCATGAGCGCTTTTTTCTTTTACTTTTGGAATCCTTTGCCCTTATGAAACTGTCCCCTCTCGAGGTAGATAGGTAGCTATACGGAGAAGTTGAGAATACTTTTGTCAATATTGTCAATGGACAGTTTCCGACCCCTCTCGAGGTAGATAGGTGTCTATACATATTACGTCTTACATTATGACCCTTTTAGCAATTCTGTTTCCGTCCCCTTTCGAGGTAGATAGATATCTATACGATGGAAACGCTGATTTTGAATACTTCCCATCTATGTTTCCGGCCCCTCGCGAGGTAGGTAGGTATCTATACCAATCAAAAAAATCAAACAACTTCAGAAAGAATTACACGGTTTCCGGCCCCTCTCGAGGTTGATAGGTAGCTATACGAGGATTTGGGATGATTCCAAAATTTAGAGCGTGGTTTCCGGCCCCTCGCGAGGTAGATAGGTAGCTATACTGATAACCCTAGCTTTAAAACGGCAACAGGGAAGGTTTCCGGCCTCTCGCGAGGTAAATAGGGTTCTATACCATCAAGACACATCAGTATTGCACATACAATCAGTTTCCGGCCCCTCGCGAGGTAGATAGGTAGCTATACCCATCAATGACTTTGTAAAAAAGCATAAGGAAGCCTGTTTCCGGCCCCTCGAGGGGGTAATAGGGTGTTTTACTCGGATTGGCTGAATGGCTAAGGCGTCGGTCTGCAAGTTTCCGGCCCCTCGCGAGGTAGATAGGTAGCTATACGAGCGTACTCAAAAAATCAACGTGTATACTGGAACTGGTTTCCGGCCCCTACCGAGGTTGATAAGTACCTATACCCGCAAAGAACTAGAACAAGCTGGATTCGGCTGGGTGTTTCCGGCCCCTCGCGAGGTGGATAGGTTCTTATACTAAAGAAAGGAGCCTACACATGGCTAACAAACGTTTCCGTCCCCTCGCGAGGTAGATAGGTTCTTATACCGGCAGAAAGAAGGATTTACAATGGAATTGTACGAAGTGTTTCCGTCCCCTCTCGAGGTGGATAGGTTCTTATACGGAAAATAAAAATGACAAAAACAACTGTTACATATGTTTCCGGCCCCTCTCGAGGTGGATAGGTTGTTCTACCCAATGGTCTTACGTTATCAATCAAGATTTCTTAAAGTTTCCGGCCTCTCTCGAGGTGAAGAGGTAGCTATACAGAGTAAAAACTGAGTTACAAGGTTACAACTAGATCTGTTTCCAGCCCCTTTCGAGGAAAATAGGTTTCTATACAAAACGGAAAAGGGTTTGATGATTTAGTTCATTCAAAGTTTCCGGCCCCTCGCGAGGTAGATAGGTTCTTATACAAAAAGAAATTTAACGAAAGGAATTGGGTTGAACAGTTTCCGTCCCCTCTCGAGGTGGATAGGTTCTTATACCTCAGCATGGTTATTGTCTATTTATTATAGTAGATATTGAGTTTCCGTCCCCTCTCGAGGTAACTAGGGTGGTTTACGTGAAGTGAAACGATTCATAGCTATCTGGATTTTGCTGTTTCCGTCCTCTACCGAGGTGAAGTGGCTGTTCTAAGGTCACGGCTTTTATTTAGCCCCTCAAATTACGTTTCCGGCCCCTTTCGAGGTAGATAGGTTCTTATACAAAATGAAAAAGCTAAGCAAAGAGGTACTGAGTTACACGAGTTTCCGGCCCCTCTCGAGGTAGATAGGTTCTTATACCTTTATCAAGAAACTTGTGACAGTTAAGTGGGATGCCGTTGCCGTCCTCTCTCGAGGTAGATAGGTTCTTATACAATCTATCATTATTCTTACAAAGTAACTCCAAAGGCCGTTTCCGGCCCCTCTCGAGGTAGATAGGTTCTTATACAATTATTCAAAAATCACCCTAATCCTTATAATTTAGAGTTTCCGGCCCCTCGCGAGGTAGATAGGTATCTATACTATTTCTCAAGGTGTAATCCACATTGAGAACGGGATTTTGTTTCCGGCCCCTTTCGAGATGGATAGGTAATTATACGTACAAAATTTTGTACTTTTTCCTTTACATTTAAGAGTTTTCGGTCCCTCCCGAGGTAAATAGGTTTCTATACCTGAATCTGCAGTTAAGCAGATTAATGATGCGTGGAAAGGGTTTCCGGCCCCTCGCGAGGTAGATAGGTTCTTATACTGTTCAAACTAAGACAATGGAAAAAATTACGACCTTTCCGTCCCCTCTCGAGGTGGATAGGTTCTTATACGACTACATATGACATCTGCAATTCAGGTGATTACACTGTTTCCGGCCCCTCGCGAGGTGGATAGGTTCTTTTACCCTAGGTTTAGAAAAGAATATTGATGTCTCAATTTATGCGTTTCCGTCCCCTCTCGAGGTAGATAGGTTCTTATACAAGGATTATTCCCATTTTACAGTTTTGAAGGAACAGTGTTTCCGTCCCCTCGCGAGGTGGATAGGTTCTTATACCGTAAGGATAGGCAGGAGGAAGAAAAATGGAAAATGTTTCCGTCCCCTCTCGAGGTAGATAGGTTCTTATACAAAGAAAAATGAAAATCTAACAGTTGTAGAAATTCAAAAGTTTCCGTCCCCTCTCGAGGTAGATAGGTTCTTATACAAAACAAACGGTTTAATTCCTGTAGCTTGGCTATAATTGTTTCCGTCCCCTCTCGAGGTAGATAGGTGGCTATACGAGGATTTGAGATGATTCCAAAATTTAGAGCGTGGTTTCCGGCCCCTTGCGGGGTGAATAGGTTGTTCTACAAGAAATATGGCACTTACAGATACACATGTTCTTGGAGCATTTCCGGCCCCTCTCGAGGTGGATAGGTTCTTATACAAACCGGCAAATCAATTGCTCACTACATCCAAAACAACAAGGGGTTTCCGTCCCCTCTCGAGGTAGATAGGTTCTTATACCCAATTTTCTTTATCGGTTTCGTACTTGGATTGATTGCGTTTCCGTCCCCTCTCGAGGTGGAATAGGTTCTTTTCTTATACACAAACCAAAAACAATTAAAGCCGGACTCGTTGTAGGGTTTCCGTCCCCTCTCGAGGTAGATAGGTTCTTATACGAACACGCTAAAACAATACTAGCTTCAGGGGCTATTTTTGTTTCCGTCCCCTCTCGAGGTAGATAGGTTCTTATACCGTAATGTCGCTATTCAAGGCAAAACGGTTGGTACGTTTCCGTCCCCTCGCGAGGTAGATAGGTTCTTATACCAGCTATGACCATGAAAAAGCAAATCAAGAAAACAGTTTCCGTCCCCTCGCGAGGTAGATAGGTAGCTATACTTGGAGTAAAAGGAACATTTGACGCTGACTTCTAGTTTCCGTCCTCTCGCGAGGTAGATAGGTAGCTATACACAAAAATAACACTGGCCACATGATTCAAGTTTACGGTTTCCGGCCCCTCTCGAGGTAAAGTGGATGCTATGCACAAAGGTCTTGATGTTTCTATTTATGCAAAACCTGAATTGTTTCCGGCCCCTCGCGAGATGGATAGGTTCTTATATCAAGCTACTTTTTTCTTGTATCTGTAGCCCCCAGTTTCCGTCCCCTCGCGAGGTGGATAGGTTCTTATAAACGCAAAAAAGACAGTAGCTGGAACTACTGTCTTTCTGTTTCCGTCCCCTCGCGAGGTGGATAGGTTCTTATACCCATATTTTGTGGTTGGATTTAACAACAAACACAAGATATAACCTATTTGGAAACTAATTATAGTATACCATAAATTGTAAGAGTTTTCACATCAAAAAAACAAACAATCTGCATCTTCTAGCTCTCTATCATCGGTATTCAAACGAATAGTCTCTTCTCGATTCCCAACATAGACAATAATGTTATCAAATTCGCTAGGATCATAAAAATATTCCAATTCTCGAATCAAGACTTGATAACTAGCCTTCTCTAGGTCAACTTCAAAACAAGAGCGTTGAACTCTCATCCCAAATCCTTCTAACAATTTAGCTAATCGTAATCTTCTTTTATTGCTAATAATATCGTAGATTATCAGACAAAAGAGGGATTTCTTTTTAGCAAATTCCTTTTCTTCTCCTGATAAATGATAATATAATCCCATCACTCTTCTCCTGTATAGGCTGTTACATACAAATGACTGTCCTGCTGTTCAAAAGCCCGAATCAAGCGCTTAATCTGCTGGTCAGCCGTGTAAAAGAAAGAATAGCGCTTTTTATCCAGCTCGATATACTGATGTATCTCTAGCATCCTCTCTCTCATAGCTAGAAGAAATACTTTCCTTCCCTCATCTTTTAAAATAAAAGTACCATCAGCCTTTGTTTCAAAATGCTCATCTTTTAAACTCTCTTCCAAAATCAATTGCATGATCGTATTGTCTACAATGACTGGTCTCCACTCCTCCATCAAATCGCTCGCAAGACAAGCGTGATGACCATGGCTCTGATGTAGGACACCAAATCCATAACTTAAGCCATTTTTCCGTATCAAACCCAAAAAGCAGGAATAAAGAATGGTGTAACCAAAATTAAGCAAACAGTTGAAACAATCCTCAGCAGGACGCGTTCTACGACCATGAAAACGAAAAGAATCCGGTACTAGTAAGCTCAGATAGTAAAAATAAGATTTCGCAATACGACCTTCATACCCCATTATCTGCGAGATGGACTCTGCCTCCTTTATTTTCTGGAGGGTTAAATGAAAACGTCCAAATTCATCTACTGACAAGATTCCATCTTGATTATAGCTTTTCAACAAGGAAAGTTGATGCTTAACTTTAGCAGATACGATTTCCTTTGAAAGAGCTAAACAAAAGTCTTGGTCTAGGCAAGCCCTGACTTGTTTCTCTTGCTTATCAAAGTCTTCTTGACGATAAGAATCTAAACAAGCCAAAAATTTACCCTCACTAGAAAAATAGTAGACATTAATATTCTCCCTTGCTAAAGCTTTCAATAATTGCGTACTTATTTGAGCCTGACCAAAAATTAAAAGATTGTCTACAAGGTAGATGGATACTTCTCTCTCGATTTCTCGCTGACTATTTTTTATGATGATTTTCTGATTGGATAGTCCTAAAAAATAGTCCGATTTTTGTACAAATAAATCACTCATCTATCACTTTCCCTCCTCAAATCATAAAGGATACTAGTCTATCACTTTTCAAAAAATTGTCAACTATTTTTTGTACTTTTTTAAAAGAAAAAACGAACCAGCTTGACTGATTCGTTTCGTGACTGCTAACTCTACTTCCGATACATTTTAAACTGTAGGAAGAGGTCGCTATATTTACCTGTCCATTTATGGTCAAATTTCTCATAAACTTCTAGGTGTTTCATGGTTTCAGCATCAGGATAGAAGGCCTTATCTTCTTTCTTCTCCTCTGGGAGCAATTCCTTAGCTGGTAGGTTTGGTGTTGAATAGCCGACATACTCTGCATTTTTAAGAGCATTTTCAGGTTTCAACATAAAGTTGATAAAGGCATAGGCTGCATCTTGGTTTTTGACTGTTTTGGGAATGACCATATTGTCAAACCAAAGGTTGCTAGCCTCAGTCGGAACCACATAGCGTAGATTTTCATTTTTCTCTAGCATTTGGCTAGCTTCCCCAGAGAAGGTCACACCGATTGCAGCGTTATTCTGAATCATGTATCCCTTCATTTCGTCTGCCACAATAGCCTTGATATTTGGAGTCAGTGTATAGAGCTTGTCCACTGTCTCTTCCAACTGCTGGGAATCCTTGGAGTTAAGGCTATAGCCCAGCGAGTTAAGTCCCAGTCCCAATACCTCACGCGCCCCATCAAAAAGCATGATAGAGTTCTTATACTCTGGTTTCCAGAGGTCATCCCAATGCTCAAGCGCTTCCTCTACCATGGTTTCATTGTAGACAATTCCCAAGGTTCCCCAGAAGTAAGGAATAGAGTATTTATTTCCTGGGTCAAAGGACTGGTTGAGGAACTCTGGCCCGATATTTTCAAGACCTTCAAGTTTTGAATAGTCAAGCGGTACCAAGAGGTCTTCGTCCTTCATCTTGTTAATCATGTATTCACTAGGAATGGCGATATCGTAGGTCGTTCCCCCTTGCTTGATCTTGGTATACATGGCTTCGTTGGAGTCAAAGGTCTCGTACTGGACTTGGATTCCTGTTTCTTCTGTAAACTTAGTCAAGAGTTCAGGATCGATATAGTCTCCCCAGTTGTAGATAACCAGTTTTTGACTATCTCGGCTATTGATTTTACTATCGAGATGAGTCGCAATTCCCCACAAGACCAGGATAATCGCTACAATTCCTGCTAAAAATGAATAGAGTTTTTTCATGCTTGCTCCTCCTTCTCACGTGAGATAAAGTAATATCCAACAACCAGGATAATACTAAAGAGAAAGACGAGGGCAGACAGGGCATTGATTTCTAAGGAAATCCCCTTACGAGCTCGAGAGTAGATCTCGACTGATAGGGTTGAAAAGCCATTTCCCGTTACGAAGAAGGTCACGGCAAAGTCATCTAGCGAATAGGTGAAGGCCATGAAGTAACCTGCAATGATAGACGGAGTCAGGTAAGGAAGCATAATTTCCTTGAACATCTGAAATTGACTGGCGCCAAGGTCATAGGCCGCATGAATCATGTCACCGTTCATTTCCTTGAGTCGAGGCAAGACCATCAAGACCACGATAGGAATGGAGAAGGCCACGTGACTAGATAGAACGGTCAAAAAGCCAAGTGAAAACTTGAGTTGGGTAAAAAGAATCAAGAAGCTGGCACCAATCATAACATCAGGCGCAACCATGAGGATATTATTAAGTGAAAGAAAGGCTTCTTGGTATTTCTTACGAGACTGGTAGATGTAAATGGCACCAAAAGTCCCGATAATGGTCGCAATCAAAGCTGATAGAAAGGCCAAGAAAAAGGTCTGAGTCACAATCAACATGAGGCGGCCATCACCAAACATGGTTTTAAAATGGCTCAAGCTAAAGCCTGTAAAGCTGTTCATGTCGTTGCCTGCATTAAAGGCATAGCCAATCAAGTAAAATATTGGCAGGTAGAGGACAAGAAAGACCAGTCCCAGATAAAGATTGGCAAATTTTTTCATCGTTCTCTCCTTTCCTTAGTCACCCACATGGTGATGAACATGGTCAGGATGAGAATCACACCGATGGTTGAACCCATACCGTAGTTGTCATTGGTCAGGAAGTTCTGCTCAATGGCTGTCCCCAAAGTGATAACGCGGTTCCCACCAATCAAACGGGTCAACATGAAAAGACTCAAGCTTGGGATAAAGACCGACTGGACCCCACTTCGCACCCCATTCATCGATAAAGGGAATATGACATGGCGGAAAGTCTCCCACTTGGACGCACCGAGGTCATAGCTGGCATTGATGAGATTGTTGTCCATATCGTCCAAGACATTGAAAATTGGCAATATCATAAAGGGAAGCTCGATGTAGCTTGCGACAAAGATAAAGGAGAAATCGGTAAAGAGCAACTGTTGTGAACCGATTCCGATAAATTCCAAGAATTGGTTAATAGAGCCATTCTGACCAAAAATCCCGATAAAAGCATAGGCCTTGAGGAGCAAATTGATCCAGGTTGGCAGGATAATCAGCATGAGCCAGAGTTGACGGTGCTTGAGACGGGTCAAAAAGAGGGCTGTTGGATAGCTGATAAGCAAGGTTACAAAGGTCACAATTCCTGCATAGAGTACAGAGTTGAAACTCATTTTAAGATAGGTCAAGTTTTGTGACGCAAAATAAGACTTATAATTTTCTAAACTAAACTGACCTTCAATATTGAAAAAGGATTGTCCGAAAATTAAGACCAAGGGTGCCAACACAAAGAGGGCAATCCAAAGCATGTAGGGCACTACAAAGAGTTTAGAGCTTGTTTTCTTCATCTCTTTCCTCCTCGATCGCATTGATTAGACCTGCTTCTTGCTCTTCAATTTCCACATATTCTTCGATACGAGCATCGAACTCTTCTTCGGTTTCGTTGAGACGCATGATATGGATATCTTCTGGTTCAAAGTCCAGACCGATTTCCTCACCCACGATGGCCTTACGAGTCGAGTGGATCATCCATTCATTTCCAAGCTCGTCATAGGCGATAATTTCATAGTGAACTCCACGGAAGAGCTGGGTATCGACCTTAACTTGGAGCTTGCCTTCTTCAGGAAGGGTAATACGCAAGTCCTCTGGACGAATAACAACCTCAACAGGTTCATTTGGCTTCATCCCACCATCGACCGCTTCAAATCGTTTGCCGTTAAACTCAACCAAGTAGTCCTCAATCATGGTTCCTGGCAAGATATTTGACTCACCGATAAAGGTCGCAACAAAGTGATTGATCGGCTCATCGTAGATATCCACAGGTGTTCCAGACTGGACAATCTCACCATCATTCATAACAAAAATCCAGTCACTCATGGCCAGCGCTTCTTCCTGATCGTGAGTGACAAAGACAAAGGTAATGCCCAATCGTTGTTGTAGTTCACGCAGTTCGTACTGCATATCTGTTCGTAATTTTAAGTCAAGCGCTGACAGAGGCTCGTCCAACAAAACCACACGAGGTTGGTTGATGATGGCACGGGCAATAGCCACACGCTGGCGTTGTCCTCCAGATAGTTTACGAATGGAACGTTTTTCGTAACCTTCCAACTGAACCATCTTGAGAACTTCCGCTACGCGTTTCTCGATTTCTTTCTTGTCAATTTTACGCAAGCGGAGCGGAAAGGCAACATTTTCAAACACATTCATATGTGGAAACAAGGCATAGGATTGGAAGACCGTATGGACGTCTCGCTTGTTGGTTGGGATGTCATTGATGCGGACACCGTCCAGCAAAATATCTCCTGTCGTCGCATCTAGTAACCCTGCAATGATGTTTAGGATGGTTGATTTCCCTGACCCAGATGCGCCTAGAAGGGTGTAGAATTTCCCTTCTTCCAACTCAAAGTTGATATCTTTGAGAACCTTGGTGTTGCTGTCTTCAAAAACTTTAGAGACGTTTTTGAATTCAATAATTGGTTTTTTCAATTGTCATTTATTCCTTCTTTTTCATAGATTAACAGATCAGGGCTCTGTCAGGCCGCCACTACCTCGTGTAGGAGACTGAACTGCCTACATTCTTCTGCACTGACGATAGGCTTTCACCCCCTTTCCATGATATAGCAGCAACTTTTCAACTACAGCTTTCTACTTACTTTCACCTAAAATACGGACTTCTCTCTCAAGAGTAACACCAGAGTATTCCTTGACTTTTTCAATCACAGACTCAATCAAGTCTTCGTAGTCTTTGGCCGTTCCATCTGCAACATTGATCATAAAACCTGCGTGCTTTTCAGACACTTCTACGCCACCGATACGATAGCCTTTCAAGCCAGCTTCTGAAATTAATTGACCTGCAAAATGCCCTACTGGACGCTTAAAGACCGAACCACAAGATGGATATTCTAAAGGTTGCTTGAGTTCACGTAGATGCGTCAAGCGGTCCATTTCTTGCTTGATAACCTGATGGCTTCCTGGAGCTAGAGCAAATTTAGCTGACAAGACAACTGCACCAGACTCCTGAATGGCTGAATGGCGGTAACCAAAAGCCAAATCCTTGACAGACAGAGTCTCGATTTCTCCGTCCTTAGTCAAAATCTTACAAGACTGTAAGATGTGGGCAATCTCGCCACCATAGGCACCCGCATTCATAAAGACAGCACCGCCGACGCTCCCTGGAATGCCACAAGCAAACTCAAAACCAGTCAAACTATGACGAAGGGCAATGCGAGTTGTTTCAATCAAGTTGGCACCAGCTTCAGCTTCAATGGTATAACCATCAACGGAAACATTATTGAGCTTGTCACACAAGATGACAAATCCACGAATCCCACCATCACGAACAATGATGTTGCTAGCATTTCCCAACACCATCCAAGGGATATTTTCTTGATTGGCAAATTTTACAACGCGCGCCAACTCAAAACGATTTCGTGGAAAGACCAAATAATCGGCCTCTCCACCTACTTTTGTATAACTATAGCTATGCAAGGGTTCTTTGAAACGGATATCAATCCCTTCTAAGATTTCAAGCATGTTTTCTTTTACTGACATGACACTCTTCCTTTTACAAAATTCATTCCATTATACCATTTTTAAGACCATTTGACGACCCTAAAAAAATCTTGGGCTTATTTTAAACAAAAAAAGAGGTTTCCCCTCTTTTTATGATTTTTTGCAAAAGATAACCTTTGTTCCATAGGCAAGCAGAACAAGTTCAAGTGCTAGGACAACTTCAACCAAGACAGGATTTGTCAGCCAGCCAACTTGGGCAAGAGATGGTGCCAGGTCAAAGAAGGCATGTAGGCCATAGGCCGCTAGGAGATAAATCCATTTCTTCTGGCGAACAGCTTGGTAAACCCAAACAGTCAAGAGTAATTGAAAACCTAGGGCCAAGATTCGCTCAAAACCAAGCAAATAAATCTGCCAGACTGATAGCGACTGAATGGTTTTCAACATATTTTCAGATAGCAATTGCATGACCTGTGGATTCTGAGTTTGAACTGCTGAGAGAACAAAGTAGAGATTGAGCAAACTAGTAAGACCTAGGAAAATCAATTCCAAACCACCATGCCCCAATCCATAAGCCAAGGCATCTGCCTTTTCCAAACTTCTCTTTTTCTCCAACCATTTGAAGAAAATAAGGCGAGCTGTTTCCTCAAAAAATGCTGCCATGGCTAGTCCATAGATGATATAGACAAGCGGATGGTCTTGCAAGAGGGCAATACTACCGTCTTTTTGAGGATGTAAAACCAAGATATGCACCAGTTTTTCTAAAATCTGTGAAGAGACAAAGAAGGCAACAGCCCCCAAGCCCAAGACAGCTAGATTAATCTGGTATTTCTTTTTGGTATACCAAATACTCCCTAGCAAGAGAGCCAGCAACAGCACCATGGTAATGATAATATGAGTGGTCATTTTCGTCTCCTATTCTGCCTTTTCAATATCTTTTTTCATCTCGTCAACATTGAACTTAGCAAACAAGTATTGACGGTCTTGGACTGGGAAACGTTGGTCCAACTGGTCAACTGCTCCCACCTCGATAATGCCTTCCTTGATGACAAAGTCCATGACATGCCCACCGAAGGTCAGGTCATCTGAAATGAAGTGCAGATGGTAGCCTGCCACACTAACTCCATGGAAAATCTCTGGCGTCCAGAAACCAACGATGGTCCCCGCCACATTGTCACGACTATATTCCGGTTGATGGGTTGCAACCTCAGCAAACTTGGTATCTGGTGTTGACTTAGGAATCATACGCACATGCATATGCGAAAATTCCCCACGAATCTTAATAGAACGGAAAAGATTTTCTCCATCATAATAAGACTCAATCCGCTCTTCCAATTCCTTGTCTGTCATCTCAAAGCGCTGTCGGAAAATAACCTCTGCCTGATGCGGTACTACTGCTGCATAAGGAATAAGGGCATCTGGTGATACTTCCACAATTTCTGGCTGATCTCCTGATCCTTTGGCCTGATAAGCCTTGCCATCTAAGACAATCAATTCTCCATCAATAGAATCCAAGGTTCCCAAACCAAGGTCGCCATGCTCTAGTAATTCTCCTACCGTCATGGTACCACCATAAAGGCCAGCCATCAAGGCTCCAAGGGTATTGTATTGAAATAATTTCACTGGTTCCTGCACGTTCTTATCCATTCACTTTCTTTTCTGTTATTCTATAAATCTTACTCCTAAGTATACCACATTTGCCCCTAGATGTGTACGAGAGAAACACCCTAGACATTGCCAAGAAGGAAAAAAAAAGGTACAATGTAACAAAATCAAGGGAGGTCTGGAATGAAGAAACAAAGCAAGTACCAAGAGGTCGTTTCCTATCTGAAAAATGGCATCGAGTCTGGACGTTTTCCAACGGGAAGTCGCCTGCCTTCTATCCGTCAACTGAGTCTTGACTTTCATTGTAGCAAGGACACCATTCAACGAGCACTGCTGGAATTACGACACGAACAATACCTCTATGCCAAGCCCCAGAGTGGCTACTATGTCCTAGAACAAGGGCAACATCAAGATCTAGAAATCGAGGTTACGGACGAACATGCCAGCGCCTATGACGATTTCCGACTCTGTGTCAATGAAACCTTAATTGGCCGAGAAAACTACCTCTTCAACTACTATGACAACCAAGAAGGTTTAGAAGACTTAAGACAATCCATTCATAAACTGCTCTTTGACCAAGCCCTCTACTGCAAGGCTGATCAACTTGTACTGACTTCTGGAACCCAGCAAGCCTTGTTTATCCTTTCTCAAATATCCTTTCCTAGCCAAGCCAAGGCAATCTTGGTGGAACAGCCGACCTACCATCGGATGAATCGTCTCTTGATTGCTCAAGGTCTGGACTATCAAACGATTGAACGAGGCATTGATGGGATTGACTTGGAGGAACTGGAAGACCACTTCAAAACAGGAAAAATTAAGTTTTTCTACACTATTCCTCGTTTTCACTATCCTCTGGGGCATTCCTATTCTGAGCAGGACAAACGAGCTATTCTTGACTTAGCTGCCAAGTATGGTGTCTATATCGTAGAGGACGACTATTTGGGGGATTTGGACTCCAAGAAGGGCCAGACCTTCCACTATCTAGATACAGAGGAGCGCGTCATTTATATCAAGTCCTTCTCAACCAGCCTCTTTCCAGCCCTGCGGATTACGGCACTCATTCTGCCAAATGCTATCAAAGAAGCCTTTGTGGCCTACAAAAATATCCTAGACTACGACAGCAACCTCATCATGCAAAAGGCCTTATCACTCTATATTGACAGTCAATTATTTGAGAAAAATCGTCTGGCTCGCTTGTCCAATCAGGAAACTTACCAAAAACAAATCGAGGAAATCTTAACTAAAACACCTTGTCCCCTTCCTCATT
>OBVT01000153.1_pt1 | contig 21686 bp, 28 predicted proteins | sample 1476231 | NCBI WGS metagenome assembly OBVT01 (sample SAMEA2580031, study PRJEB22360) | human gut metagenome | reverse complement strand
TGTCATATACAAGGGTCATGGACTAAGCGCAAAAAAATAAAATAAAAAAAGAAAGGTAAAATAAAAATGTTTATTTCAGTACAAGGAAAATTTATAAATGTCAATCACATAATTATGGTTGAAAAGATAGATGCAAATTCTGCTAAGATTTTTTTGAGTCATCAAAACGAACCTATCGAAGTTGCTTTATCTTATGCAAGTATTTTAGGCAAAATAAATAGAGCTCTTGGAATATTAGAAGAAACTGAAGAAGATAAAATGCCGTCTGTTGATGAGATGCAAGAATGGGAGCTAGAATCCGCTATTGAGAATGGTGGAGGATTCTGGCTAGACCAGTAGAGAGGATTTCCTATGATTGAATTCTTTTTACCCATGCAAAAAATTCCAACGACTACCCATCAGCAAAAAAAGGTAAACGTGAGATTTGGTAAGCCAATCTTTTATGAGCCAGAGGATCTGAAAAATGCCAGGGCAAAATTTGAGAGCTTGCTTGCGCAGCATGTACCGCCTGATAAATTTAAAGGAGCAATTCGGCTAACAGTCAAGTGGTGCTTCCCTCGTATCAAAAAAAGCTATGATGGCCAGTACAAGACCACAAAGCCGGATACAGACAATCTGCAGAAGCTACTCAAGGACTGCATGACGAAACTTGGATACTGGCAAGATGATGCACAAGTGGCCAGCGAGATTGTCGAAAAGTTCTGGGCAGACACAGTCGGGATCTATATCAAAGTTAAGGAATTGCCATGAAAATCAATTATATTGATTTCTTCAGCAGAGTTATTCCGAAATGGATGGCGTGCAGCAATCAGAAGAGCCAAGAGGTTGGATTCGGAACCGATGATTATTGGCAATGGGTGGTGACGTCAATCGGAGAAATTTGTAAACAATACAACGATGATGAGCTGGTGACGGAGCAATTCGGATTGCTATTTAGCTGGCTAGAAAAACAAGCAGGAAGAGATAAAAGAAAATGAAAAAACAGAAATTGATTGAAAAAATAAATAAAATTGCTATCGAGACACCTTTTCTAAAATCTAAAATTGTAGACCACTTGGAAGTAATTAAACTCATTGAGCAACTAGACGAACCAGAGAAAGTCAAAGTACCGCAGTTTGTGGCGGATTTTATAACCGAACAGAAAAAACTGGGGTATACATTGTCTTGCTCAATAGACGCAAGCATGTCTGATAGAGTTGCGGAATGGTATTGGAACAACTTCGGATTATTCGCCAGTGCTTGGCTTGACGGCTACGAGGTCGAGAAAGAGAAGCGGTATTTGGTTAAGATTAAAGGGGATATTAAAGAAAATACGTTGGTTTATGGAGAACTTTTGGAAAGGTATTTCTTTACAAAAGGCTTTACTTTAGGCAACGCTATATATTACCACACTCGCAAAGAACTAGAAGAAGCTGGTTTCGGCTGGGTGTTTGATTGCCCAGGGATTGAGATTGAAGAGATGGAATAGATGGCAAAAATTGTACTAAAAAATCCCTACTTTGAAGAAGAAATCAAGGTAAAAGAAAGTTGCAAGCGTATAGCTGACATGTTAAATTGGATGGAAACAGGTAATTTAAATTATTTGACATTACAACAGATTGAACCTAGAGAAAATATCATTACAATAAACCCTAAGAACTTTGCAAAGATTGAATTTTACGAGGAGGAAGAAAAATAACACCAAAATTTAGAGCGTATGATGGCGGCTCATTAAGTCGCATGTATCAACCAGACGAAGTTATGGTTGGAAATGGCAATATCTGGATTATTGATGAGGATTCTGTATCTGGTGAATGGATAGTAAACAACGACATTCACCTCATGCAATCAACAGGATTGGTTGATAAGAACGGCAAGGAAATCTTTGAGGGGGATGTAGTTAAAATGGCTAAGGATGTCTATTCTGAACCCACTCATTACGAGGTTGTAAGGCATTATGGCGGAGCATATCGTCTTGAATCTATACAACACGGATGTGAATTATGGCTACGACATACTGATTGTGAGGTCGTTGGGAATGTATATGAGAACCAAGAACTTTTGGAGGAGGCAGAAGATTGACAATTAATATTAAGCAACGACTAAAGGCCTTACAGTACATTGATATCAAAGCGAAGTCAAAGCACCAGGAAATCATCAGTCTGAAATCGAGCATCTTACGAGGACAGCAGTTTAACAATATGCCAAAGTCAGAAAACTCGTCTAATCGATCCGAGGAATTGAATGTACTGATTATTGACAAATCAGAACAACTGTATCAGGAAATCCAAGAACTCTATCGGGAACGGGATGAGCTGGTGCAAGTGATTGAGTCATTGGACGACCCTGTAGAAAATATCATCATGCGGTTGTTGTACATTGATGGATTGTCGTGGAATCAAATTCAGGCTCAGTTACGTTGTGGGCGCGGAACGATTCATCGGGCTAGAGAGAGTGCTTTGAAAAAAATTTCTAAAAAATGGAACTAATGGAACTCTTTGGAATTTTTAAAGTGATATTATGGTATTGTCAAGAAAATGAAAGCAAAACGTTTTTTATGATGACTCCTAGAAAAAAGGCGCATACACGCGTCTTTTTTGTTATGAAAAATAAGGTGGTGATGGAAAATGGGATGACTGAAAAACAAAAGATTTTTGCCGATGAGTACATCATCTGCTTAAATGCAACACAGGCTTATAAAAAAGCCTATCCAAATATCAAAAAGGATGAGGTAGCAAAAGCTGCAGGAAGCAGACTGTTAACTAATGTTAACGTCAAAAACTATATAGAAGAGCGATTGGAAGAGTTGAAATCAGAGCGTGTAGCAGACCAGCAGGAAGTCCTAGAGTTCCTCACTTCTGTGATGCGCGGTGAAGTTACTGAACCGCTGCTTGTTTTAGATGGAGAGGGTACTCAACGTGTCGTAGAGGCAAAACCTAATGTATCAACTCGTAAGAGTGCTGCTGTTGATTTAGGCAAGCGATATGGTCTGTTTACCGAGAAAGTAGATATCAATGCTACAGTTACCGAGACTAAGAAGTTTGACGATATCGTTAGTCAGTTGGGCGGTGATGGACTTGACGAATAGTTTCCCTTTATCTCAAAAGTACATTGATTTTTGCAATAGCTTTAATAATGTTGATGCGGACTTTTTGGAAGGTACAACGGCAGCTGGAAAAACAACGGTTGGTGTTGGTGTCAAATTTATGCGAGCAGTCAGCAGAAGTTCGAAGAAGTTTCACATCATTGCAGCAAAGACAGTTGGTGTAGCTGAAAAGAATATCATTAATCAGGATAACGGAATTTTAGACATCCATAAAACAGCCGTCTACTGTGGTAATGGTGATAAAGATTCGAAGATTCCTCACATCAAGTTTGAGGGGAAAATCATTTATGTACTGGGATATGACAACAAGGAAAAATGGAAGCTGGTTCTCGGTGGACAGTATGGATGTGTCTATATTGATGAGGTCAACACGGCTGACATCGAGTTTGTACGTGAGTTGTCCACACGTAATGATTATTTGATGGCAACGCTCAATCCGGATAATCCTGATTTACCGGTCTACAAAGAGTTCATCAACAAGGCGAGACCATACAAAAAATACGCAGGCGATGTGCCGGAAGAAATTATGCGAGACCTATCAGAACCAGCTAACCCTAAATGGCGTTACTGGTTTTTTACGTTTAATGACAACCTATCACTGACACCAGAAGCCATACAGAAGAAAAAGGATGCTGCACCAGTTGGGACTAAGCTCTACAAAAATAAAATACTTGGTCTACGTGGCCGAGCAACAGGAATTGTCTTCGTTAACTTTGATAGTAAAAGACATGTGTTGAGTAAGTCTTTTGTAAAGAATACGGTCACGTTCCAGCGGTTCACAGCTGGACTAGATACAGCTTACTCAGCAAGTAGTCCGGATACAATTGCAATGATTTTCCAAGGGATATCAGATGACGGGAAGTTATATACGCTGGATGAGGAAGTCTACAACAACGCTGAGCTTGATGTACCGATTGCACCATCGGATACTGTGGTCAAGTTCATCAGCTTCCTAGAGCGCAACCGCAGTGAATGGGGATTGGCGCGTGATGTCTTTGTTGATAGTGCGGACCAAGCAACAATTACAGAATTAAACAAATACAAGCGACAATACGGCTGTCTGTATATCTTTAACAATGCTTATAAGAAAACCAAGATTATTGACCGGATCAACTTCCAAATTGGTTGGTTAGCTCAAGGTTGTTACTATGTGTTAAGTCATTGTACGAATCATATCAAAGAGCTAAACACGTATGCGTGGAAAGAAGGAAAAGATGAGCCGGAAGACGCAAACGATCACACAATCAATGCGAATCAGTATGCATGGTTGCCATACAGGAAGATAATCGGAAGAAAGGAAAACTGAAGTGGGAATAATGGATATGATCAGAAAGAGTATGAGAAGCTTTCTCAAACTGGAACAGGCACAGCCAAATGTCATTACAATTACAGAGGCAATGACATTTGAAGATAATGCAGCCAAGAACCAAATCTGGTATCGCGGTGACTCATACGAACTAGACCAGCTCTACAAGCAATTGCCACACAGCAACATCAACTTTTGGGGAGCGACAAGCACTCCTGGGCAAGAAATTAGAAAGATTCATACAGGAATACCTGGTCTCATCGTTGATAGGTTGGTTGATATCACGCTGCACGATATGAATGATTTAGATTTTGCTGAGGAAATTCAAGGGACTTTGTGGGAAGAGATTGCTGAAGATAGCAACTTTCACGATCAACTGCAGGAGGCGATTAAAGATAGTCTTGTGATGGGTGATGGTGCTTTTCGTATTTCATTTGATCCGGAACTTACAGCATTGCCTATTGTTGAATGGGTTGGTGGAGATAGAATTGAAATCATCTACAACCGTGGAAGATTGAAAGAAGTTATTTTCCGCACGCACTTCACAGAACACAGACGGAGCTATTTGCTCGAGGAAATCTACGGATATGGCTCATTAACTTATAAGCTCTACAGGGGCGAAACTGAGCTAGATATGAGCGCGACAGAGTACACTGCTAACCTTTCCGATGTAGCGTTTGATAAATCCGTTATTTTGTGCTTGCCGTTTAAGATTTACACATCACCTAAAGTAAAAGGCCGTGGTCAATCTATCTATGATCGTAAGACTGATGCTTTTGATAGCTTGGATGAGTCTTGGAGTCAGTGGATGGATGCTCTTCGTTCTGGACGATCACGAGAGTATATTCCTGAGAATTTGCTCCCTAGAGATCCTTACACAGGCGAAATTAGTAAGGGCAATCCTTTTGACCATCGCTTTATTAAGGTCGAGACGGCTATGGGTGAGGATGCCAAAAACACAATCACATTACAACAAGCTAATATCCCGCATGAAAGTTATTTGAGTACATATGTGACTGCACTTGATTTAGCTTTACAAGGTATTATTAGCCCGTCAACACTCGGTATCGATGTCAAGAAGCTAGATAATGCCGAGGCACAACGTGAGAAAGAAAAGACAACTCTCTATACTCGCAATGCTATTGTGACAGCTCTGCAAGATTACCTGCCAAAGTTAATTAGTATGGTTTTGAATGCTGATAGTGTGCTTAAGAAAGAACCACTACAGAAAGTCAAGGTCGACGTGCCATTTGGTGAGTATGCTAATCCTAGTTTCGAATCACAGGTTGAGACAGTTTCTAAGGCTAAGACAGGTGGTATCATGTCGATTGAAGCGAGCGTTGAGGAGTTATACGGTGACTCAAAAGAACAGAATTGGAAAGACCAGGAAGTGGCAAGAATCAAAGCAGAGCAAGGTGTGACAGAAGTCAACGTGCCATCATTGAATGAAGCTGCTAACGATTTTGAGATAGAGAAGGAGGCTGAAGATGCTGAAGACGGTGACGATAGGACAGAGGATCTATCACATGAGTCAGAAGGAAGCGCAGGGACTTCTACAGATAGCGAGCGATAATGTAGAATTTGGTATCTATGCTGTTGAGAAGAACAACAAGTTGGATATGCTCAACCTCAAAATGCCTAGTAAAACAGCTTTGAAACGACAATTGAGAAGTTTTAAAGCGCAAGGTTTTAAGGTGTACTGCAATGGCTTATGATGTATCTAAAGCATTTGAGCGAATTGAAAACGATCTGCTTGATTCCATGATTAGAAATCTCGGAAGGCATAAGGCAGAGGAAACTGCTGAAGTTTTTGAATGGGAACAATGGCAGGTCGCTCAATTGAAGGAGCTTGAACGATTTAAGCGAGCTAATGCCAAAAAATATAGCAAAGAGTTTGCCAATATCAATAGCAAGATTTCCACTGCTATACAAGAAGCCTATAGGCAAGGTATGGATGATGAGGAAATGTCTATCCTGGAAGCTATCAAGAACGGTTTTGAATTTAACAGTGGAAAAGATAACCTAGGGGCTTCATTTTTTGCTATCAACGAACGAAAGTTGAATGCGTTACTTAACTCGGTCGAGTATGATATGAAGACGGCAGAGCATGCTGTATTGCGGTATACAGATGACCAGTATAGGCGCACAATATTTGATGCCCAGGTAGCAGCTAACACAGGAGCTAAGACATATGAGCAATCAGTGGATATGGTCACCAAAGATTTTCTAAGTCGGGGAATCACATGCATCCAATACAGTAACGGGGCCATGGTTAATATCGTATCGTACGCTGACATGGCCATTCGGACAGCAACCAAAAGAGCTTACCTAATGGGCGAGGGAGTCAAGCGCCAGGAGTGGGGGATTCATACTGTTATCTTAAACAAGCGATCGAATGCATGTCCTCTGTGCATGCCTTTTGAAGGTAAAGTATTGATTGATGATGTCTGGTCAGGAGGTAGTGCGGATGATGGTCCATATCCATTGTTAAGTTCTGCAATGGCAGCTGGTTTGTATCACCCTAACTGCAAAGATAAGCATACAACTTATTTTCCTGGAATCAGTAGCGAGCCAGAGAAAATATTTACAAATCAGGAATTGGACGACATCAAGGAAAGACAGTTACTGGACAACAAAGTCCAGTATGCTAAGCGACAGGAGAAACGCTTTAGCAGATTATCGCAGTTTAGTCTCGATAAAGACAATGTTCAGAAGTACACATTAAGGGCGGAAGAATGGTCTAAACTTAAGTCTAATGCAGAAGAAAATCTGAAATACTTTGAAGCGAAAAAAGGATACAAATTATACCAAGAGCTTTCACTCGAAAGTGATAGTGATTACAAGAAATTCATCAATCGTCAGAGATTGCCTAGAGATACTAGTGGTGTAGCTTCGAAGAAGATTGCTGCAGAGACACGACACATGTATATCGATGCGACTCGAAAAAAATTCAAGGATGGTACAGAGCTTGGACAAGACTTGTTTGCAAGATTAGCCGATCAGTCGGCGATTGCAACTATTGCAGAAACAGGAGTTGTGAGATATGAATCTGGAAAACTCTTCCTGAATATGTATAAGGACGTAGACGATCCTCGCGGACCTGGCACTGGTTATTTCCATGAATTTGGTCACCAAATAGATGAGAAGCTGGGTTGGGAATTCACAAAGGATAAAAAAATACTGCAACTTCTACGTAAAGACTTTATCAATTTATCTGACGATACTATTTTCGAAGCAATCCACATCAACGATAAAGCTTCTTCGGCATCTGATATATTAGGAGCGTTGAGTGAAGGTAGAATACAAGGTAAGTATTCGCACTCGCTCGTTTACTGGGAGAAAAAAGGAAATATCGAGAGCGAATTTTTTGCGCATGTGTTTGAGTCACAATTTGATGATGAACGCAGAGAAATACTTGAAAAAACTTTTCCTGAGAGTTATAATTATGTTATAAATAAACTAAAGGAGAGGTAGTCATGCGGATTATCGAAAGCTATCTACGTGTAGCAGAAAAAGCAGATACATTTAGCGACATCTTTGGATATCGTTTAGTAGCCCCGATTTTTCCTGTAGCGGCTATCTATGGACCACAAGAAGAGAGTGATATCTTTGAAGCGAAACTAGACAAATGTATCAAAGATCAATACGATTATTTTGCAGATGAGTACGGCTATGATTCAGATGAGAAAAGACGTAGACTGCAAAGTGAGAAGTATGTATTTTACGATTGTTAATATCACAGAGCGCCGATAAGGTGCTTTTTTCGTACTCAGAAACAGGAGGTAACTATACGTAAGAAATATTGCAATAAATCACTGTAAATTGCTATAAACCGTGTCGAATTCGAGGCGGTTTTTCTTATACTCTAACCGTACGGGATTCCATACGGTTTTCTTTTTGTCCGAAGACTAAAAACTACGTGGAGACACCAGTGACAATAACTGAAATAGGGAGACACCCTTAAAACTGAAAGGAGAACGCTATGTTCAAACGCAAACTATTTTTCCATAATGCAGATACAGGAACTGGCTCTGCAAGTGGACAAGACACGTCAGGCCAAACTCAACCAGCTAGCACTCCTGAGATTGACTATGACAAAATCGCTAGCATTGTCGAAGGCAAGCAAAAGGTTGCTGAAGACACTGTGCTAAAAAATTACTTTAAGCAGCAAGGATTGAGTGGTGAAGAAATGGCTCAAGCTATTACTGCTTTTAAGTCGCAGAAAGCTGATGCAACACCAGATGTCACATCGCTACAGCAACAGTTAACGCAGGCGCAAGCAAGTGCATTGCAAGCTAATTTAGAGCGAAATCTACAATTAGCAGCAATCGAGGAAGGATTGCCTGTTGGTGTACTACCTTATGTGATGAAATTGGCTGATACATCAACTCTCACACTTGAATCGAAACCAGAAGATTTCAAAGCTATTGTCGCAAAAGTTTTGGAAGATGTTCCTGCACTAAAGCCAAACAAAGAAGAATCAACTGGGTTTCAACAAATCGGATCTACCGGTAAAACACAACAAACTAACCAAACTGATGCCATTGCTGCAGCGTTTGGTCTTTAAAAAAAGGAGAATTAAATTATGACAGTTTATAACTACGCAGAACAATTCGAACAAGCTTTGCATCAAAAATATGCAAAGGAGCTTGCGTCTGTAGATTTGTTTAACTCAAATCCGCAAGTGAAATTTATCAACGCTCAAACAATCAAGCTGCCAAACATCACAGTATCTGGTTACAAAGACCACAATCGTCAAACTATCGGTTTTAATTCTGGAACAATCTCAAACGATTGGGAACCAAAGAAACTCGAACATGACCGCGACATTGAATTTGCAATCGATCCTATGGATGTTGATGAAACAAACCTGGTCGTCTCTATTGCCAATGTCCAAAATACTCTGGAAACTGAACAAGGTATTCCTGAAAAAGATTGTTACGTGTTCTCAAAACTCTACACAGAAGCAGGCAAGTATACTGCTAACGGTGCTACTATCGACACTACAACATTGACTGCAGAAAATATCTTGCAAAAATTTGATGACGCCATGGAAAAAATGGACGAAGCAGGTGTTCCGTCTGAGGGTCGCATTTTGTACGTCACCCCAGCTGTCAACAAGCTCTTCAAACAGGCTAAAGACATCCAACGTGTGCTAGGAGTGAATGGTTCAAATGGCGACGTCAAACGCTCTATCTATAGCCTTGATGATGTTAAAATCAAACAAGTGCAATCAGCTCGCATGAAATCACAATACAACTTTACAAATGGTTGTGTCGCAACAGATGAAGCGAAACAAATGAACTTCATCTTAATCCACCCATCTTGTGAAGTTGCTCGTGAAAAATACTCTTACATCAAAGTATTTACACCAGGGCATGACTCACGTACAGCTGATAACTATTTGCTCCAATCTCGCTTCTACATGGATGCATTCTTGATCAAGAATAAAGCAGCTGGTATCTTTATCAACGCGACAGCGTAAGAAAGGATGGTGTAGTATATGGTATTAAAAGCAATTAAAGGAGCTCGAGTCTATGATATCGATGAGTCAGCGATCAATGATTTTGTTGGTCGTGGCTTTGAAGTCTACGAAGATGGTGAATTAAAATATGGTGAATCTGTCGACAAGGTTTCAAAAGAAGAGTACGAAAAAGTTTTGGATGACTTGAAAAAAGCTAATGCTGAAATCAAGAAGCTGAAAGAAGCTAAGGAGTAACAGTCATGTATGCTAGTCCAGATTATTACAAAAAGACGTTTGTTGGTGTGATTTCTGCTGATTCAGAAGTTCTGGCTAGCAAACTTAAATCAGCTTCTGACAAGATTGATATACTTACGTTCAACCGAATCCGTGGCATTGGATTCGACAATCTGACGCCATTTCAGCAGGAAGTTATCCGAAAGGCTTGTTGTCAGATTGTTGATTTTGAGGAGGTTAATGCTGATTTGATAGCTACTACAGTTTCAAACTACAGCATTAATGGTGTGTCAATGCAATTTGGATCAAATTGGAATATTGCTACAGAACAAGGTATTGTTATTTATCGCAAAACCTATGAACTTTTGAAGCAAACAGGATTGACAAGGAGGGTTATTTGATGAAATTTCCACAACTTGTCTTACCTCAATTTTGCCAGACACAAATCACAGTCACAGTCAACCAAGAAGGAGTTTCCGAAGACGGCGAACCTTTAGAGGCGTTCAGAGCTAATCTAAAATGCAATTATCAGGACAGTGTCAAAACAGTTCTAACTGAACAGAAGAAGCTGGTCCAAATTACTGGGTCAGCTTATTTCGTTGGTGATATTGCACCGTATTTGCCTACATTGAGCGGTGGGACTGCAATTGTATTTGGTATTGTCAGGAGGATTGTGGACAGCCGGAAAGCTAGAAATCCAGATGGGACTGTTAACTATACCTACATCGGATTGGAGTGATGCTATGTTTGTGAATTCTACAGTAAAGCTAGATTTTGGCACTATCCGCAAACTGGAAAGGGCTCAAATCATAGCACTGGAACAGACTGCTGAATACCTGCATACAGAAGTTGTGCAGGCGCAGGTAGTGCCTTTTGATAAAGGTGTGTTGCAAGGTGATGCAATGGCTCCAGACTACTCACATTCATCCCAAGGTGTAGTAAGCCTGGTACATTCCACTCCTTACGCAAGACGATTGTACTTTCATCCTGAATATCAATTCCAGACGAAAGAAAATCCTCATGCAAAAGGAAAGTGGTTTGAGGACTGGGCTGATGGTGGCAAGAAGTCACACAAAATAAAACAAGCCTACGGGCGACTTTACAAACAAATCACGGGGGTTTAAGCATGATTACACTAGCTGAAGTCCGTGACTGGATTAAAACATTTAATGCAGCTAACAACTACTACATTGGCAAGATCGATAATAAGCAAGAAAATAGTATAGGCATTTACCAACGAAAGACAATCGATGGTCCTCGGGTAGCAATCGGAGGCAGATTACTGGCAAGCTATGATGTCAAATCAATCAGCATCTTAATTCACTGGAACAAGAATGCGAATGAGACCGAGAAGCGTGCTCAGTACCTCTACAATCGTCTGTTTGAGGCTGAATCGGTTGTTATCAGTGGAACACCTATTAAGATGATTTCCTTGTTACAGAACGAGCCTGTGGACGTAGGAACAGATGATAATAACGTGTATGAGCGTGTTATCGAGCTTGATTTATATTACGAAAGAGAGGGCAACTAATGGCTCAGAAAACTGGGGTATTCCCCGTATATGAAAACCAGTTCCAAGTAAATAAAGGAACTGCAGGAGTTGAATCACTTGTTGATATTGCAGACATGGAATCATTCTCAGTATCATTTGACAATGGTGTTGAAGAATGGAAACCATTTGACCAAAAAGGTTGGACACGCCGTTTGATGACTGCGAAGTCAGTTACAATTTCCGTTTCTGGTAAACGAAACGTAGGTGATGCAGGTAACGACTACATTGCAGGTCTTGCGTTTAAAAATGGTCGCGATTCTGAAGCGGACTTCCAATGGACTTTCCCAGATGGAACCAAAATCAAATTTAAAGACGCGGTTATCAATCTTAAGGACTTTATCTCGGGGGATTCAACAGGTGTTGCACCATTGTCATTTGACGTCATGTCAAATGGTAAACCGGAAGTGGTGCCAGCGGGTTAATTTAGAGGGTTTCGACCCTCTTTTTATTTTAAGGAGGAAATATGGCTGAAGCTGAAGAAACCAACGCAATAGCAACCATAGCTTTTATTGATATCGATACAGGTATCGAATATAAGGCTGGAGATACCGTTGATTTAAGCGGTAAGTCCAAAGAGCGAATCGAAGCTATGGCAAGCAAAGAAAATCGAACTGGTCAAGTACTGATCAACATTTTATCTGAAGAAAAGGAATTTGAATAATGGCAAAAGTAATTGATATTACAGAAAAACTTAATTTTGAAGAAAATCCAAAATTGAAAATTAAAGATGCTGAAATTGAAGTCAATACAGATGCAACAACTGTACTGACTCTGATGCAGACTATCGGTGATGAAGAAGGTACTCCATCTGCAAAAAAAATGATGGAAATGTTTGAGCTAATATTCCCTGAAAATAGTCGAAAAACACTTGATGAAATGCGTTTGAATTTTGCTGATTTAACTACAATTATTGAAGCAGCGATGACATTGGTCATGGGTGAAGAAGAAGCGGGAGAACAGTGAGCCATACTATGACCTATTTGAGGATTTCGATTTAATCGTCAGTTCTCTCAGGACACAGTATGGCTTATCTGTATACTCTAATGAATTTAAGAATATGAAGTGGAAAGAGTTCAAGGCTCTCTTAGCTGGTTTGTCTGGAGAAACACCGCTTGGTCGAATTGTCCAAATTCGAAGCGAAGATGACCCTAAAATGCTAGAAGTATTTTCAGAAGGTCAGCACCGTATTCGCAACGAATGGAGATTGAGACTTGCCAAAGAGAAAACAGAACAAGACTTGACTCAAGTTCTTGAAGAATTAAAACAAGCCTTTGTTGAGATGGCTAAGTAGGAGGTGATAGCTATTGGCACAAACAGTTGGCCAGATTGGTCTTGACCTTGTTGTCAACGACAAACAATTTAAAGGGCAGATGAGTGGCTTGCAAGGAATGGCGACGAAAGCTGCCAAGATGCTTGCAGGAGCATTTGCAATCAAGAAACTTGTTGATTTCGGAGCTCAAGCTATCAAGCTCGGCTCAGATCTCAACGAAGTACAAAACGTTGTTGACGTTGCTTTCCCACGCATGAGCAAGCAAGTTGATGACTTTGCAAAACAAGCTATGTATACCTCTGGGTTATCAGAGACCATGGCAAAACGATACACCGGTACATTCGGTGCGATGACTAAAGCTTTTGGTTTTAACGAACAAAAAGCTTACGAGATGTCGACAGCCTTAACTAGTTTAGCGGGCGATGTGGCATCTTTTTACAACATTAGTCAAGATGAAGCCTACACAAAGTTGAAATCAGTCTTTACTGGTGAAACAGAGACGCTTAAAGATTTAGGTGTGGTCATGACTCAATCAGCACTTGATGCCTATGCAATGGCTAATGGCTTTGGGAAGACGACACAAGAAATGTCTGAGGCTGAAAAAGTTGCTTTGCGGTTCGCATTTGTAACAGACAAGCTTTCACTGGCTAGTGGCGACTTCGCTAGGACATCGGATAGCTGGGCCAATCAAGTCAGGATCATGAAGCTACAGTTCGAAAGCTTTATGGCAAGCGTCGGAGTTGGCTTGATTAACATTTTTACCCCAGTTATCAAAGTCATTAACTTTTTGCTCAGCAAATTGCTGACAGTAGGTAATGCTTTTAAAGCATTGACAGAACTATTTACTGGCAAGAAGTCTATGAAAGGCTCCGGTATCCAAGAGACAGCTGATGCAGTTGGTAATTTAGGAGAGGCTTCTGATGGTGCAGCAGGAGGAGCTGGCAATTTAGGAAAAGCCGCTAAAGGAGCCGGCAAGGCTGCGGACGGAGCTGGTAAAGCAGCTAAGAAAGCTGCTCAAGAAATGAAATCTCTCATGGGATTTGACCAAATCAATAAACTATCTGACTCATCCGATAGCGGAGATGGTGGTGGAGATTCCAGTGGCGGTCCTGATGGTTCAGGCGTCGGAGGTGGTGGAACACCTAAAGGCGCTGAAGTCGACATGGGAAAAATTGCTGAAGGTGGGAATCAATTAGACGGTCTGTTTGATGGATTATTTAAACGATTGCTTGAACTCGTCAAATTGTTTCAGGACGGTTTCAATGCTTCATTTAGATTTGATGGTGTTGAACGCCTTCAGAGTGCTTTAAAACGAATCGGTGAATTACTACAAGAGATTTTTACAGATCCAAAAGTTGTTGCTTCTTTTCAAACTATGCTTGATAAGATAGCTTATGCTCTAGGGCAGTTTACTGGCTCGATGGGGACTGTTGCTATCGGGATAGGAGTCTTTATAGCTGAAAGTATAGCTAATGGCTTAGAACGCCAAAAAGAGCATATTAAAGGCGCTTTAGTATCCCTATTTACGAATATAGGTGGCATTGCAGAATCAGCTGGAAATATCGTCCAGATTTTATCAAATGCATTCTATGACGTTATCACATCGTCTGGAGTAGTAAGAATTGGCAGTGCGATTGTATCTGCAATTTTAAGTATTGGTTCAACGATTATTGATGTTGGTAGTAGCTTAGGTCGGGACCTTATGAAAGGATTAGAGATAATCGTTTCGGATAATGCCCCTGGATTAGTTAAGTTTTTAGCTGGTGCATTAGAGAAGTTAGCACCATTGTTTGAAACAATTGCAAAAGCTGTTGATGAATTAGGGAATATAATTAAGCGTAACTATGACAATGTTGTTAGTCCGTTTATTATTGGTTTTTCTAAAGGATTATCTAAGTTAATCGGACCTATCACTGCATTTGCTACGGTATGGAAAACAATAGAATTCGCTTCAATGATAGAACAAGCCGGCGGACTTTCGGCTGTTTTTGCTAATGTTAAGACTGCATTCGATAATGTTGGAACAGCAATTCATGCCGTAACAATTGCTAAAGTAAAAGATATTGCAGAAACTGCCATCCTAAACGCAATGTATGCAAAGGATTTTGTGGTTAATACAGCAACATTGATTGCCGAAAAAGGTCGAGAGGTGATTGCTTGGGGATTGAGTACTGCGGCTAAAGTTGCTGATACTTCAGCTAGTTTTGCAGCAACCGCAGGAACAACAGCATTGAGCGCTGCGACGTGGGCACTCAATGCAGCAATGGCAGTATTGACAAGCCCAATAACCCTAGTCGTTGGAGCAGTGATTGCCTTAGTTAGTGTTGGAGTACTACTCTATCAAAACTGGGATATTATCAAAGCAAAATGTATTGAGATCTGGGGTGCTGTCCAAGAATGGTTTAATCAGGTTTGCACTAATATTGCGAACTTTTTTAGTAATTTGTGGACAAAGACCAAAGAAGTGTTTGCCCCTGTTTCTCAATGGTTCAAGGACAAGTTTAAACAAGCCTGGGATGCCATTGTTGCTATCTTTACCGGTATTGGTTCTTGGTTTTCTCAACGATACAATGAGTTAAAAAGCAATCTTGCTTCTATTCCTGATTGGTTCAAAGACAAATTCCGTAACGCGTGGGCAGGGTTGACAGGTATCTTCAATCCTATTGCAAGTTGGTTTGCAGGGAAGTGGAGTAATATCCAATCTGCTCTTGCTAGCATACCAGGGTGGTTTTCTTCAAAATTCCACGAAGCATATAACAATGTCAAGAATGCATTTTCGGGCATTATCGGGTTCTTTAGCGGACTTTGGGAGCAAATACGCTCAACGTTTACTCACGTTGGAACCATGGTTGGAAGCGCCATTGGTGGTGCTGTACGTAGCGTTATTAACGGGGTACTAGGGACGGTGGAAAGCACAATTAATAGTGGTATCGGATTGCTTAATAGTGCTGTTGGCGTGATTAATAAATTACCTGGTGTAAGTATCGGTGGCTTCAGTTACATTGGACTACCTCGACTTGCTCAAGGTGGCTTTGTTAAGGCCAATACACCACAAATTGCCATGATTGGTGATAACAAGCATTACGGTGAGATTGTTGCTCCGGAAAATAAAATGCTTGAAATGGCACGTCGTGCAGCGGAATTGTCAAATAATGGCGGTGGGCCAGAAGTTCTAGCCTTACTGACACAGTTGTTACAAGCGGTTCGTGCTCTTGATTTGACAATTGATGGTGATAAAATCACCAAGAAGATTGTAGATAAAATCAATGAAATTGCAATTAAAACAGGGGAATCCCCCCTCATGATTTAGGAGGTATGCATGAGTGAAATATCAGTAGGTGGAGTAGCTCTTGCTTCTCCAGTTGAAATCAGTATCAATAATGAGATTATCTGGTCGTCTTCTACGGGTCGTAGTGCTAGTGGATTGATGACGGGTGACGTCATTGCAGAAAAACGTACATTCTCCATCAAATGGGGAATTATCACAGAAGCAGAAAGAAATCTTATCAAGTCTAAATTGGTAGCCGGATTTTTTACTGCAAACATTTTAGGACAGTCTATCACTGGTTATCGCGGAACTATTACAGAGACAGTAATGGGGCGTCTGAGTGACGGTGTGACCTATTACAACGGCTTATCTGTATCTATTATCGAGCAGTAGGAGGAATTATGCTAGAAGTAACATCGGATTATATCAAAGCAATAGAGAACCATCTGCGCGTGTTTGAGGCTAACTTTGACTTAAATGGTAAGAGATACACAAAAACCAAAATTGCATCAGCTACTTACGACAGTTCCATCGGTAATGGTAATGATTTTACAATTGGTGGTGGGTACATCAATAGTCTAGAAATTGAAATTAAAGAGATTATTGAAGGTCTGCAAGAAATGATGACGGCAACAATGTCGGTAGCTATTGCGGGTAAAACCGTCCCACTTGGCAAGTTTTTTGTCACCGAGGTCAAGCTAAATCGTAATGATAAAAAGACAAAAATTAAGTTACAGGATGAGTTTGTTAGATTGTCTGGTGCTTATGATAGTCAGCTTACTTATCCAGCTTATACAAGGGATATTTTAGCAGAAATCGTGAGACTGACAGGTATTACGACAGATACTAATATCCAATTAGTAAATGATCAAGTTGCGAAGAAACTAGAAAAAACAAGTTATCGTGAGGCCTTAGTTTACTTGGCGCAATTATCAGGGAGCTTTGTTAGATTTAACCGTAATGGGAAGCTTGATTTTATCAAGCTAAAGACAACATCAAGACATATTACCAAAGATATGTACAAACCTGGTGGATTAGAACGTGATGAGATACCTTACAGGTTGAAAGGTATTGAGTGTGAGTCTGCTGATAAGGTTGTGTATAAATCAGGATTGTCCACAGGTAATATCATGAAGTTAAAAAATCCATGGGTTACACAAGAAATTCTGGATCGTGTCTTCAACGAATACCGTGATTTTAACTTTTATCCCTATACGCTCTCATGGCGTGGTGATATGGCTATGGAATCCGGTGACTGGGTTAAAGTACACTGGGATGAAAATATCTATTTTGACATTCCAATGCTATCTTACAAAATCTTTTTTGATGGTGGTTTATCTGCCCATAGTAGTGGAAATGCTGTTGGAGTTGCACAAGGTACTTATAAATATAAGGGGTCCATGCAACGTCAAATAGAGTATTTGGACGAACTTATCACTAAACAAGGTAGTATGTATCTTGATACATCAAGCCCTACCAAACCAAAAAATGGAGATATATGGTTTAAACCTAATGGTGGCTATGTTGAAATGTGGGAGCATGTAGAAGGTTCGTGGGTTAAAAAGGCAGATAGCGCTAATGTCGGAGAAATTGTCAATACGATGACCACGGATGAATTGCTAGCAAAAAAAGTTTCTGCAGCAATTGGTAATTACATTACGTTAAATGCCAAAAATATAACTGCTGGAGATCTGGATTTAGCACGTTTGCGAATCATGAATGGTTTGCAAGAGATTGTTTCCGTCCGTGACGGCAAAGTTGTGATGAACATTGATAAGCTCACTATCAATGCTCAAGATGTAGCGACAAAAGAAGATCTAAAAAAAATTGAACTGACTCCTGGACCGAAAGGTCCTCAAGGAGCTAAAGGTGACCCTGGACCAAAAGGTGACCCTGGACCAAAAGGTGACCGAGGAGAAAAGGGAGCTTTAGATGAAAAACAACTAAAAGAAATTAGGACCAGCATTGACTCAAAAGCTGACCAATCACTGACTCAAGAGCAATTAAATGCGCTAGCTGAGAAAACTCAACTTCATGACATAGAATTAAAAGCTAAAGCGACAATGGATCAGTTCAGTGATTTAGAAAAAGCCTATAATGCTTTGGTAAAATCAAATGCAGACAGTCAAAAAAAATCTGAATCTGATTTAATCGAAGCAGGCAGGAGAATTGAGTTTTTAACAATAGAATTTGGTGGCTTGAAAGAGCTGAAAAAGTTCATTGATACCTATATGAGTGCTTCAAATGAGGGATTAATTATTGGAAAGAACGATGCTAGTTCATCAATAAAGGTCAGTCATGATAGGATTTCCATGTTTTCTGCAGGTAAGGAAGTAATGTATATTAGCCAAGGAGTGATTAATATTGACAACGGGATTTTTACCGCGTCAATTCAAATCGGACGCTTTAGAACAGAACAGTATTATCTTGATAAAGATGTGAATGTTGTTCGATATGTAGGAGGTTAAAAAGAGGAAAATGACTAAATTTATCAATTCTAGTGGTCCATTGCACTTGAATATTTATATTGAACAGGTTAGTCAGGATATTGCTAACAACTCTTCTCGAGTTAGATGGAGAGCTACCGTTGACCGTGATGGAGGATATAGAACATGGAACGCAGAAAATGGAAGTGTTCTTTCAGTCTGGTTAAATGGTTCTAGTGTATATAAGAGCAATTTAAGTTTCGAAACTGAGGGGCAAGAAACTACTCTAGCAAGTGGAGAAGCTACAATTCCTCATGACAGTGACGGAACAAAGACCATGTCGGTCTGGGCATCTTTTGACCCCAATAACGGAGTTCATGGAAACATTACAATTTCGACGAATTATACATTCGACAAAATTCCTAGGTCTACGCAAATTTCTAGCTTAGAGGGGAATCGAAATTTAGGGTCACTTCATACCGTCATATTTAATCGAAAAGTGAACTCCTTTACTCATCAGGTCTGGTATAGAGTTTTTGGAAGCGATTGGATAGACTTGGGGAAGAACCATACTACTAGCGTTTCCTTTACTCCATCTTTAGATTTTGCTCGACACTTACCTAAATCTAGTTCAGGGCTAATGGACATCTGTGTTCGAACATATAATGGGTCTACCCAAATTGGAAGCGATGTGTACTCCAATGGATGGCACTTTAAAATCCCAGACAGTGTAAAACCTACCTTCACAGGTCTTTCATTAACTGACATGAATACGGTCGCAAGACAGTTTTTGAGTGGAAATGACTTTTTACAAATAATTTCAGATATCCAAGTAAACTTCAACAATGCGTCTGGCGCCTATGGATCTACTATTACAGGATATCGAGCTGAAATTGTTAATAAAAAAATGGTCGTAACTAAAAACGGTGGTAGTTTTGGTATCATGAATTTTAGCGGTTTAGCAACCATTCGAGCTTATGTTGTCGATAGTCGGGGTAAACAATCAGATACTAAAGATATTACTATCAACGTGATTGAGTATTATGCCCCCTCATTTAGCTTCTCCGCACTTAGAACTAGAGGCAATCCAAATACATTGCAAGTGTTAAGAAATGCCCGAATAGCCCCTATAATGCAGTCAGGAAAGCAAAGAAATGTAATGTCCTTAACTTTCAAAGTCTCTCAGATAGGTAATGAGAATTTCACGGATGATAATGGTAGTGCATCTGGTAATTTTACAAGTGTTCATACATTGACTAATTCAGCTGCTAACATGGCGGGGAATTATCCATCGAATAAATCCTTTGTGATTATTGGTAAGCTTGAGGACAAGTTTACAAGCGTTGAATTTTCAGCTACTGTTGCAACTGAAAGCGTAGTAATGTCCTATGATAAGAACGGGCGTGTAGGCATCGGTAAGGTTGCTGAATTTGGGAAACCAGGTTCTTTAGATGTTCTAGGTGATATCTACGCAGACAACAAGCCCATTCAGCAACATCAGTTGACAAAAAATGGAGGAAACTCCTTGAGCGCTGAAATTGATTGGAACAACTACACAGATTCAGGTCAATACATGGGTTATAATCTATCAAACTCTCCTCAAGGGGGCAATGGTTGGAAACATGTGCAGGTCTTTAAATACAATGATAACTGGGTAGTGCAAGTAGCCTATGATTTTGGAGGTGAAATAGGGGCAATCCGTGCGAAAGTAAATGGAACATGGAAACCTTGGAAGTATCTTGCTACCAAAGATGATATTTCAAGGATGAACACTTCAACTAACTGGCAAAATGCCAATTTACAAAATGGGTGGAGCCATCATAGAGATTATGAAAATGTTCAATTTTCAAAAACATTTGACGGTATTGTTTATTTAAAAGGTACTTGTAAAGGCGGAAAGACTACCCGTGAGTCAATTATCTTTACTTTGCCTGAAAATTTCAGACCATCCACAACGTTATATAAGACCGCACTAAATAATGATTATGGTTCTGCGGTTATCGGAATCTATCCGAGCGGTGACGTAGCTGTCAAGAGGAACGTTGACGCTACATGGCTCAACTTTGACAACATATCATTCAAAATTTAAGGAGGAAATATGAAACTAGAATATGGCTCAAAATCACAGGAATTTGATGCAAGTGGAACAGCATCAGCTACCAAGGTCACACTTGTCAACTCAAATGGTGCTATCGTACCTATCTTGCTACCAGCTGACAAAATCAGCCTATCAAATAGCGAACTTTTTGAGTTAGCTCTGGAGGCTCTTTATCAAGAGAATTTCCCAAATCGTGCTGAAAATGAGAAATTTAACCAGGTAGAGGCGCAACTCAAGCAAAATAAGGAAATGGCAACTAAGGTAGAGCAAGCGGCCGCAGAGAATAAGGAAAATCTTGACACGGTATCATCTATCACTGAGGTTCTGATCGCTTTGGCTATTTCTCAAAACGGAGGCATGTCTACTCATGCTTACAACAAGGTTGCTGGGTTCATCAAGCCACTTGTCAAGAGCACTCGCTATGCAAATGGCGACATCGTAGCTATGCCTTATCCGTTTGATACGAATCCAAAATGGCCGAGTGGGACCAAGACTATCTTTAAGTTCCAGATGCAAGCAACAGAGGGCTACACTTGGAAAGAGCAGTCACTTGCTGAAATGCTACAACAAGGCGTGTTGACTGTGGTCATGCCACGGATTGATTAAGGGGGATTTTATGTCATGGTCTGAAATAATCGAGAAAATGATACATGCGATTACTCAGCTAGCTCCTACAATCGGAGTTGTGGCTACTGGTTGGTTTGGGATGCGAGCAAGTAAAGCAGGAAATCTCAATCAAGAACAGTTCAAGGAGTTGAAAGGTGAATTGAGCACTATCCATGCAATCGGTGAGGAGAACAAGCAAAATATAACTGAAATCAACAACAAGCTGGCTGTGCATGATGAAGCACATCTAGCTACTATGTATCTACGGCTGGAGCGTGATATTACTGTTGCTCTCAAGCGTGGTTATACAAGCGTTCACGAGTCGGATATTATCCACAAAATGCACTCAAGTTACAAAAAACTAGGTGGGAATGGGC
>OBVT01000147.1_pt1 | contig 21956 bp, 23 predicted proteins | sample 1476231 | NCBI WGS metagenome assembly OBVT01 (sample SAMEA2580031, study PRJEB22360) | human gut metagenome | reverse complement strand
TTCAAAATTCCTAAAATTCTTGGATACGAGGAACAAAGAGCCAGGATAAATTTGAGTTATGAGGAGACGATGAAAATACTCAATAGCTGCTAAAAGAAAAAAGCCAAGACACTCTCTGTCTCAGCTATAATCTCAATAATATTATTATACCACAAAAGGAGATAGAGAGTGAACAAGGCTAAAGAGCTATTGAAAGAGCTGCAGGATCTGGACATGGACATTCAAAGCCGTATAGATGAAATCAATGAGCTTGAGGCAGGTTTGCTCTCAAGTCCGAAGTGGTCAGATGTCAAAGTCCAAGGCGGACAGACTAGAAAAGTTGATGATGTCTATACTCAGCTTGTCGTGATGAAAGAGGCTATAGAACAGGATACGAAGGAGGTTATTAACAGAAAGCTTGAACTAGGTAGGATGATCAATAGGCTTAAAAATCCAAAAAGTAGGTCCGTCCTTAGAATGACTTACATTACTAAATTGTATGTAGATGATATCTGTGACAAACTAGCTATCAGCAAGAGTTCGTACTATAACATGCGTAAGATGGCTATTGAAGAACTTAGCACAATTTTAGAACATCTGGAATAATTTGGAACGTTCTAAAAAACGTTGCGTAAAGTTAGACAATCTTGATGTGCACTGTAACAATAATCTGTTAGAATGGTAGTATCAAGAATTAAAGCAAAGGCACCTTAGGCAACGACCTAGAAAAGCTTCTGAAAAACTGCTGGCTTGGGTTACCAGTGGCGATAGAGTAGGATGTTTTAATATCGCAAAAAAAGACTACACAAAATAAAAAAAGAAAGTAATTTCTAATTAACACCGCAAGTCTGTAGTCTGCTTGCACTAAGTCACTCATTGAGTGGCTTTTTATTTTGTCGAAAGGAGGTAGTCCATGAGTGGATAGATTAACCCCAAAACAAGAGCTATTTGTCCAAGGGATAATCTCAGGACTATCTCAACGACAAGCATATAGACAAGCGTATCCATCCGCTATGAAGTGGCGAGATAAAGTAGTTGACAACAAAGCTAGTGAGCTATTGAAAAATGGTGAGGTTTTGGTGAGGTACAGAGAATTATTAAAACAATTCTCAAACATGTCTTTGTGGGCAAGAGAGCAGGCTTTTAATGAGTATGAATGGCTAAAAAATAAAGCTAGAGCAAGTATCGAGATTGAGGGAGTGAGACAAGCTAACTCAACGGCATACTTGTCAGCATTGGACGGCATGAATAACATGGCTTTCAGAGATTTAGAATTAGCTGATAAAAAATTAAGGCTTGAAATTGAAAACCTCAAAGCACAGCTAGGCTCTAATGATGAGGATGATACAGTCATAACTGGATTTACATTTGATAGGAGTGAGTATAATGGCAATACTGAATCTAGCGAAACTGATTAACCCAGTATTTGATGAAGTCCTCTACACACTCAAGAGTCATATAGTGCTCAAGGGCGGCCGTGCCTCTACCAAGTCATCAGTAGTCTCTATTGACCTTGTAAATGACTTTATCAATGATCCCAACGGTAATGTGGTAGTTTTGCGTAAAGTGGGTAAATACCTGAGAATGTCAGTGTATGAACAGATAAGATGGGCCATCTATGAGATGGGGTTAGCTAATCAGTTCAAGTTTGGGAAATCTCCCTTACAAATCACCCACAAGCAGACAGGTACAGCCTTTTATTTTTACGGTGTAGACGATCCAATGAAACTCAAATCCCAGAAGATAGCCAAAGGCTATGTCATGGCCGTATGGTTTGAGGAACTTGCTGAATTTGCAGGCCGTGAGGATATTGACATAGTTGAGGATACTTTCATCCGCCAAGAATTGCCAAACGGCAAAGAGGTCAAGGTCTATTTCACATACAACCCTCCAAGAAATCCCTATGACTGGATAAATGAGTGGGTGGCTGAGAAAGCTAGTGACCCAACTTACATGATACATCACAGCACCTACCTTGATGACAAGTTAGGTTTTTTGTCTAAGCAGATGAAAGACAAGATAGAACGCTACAAGGAGACGGACCCTGACTACTATCGTTGGATGTATTTGGGCGAGGTAATCGGTTTAGGTAATCATGTTTACAACATGAGCTATTTTAAGCCACTAGAAAGCCTCCCAGACAACGACAAAGTGATAGGTATATCATTTGCCTTGGACACAGGACACCAACAGTCAGCGACGGCCTGTGGAGCTTACGGCCTCACTGCCAAGGGCAATGTTATCTTACTTGATACGTTCTACTATAGTCCAGCTGGCAAGACAATCAAAAAGGCACCTAGTGAGCTCTCTGTGATGATCCATGACTTTATAGACAAGGTCATGAAGACCTACAGAGTACCTAAACTCAAGATGACTATTGATAGTGCTGAGGGGGCTTTGCGTAACCAGTATTTCAAAGATTATGGCGAGCGCTGGCACCCTGTGGCCAAAAAGAAAAATCAGACTATGATTGATATGGTTATCAGTCTACTAGCTGAGGGGCGTTTCTACTACCTTGACCTCCCTGCTAATAGGGTTTTCGTTGAAGAGCATAAGATGTACCGATATGACGATAAGTCACTCAATACTGATGATCCAAAAGTCATCAAGGAAGATGACCACACGGTAGACGAGTTCAAGTATTTTGTCCTAGACAACGCTAGAGAGCTAAGACTAAAAGCCTAAAGGAGCTAACAATGGGAATAGTACAGACTATCAAGAATTTTTTCACAAGGAGCAAGTATGTGATGACGACACAGAACTTAACGAATATCACTGATCACCCTAAAATAGCAGTGTCATCCGCAGAGTATGAGCGTATTAGGGAAAATCTCAAGTATTATGCAGGACATTATCCACAGATTGAGTACATTGACAGTAACGGGACGCCTCGAAAGCGAGCTTTTAACCATCTGCCTATTGGGCGTACAGCAGCTAAGAAGATTGCAAGCCTAGTGTTTAATGAGCAGGCTGAAATCAAGTTAGACGACAAGGACGCTAATAAATTCATTCAGAAACAGCTGCAAGATGATAGATTTGTTAAGAATTTTGAGCGTTACCTGGAGAGTGGGTTGGCACTTGGTGGCTTGGCTATGAGGCCATACGTCGATAGAGACAAGGTAAGAGTCTCTTTCATTCAGGCGCCTGTCTTTTTGCCTCTGCAATCAAACACGCAGGACGTCTCTAGCGCTGCTATTATCACTAAGACAATCAAGTCAGAGGATAACAGGCAGAAATTTTATACACTGATTGAACTGCACGAATGGGGCAAAGATGACAAATATACAGTTACTAACGAGCTCTACAAGTCTGATAATCAGAATGTGGTAGGCTCTAGGGTTCCCCTATCAGAATTCTATGAGGATCTTGAGGAAGTGGTAGACCTGAACGGCTTGAGTCGTCCACTCTTTACTTATCTGAAAACTCCAGGGATGAACAACAAAGATATTAACTCAGCTCTTGGGCTGTCTATCTTTGACAATGCTAAGACCACCATGGACTTTCTCAATACAACCTATGACGAGTTTATGTGGGAGATTAAGATGGGTCAGCGCAGAGTGGCCGTGCCTAGTCAGATGATTAAAGTTGAGTACAATCAGGATGGCGAGAATGTCACAGTCAAGCGTGAGTTTGAGGCTGGACGCAATGTTTATGAGCAAATCGACTCAGGGGATATGGACAAAGGCGTAGGTATTACAGACCTTACAACACCTATCCGATCTGATGACTATATCAAGGCTATCAATAAAATCCTGGCGATTTTTGAAATGCAGATAGGAGTATCTTCTGGAACCTTTACATTCGATGGTAAGAGCTTGAAGACAGCTACTGAGGTTGTATCAGAGAACTCTGATACTTACCAGATGAGAAACAGCATTGTCAGCTTAGTAGAGCAGTCTTTGAAAGAGCTCATTATCTCAATGTTAGAGCTAGGCAAGGCCTACGGACTCTACAAGGGAAACATCCCTGACATGGAGAAAATCAGCATTAACCTTGATGATGGAGTCTTTACAGACCGAAACGCTGAACTTGACTACTGGGTTAAGGTTGTAAATGCTGGTTTTGCCACGGACGTCATGGCTATTGAGAAAGTGCTCAACGTGACCCCTGAGAAAGCTAAGGAAATAAAGGCTGAAATTAGTGGCAATGCTATCAGCGAGGCTAACGACGGCAGGAGTGATGAAGATGTTGAAATTTATGGTAATTGATAGGCTGAGGCGTTTATTTGGAATAAAAAGCCCAAGCAAGCTAATAACTGAGGGACTTGTAAGAGCTTATGAAAGAGAAGAAACCAATCAAACTAAATGATGAGCAGTTAATGCTTGACGCTAGTCAGGTTGCAGACATCTATCATCAGCTAACTCTTGAACTCTTTGACCAGGTTATAGACCGTATCAAAGAGCGTGGCTCTGCTAGTCTTGATGATAACCCTTATATCTGGCAGTTGGAGAAAATGAATGAGATGGGCCTACTCAATGAGGACAATGTCAAGCTCATTTCTGATCGCTCAGGGATTGCTGAGGAGCAACTTAGGCACGTTATCCAAAATGAGGGCTATAAAATCTACAAAGACACCAAACAACAGCTTTTAGAGGCTACTGGTGGAGGTGGTTTTGCTGGCAACTCTATCATTCAGACCAATCTAGCTGCTTATGTCAATCAAGCCATGGGGGATATAGACAACCTCATCAACACCACTCTACCAATGAGTGTCAGAAAGGTTTATCAGTCTATTGTCCAGGAGAGCGTGGCCAAGGTTGTCACAGGACTCACTACCTCTGACAAGGCTATCTCTGATACAGTCATGAAATGGGCTAAAAAAGGCTTTTACGGCTTTACTGACAGCCAAGGCAAGCACTGGAAAGCTGATACTTACGCTAGGCAAGTTATCAAGTCCACGGCTTGGCGTGTCTATCGTGAGGTCAGAATGGCTCCAGCTGAGGAGTTGGGTATAGATACCTATTACTACTCAAAAAAATCCACAGCAAGAGAGATGTGCGCTCCTTTGCAACATCAGATAGTAACCACTGGAGTTGCTAGGACAGAGGCTGGGGAGCGTATTTTGGCACTATCAGACTACGGCTACGGTTACGCTGGAGGCTGTTTAGGCATTAACTGTAGGCATGAGATGACGCCATACATCCCAGGGGCTAACTACAAGCCTGATTTGCCTGACGAGTTAAGAGACTTAACGCCTGAGCAGGCTATAGAAAATGCAAACGTACAGGCCAAACAGAGGGCCCTGGAGAGGTCTATCAGACAGTCCAAGGAATTTCTACACGTTGCAGAAAAACTAGGAGACAGCGAGCTGATAGACAAGTATAAGAGCAAGGTTAGGATCCAACAGGGAGCCATGAGAGACTATCTCAGACAGCACCCTTTCCTACATCGTGATTATGCTAGAGAGAAATACTATGATGACCCTTATACCAAAGCTAAGAAAGAGGTTAAGCTTAGAGAAGAACAAAAGAAAGCTAGAGAGCTTGCTACTAAGCGTGCAGAACTTGATAAAGCTGTAAAAAGTGGTAAAATAGTAAGTGTATCAGGGGTTACAGTAGGACATACGCCTCCAGGAAAGGCTGGAGAGCCAAATAGTGTAGTTCAACACAACGCAACGAATGGAGATGTACTTGGTAGAACCTATTACGATGATAGGGGATACAAAGTAAAAGATATACATTTCACTAATCATAAGCAACCAGATAAACATCCTTACGGTAAAAAAGGCGAACATGTTCACGACTTTGTGTTTGATGATGACGGCAAGTTTATCAGTAGAACAACTAGAGAATTAACAAATAATGAAAGAGAGGAGAACCTAGATATATTATGGCGATATTAGATGATTTACAAGCGTTATATGATAACGGTTGGGACGCCTCTTTTGTCTACAAAGGACAAGATTGTGCTATCTTGCCCAATTCTGCAACGGACATCCAGGTCTCTATAGGAGCTCAAACATATGTAGTGTCCTCTCTTGATGACTTAGTGAACTTAGATATTGACGGTCAAAAATTGTCAAACATCATGTCTAAAACAGAAGTACAATACTATTAGCGCTTAGAACAATCTAGGCGCTTTTTTCATGCAATAAATTGCTATAAACCACTATAAACCGTGTCGAAATCGAGGCGGTTTTTATTTTGCCCTGGAGCATGGCGTAAAACTGTCTTAATTTGTCCATGTGACGTAAAAAAGGAGGAGTTAAGACATGAGTCTTAAACGTGAAATGTTAGTTGAGGCAGGTATCGAGGACAAGGCTGTCATTGACAATATTATGCAAGCGTACGGTGCAGGTATTGAAAATGCCAAGTCACAAGCCAAGTCGGAACTACAGGCCGAAAACGACGCATTAAAACAACAGCTTGAGCAACAAACCAAAGCTATTCAGGATCTACAGGCCAAAGAGGGAGCGAGTACTGAAAGCAAACAACAGCTTGAAGAACTAAAAGCCCAATTTGACCAGTACAAGCTGGATAGTGAGGCAAACCTTGCTCAAATCACTAAAACAAACGCTGTAGCCCTTGCCCTGAAAGACGTAGGAGCTTACAACTCAGAGGACTTGATGAAATTCATTGACCTAGACAAAATCGAGCTAGGGGAAGATGGAAAACCTCAATTAGAGGACACAATCAACTCACTCAAAGAGTCAAGCCCTTACCTATTCCAAGCTGAGGACAAGCAGCCTAGCCCTAATATCTCTGTGCACGGAAATCCACCAGCAGAAACTGGATACGATCATCTAAGTGCAGAGGACAAAGCCCTATTTGCAGGCTTTGATAGCGTATAAAACCAAAAATAAAGAAAAGAGGAATATTACACATGGTAGTAAATTACGCAGCTAAATTTGATGAAAAAGTAGATGAGCGCTTTGCTAAAGAGGCCCTGTCTACTGGTATTGTTAACCAAGATTTTGATTTCCTTGGAGTTGACACCGTCAAGGTCTACTCTATCCCTACGTCAGGAATGAATGACTACAAGGCAACTGGGCAAAACCGCTACGGTGAAGCTGAGGAACTTGGAAATACAGTTCAAACTATGACAATGAAGAAAGATCGCTCTTTCACATTTACAATTGACAAGAAATCTGAACAGGACACAAATGGTGTCATGGAGGCTGGAAAAGCCCTTGCACGTCAGTTGTCAGAGGTCGTTATCCCTGAAGTCGATACTTACCGTTTTGCAACAATCGTAGCTGGTGCAGATACAGATCATATTGCTACTGGTTCAGTAACTAAAACAAACGCTTACGAGCTTGTACTTGATGGCCAAGTTAAACTAACTGACGCTTTCGTCCCAACAACTGGACGTGTCTTGCATGTGTCGCCTAAATTTTACAAACTGATCAAGCTTGATCCAACTTTTGTGAAAAACTCTGACCTTGGACAAGAAATCACTATCAAGGGTCAAGTAGGTATGATTGACGGCTTGCCAGTAGTCTTGACACCTACATCACGCTTACCACAGAATGTAGAGTTTATTATCGCTCATCCAGTAGCTACTCCATCTCCTATTAAGTTGGAAGACTACAAGATTCACGACAACCCACCAGGAATTAACGGCAAACTCGTTGAGGGCCGTATCCGTTACGACGCTTTCGTTCTTGACAACAAGAAAAAAGCTATCTACGTTCACAAATCAGCTTAGTAAAAGGGGACAAAAATGAACGATTCTAACATTGAAGAGACTTTGGTTGTATCTAAAGAAACTAAAGGGGAGCCAGAAGTAAAATATCCAAAAACATTGAAAAAAGATGGAGTAACTTTTACTCTATCTGACCCGATTATGATTTCAGCCTTTGAAAACCAAGGATACGAAGTGGAGGAATAAAATAAATGGCTAAATTTAAAGCTAAAACAAACTTTTTTATGGCAAAAACAGGGCAGCAGTTTGATGCAAATAATGCGTATGAAATGACAGCTGCTGAAGCGGATGAAATTAATAGACAGACACTTGCGGAATATGGAGACAACTGGCTAGAAGAAATCGAGCAAGTTGTCCCATCTCAAGAACCAACTCCAGATGTAATTCCAGGACTTTCTGAAAATCCAGATTATTTAATTTAAGGCGGTAAAGTCATGACCTACTTAACAAAAGATGAATTTAAGGATTTTGGTTTTGATGAAGTTGAGGAGTTTGAAAAGCTACTAAAGAGGGCAGAGATTGCTATCAACATCTTTCTTAACAATTTCTACAGCTTTGTAGACTTTAAAAAAGAAAATGAGCACAGAAAGCAAGCTGTCAAACTGGCTACGGCTTTCCAGGTAGCATATTTGGACGCTAGTGGGATCACTACGGCTGATGATAAGCAATCAGTTTCTACTGTGGTTCTAGGGCGTACTCATATCACCTACAAGAACTCCCCTAGCCAGCCTTTAGAGAGTGCTAGGTATAACTTATCGCTTGACGCCTTGAATACTCTGAAATCGGCAGGATTTGGCTTTAGGGGGGTAGGTTATGACAGACATTGATAAACGGTTATTGATTGATACTGTAACAATTCAGAAAATCACAGGAGAAAAAGACGGATGGGGTAAAGAAGTATTTGAGAGCCCAGTGACCCTTAGAACTGTTAGGTTTGACAGACAGTATCAAGTGAAAGGTACGAAGAACAACCGTAAAGAGTTCAAGCCTAGTACGTTATTTGTGTACCCTAAATATTGCCCAATCGTCTTAGACAAGACCTTTGAAAATGCCATTATCAACGACGGAGAACGTGAGTACAGAGTGACCTCTGTGGTTCCTGTCAGTTATCCACACAAACAAAAAGTATTTTGCTATGAAGTGGAGTGTATCTGATGGGAGTAGGCGTATCTGTCAAGGTTGATTTAAAGGGCATTGAGAAAAAGGTATCCCCAACGGCATTAGCAAAAGGGAAGTTAGCAATATCTAGCCAAATGCTGACCGACATGAGTTCTTTTATCCCTCGTGATAGCGGCGATCTTAGTGGAAGTGGGCAGGCTACAAGAAATGGAGTTAAATATCCTGGACCTTATGCCAGAGCTCAATTCTACGGATCGAGCTATAACAAGAATAGGAGTTTTGTCTTTAAGAAGTACACGACTCCTGGAACAGGCAAGCGCTGGGACTTGAAAGCCTCAGCGTTATATCTTGATGATTGGAAGAAGACAGGCCTAAGAGCAATGGGAGTAAAAGCATGAATAACAATGATTTTTCAGAAGTCCTCAGAGATTTTATTAACACACTAAACCTCCCTCTGACTTGTAAGCTTGATTATTTGTCGGAGAGGGAGGATTTAGTCCTTTATCCTTTGCCAGGTGGGAAGATTTTAACAGAGTACATGAACGGTAAGCAGGATATTAGCCTTGTCTTTGAGGTGGCAATCAAAACGACTGATCACCAGAAGACAAGCTCTATCCTGTGGGCCATCAATCATGCTCTCGCTGATTTTAATCTGGAATTACCTAGCAAAAACAATTCATATCAATTCAGAGGCCTTGAAGTATCACAGCCATTCCTAAATGACCGTGATGAGCAAGGTTTTTATATTTACATGTTAGATGTAACGGCAAAACTTGAAACAAATGGAGGAAACTAAATGCCAAAAATGAAAAACGCCAAACGCAAACACTTTCTTGCGCCATGGTTACCAACAGCACCAGCTACTGAGCCAGGTAATGACGCCTGGAAATGGCTTGCGGACGGAGTGAAAACCGCTGAGTCTGAAAATGACGAGGATACAGATGACATTGCATACTACAACGGCGACGGTACCAAAAAAACTGTAGTGACGTCTGTTAAGATTGGTTACAGTTTTGAGGGCGATTACATCAAAGAGGATGAAGCTCAGGCAATTGTTGCAGCTATGCGCTTTAAAACTGGAGATGACCGTAATGTCTGGTTTAAAGTGGTAGACGCTGATGGCAAAACTCAATACGTCGGAGTCGCTACTGTCTCAGGTATCAAAATTGGAGGCGGAGATGCGTCTGAGTATGAGACCTTTGAGTGCACTATCAGCTGGAATGTAGCGCCTAAACAGTCTGCTGTAGTCGGTTGATGATTCGATCTAGGGGAGTGAACAGGCTCCCCTTTTTATTTTTGATTTTAAAAAATTAGTAGGAGAGAAAACAAATGGTAGTAATTAAGAAACGTGACAATGTCATCCCTGTTGATTTTGGAGAGTTCAAGCTTGAATTTGTAGCCAATGACAAAAACATCCACAAAATGGAGTCTGTAGGCAAGAAGCTCAAAAAAGACGGCGAAAAACTAGCTAAGACAGAGGATAGTAAGGCCTTTGAAACGTTACAAGACTTAGTCAAAGACTCTTGGACAGAGCTGTTTGACAAAGAGGCGTTTGCCAAGGTCTATGATTTCTCTAACGGTTCAACTGTCGATACTATGGCTTACTTGCTTGAGGCTATCACAGGGGTCATCTCAGAATGGGAGAAACGCAACAGCACAGACGCTCTCAAAAAATATCTAGGTGACTGACATGCTGGACCTATCAAGGAAATTGACAGATGAGTTAGTCCTTGGTGATGATGTGTATCCAATGAATATCGCTTTTAACAAGGTCTTGAAAGTGGTGGAGCTGATCAATGATGATGACATTGACGAGCTTTACAAGCCTTTCCTGGCTATTCAAATCTTGACTGGTGTAGATTTTACTCAGGCTTTAACTCCTAAACAAGCTACAGCAATCTTTAAGATGATTTTTGAGGAGCATATCAGAATTATTCCGGCTAAAGACACAGCACCAGTGCTAGACCTAGCAGGGAACCCAATCAAGAGCAAGATACGTTCTAGGAGTCAATCTGAGGGAGGAGATCGTCTCTTTAGCTTGAAGTACGACGCTGAGTATATTTACTCATCATTTCTTCAGGCTTACGGGATTGACCTCATAGGCGCTCAGAACAGCCTACACTGGAAGAAGTTCAACGCTTTGCTCAATGGGCTACCTAGTGATACAAAGTTTGCTGAGGTACTTAAAATACGTTCTTACAAGCCTCAAAAAGGAGACAGTAAGCAGTACAAGGAGAACATGAAGAAACTCAAAAAAGAGTATGCTCTACCTGATGAATTTGACTACTAATTTTAGAAAGGAGGTACACAATGGCAGATGGTTCAGTTACTATCAAGGTAGATATGGATGGCTCTAACGCTCAATCAGGAGTAAGCAAGCTCAAAGCTCTATTCGGTGGACTTGAAAACGCAGGCTCAAAAGTAGGATCTGTTTTTAAGTCTGTCTTAGGAGCTAATCTGATTAGTTCTGCCCTTACTACAGGAATTGGGACTATTACAAGTGGTGTCCGTGAAATGGCCTCTGAGCTAAACAGTTCACAGAAAGCTTGGAAAACCTTTGAGGGGAACCTACAGGCCTTTGGGCGATCAGCTGAGGAAATCAAGGCAGCTAAGACCGAAATGCAGGACTTTGCAACCAAAACCATCTACTCAGCCTCTGATATGGCTAGTACCTACTCGCAACTTGACGCAGTTGGGACTAAGAACGTTGGTAGTCTAGTTAAGGCTTTTGGTGGACTTGCAGCCTCTGCTGAAAACCCAGCTCAAGCCATGAAATCACTGTCAACTCAGGCAACGCAGATGGCAAGTAAGCCTAAAATTGCTTGGATGGACTTTAAGATCATGATGGAGCAAGCTCCTGCTGGTATGGCAGCTGTCGCAAAAGAGATGGGAATGTCTACTGATGAACTTGTAAAAGCCGTCCAAGACGGAAAAGTTAAGACAGAAGACTTTTTCGACGCTATGAACCGTGCAGGGAACTCAGACGCTTTCCAAAAGATGGCCACAGAGTTCAAAACAGTTGACCAAGCTATAGATGGGGCAAAAGAAAGCCTCTCTAATAAACTCATGCCAGCCTTTGAAAAACTTAACAAGTTTGGAATTAAGGCAGTCAATGCAATATCTGACGCTCTTGAAAAAATTAATTTTGATAGCATGGCTGAAAAGCTAGGAGGGTTTTTAGAAAGTATCAACATTGATGGCATTATTTCAAATGTCAGCACATCAATCTCTAATTTTGTCGGTAAAATTAAAACTTTCTGGCAAGCATTCTCAAACACTGGGGCAGTTACTGCTTTTGTTGAGGCTATTAAGAGCATTTCAGGAGCGATTGGTCATGTGTGGGATAGTTTGACAGCATCAGAAGTGTTGACAACATTAGGAAGTATACTAGGCAATATTGTCAAGTGGCTTTCTCAGGCTGCAACCGCAGTAGCTAACTTTGTTTCAGGCTTAGATCCAGGGACAATCCAAAGTGTTGCAACGGCGATCATTAGCATTGGTACAGCTTTGATAGGCATCAAGGTGGGAGTCAAGATTGCTAAGGCTCTAAAAACAGCCTTTGATTTTGGTAAGAATCTAGTTAGTTTAGTAAGTAACATTCTAGGATTGACAACAGCCCAATTTGCTAACGCTGGAGCAAGTGCAGCAATGAGCGCAGGGAATACAGCAGTTGGGACAACGGCGTCCGCAAGTACTGGCTCTGTCTTGAGATTGGCCGCTGCAGTTCTTATGATTGGCGCAGGGGTCTTGATGGCAGCCGCTGGTGTTTATGTCCTGGTACAGGCAGCTATACAACTTGCCTCAGCTGGAACTGGTGCACAGGTTGCAATGCTTGCCATTGTAGCAGGTATTGCCTTACTTGCTGTGGGAGCAGCTACATTAGGTCCAGCATTGACAGCAGGAGCTGTAGGACTCTTAGCATTTGGAGCTACAGTCCTTATAATAGGAGCGGGTGTCGCAGTCGCTGCACTAGCAGTCGCTGTACTAGTTGACGCTATCGCCAATGGTTTTGCTTTGATTATCAACACGATTTCAAGCAATGCGCCTCAGATTATCAGCATTATTCAGGCAATCGCTGAGGGTATTCGGACAGCTATGGATGGTATAGCTAACATCATCATCTCTGTTGGTGTATCTATCAATATTGCTCTACAAGGTATCGCTAATATCTTTACGTCAGTTGGGGAAACAATATCTACTGCTGCTCAAGGAATCGGTAAAGGGATTGAGAGTGCTTTTAACGGCATTTCCAATGTCATTACCTCTGTAGGTAATGCTATTAAGAGTGTATTAGATGGCCTTGCTAATGTATTCAATTCTATTGGTACGGCTGCTCAAAAAGCAGGAAATGGATTTAAGCAGTTAGCTCAAGGGGTGGTAATGATCACCAATACCAACCTTGGGGATATGGCAGCATCTTTAGCTGCTGTTGCTATTGGCGTAGGTAAAATCTCGGGAGCAAGCGCTGGCATGGCTAGCGTTGGTGCAGGTATGCAGGAACTGGGAGCAGGTCTACTCACAATACAAACCAGCGGAGCCATGGCCGTTGCTGTACTAACAACAATGGCAAGCACCATTCCTACAATCTCATCCTCTGTAACTACTTTAGCTCCAGCAATGACATTGGCTGGTACTGCTATGAGTACCTTTGCAACGTCAGTAATGACCTCTTTTGTAGGTCTAGCAGGGGCAACAGCTAGCATTACTATCCTACAAAGTGGGTTAGTTTCTTTGTCAAGCTCAATGCTGATGGCGCAGGCTGGAGCCTTAGCTATATCAGCAGGGTTTACAGCAATCAGTGGAGTTGTGGGTGCTTTGGTTGGTGTATTGGGTACAATACCAGGTCAGTTTACACTGATTACCACCTCAGCAATGCTGGCGACTACTGCCATTATGCAGTTAGCCACATCCGCTCCTATGGTTGCCTCAGCCTTTTCTAGTATCTCAGCAGCAGCTGGATCAGCAATGGCCCTACTCAATTCTGTTGTGCAGTCAGCAATGTCTCAAGCTGTAGCAATAATGCGCTCAAGCATGCAACAAATGGTGTCTGTGGTCATGCAATCGGCAACTCAGATGACACAAGCTGGCCAACAAGCAGGGCGTGGGGTTTCTAACGGAATTACTAACGGTATCCGTTCAGGGATTGGCTCGGCAACGGCTGCAATGTCAGCCATGTTAAGCTCAATACGCTCTACAGCTATGTCAGGTGTAAGTTCTATGAGATACGCAGGGAGTATGATTGGCCAAGGATTGGCGCAAGGTATGTACTCGGCGCTTGGAGCTGTCACGGAGGCAGCTAATGCGCTTGTCGCTCAAGCTGAGAGAGCAGCGCAAGCCAAGGCTAAGATCCATAGTCCGTCACGACTATTTAGAGACAATGTAGGTAGATACATTGCTCAAGGTATTGCCGTGGGTATTGAACAAAATAGCTCTGATGTGGTTGATAGTCTGGCATACGTTCAGAAAGAGATGTCAGCGTTCAAATTTGGCGCTGAGGACTTGCTAGGTTTAGGGAAACATACTGTATCTAGTCAGTTTAGACTCAAATCACTCACAGAACGAGCAGAAACAAGCCAAATCGAGGTTATTCGTGACCAGGCTGACAAAGTCCTAACCAGAGCTCTTGAAGTGGCTGAGGAGGCTGTCAAGCGCCCTGTGAACATGGTACTAGATGACGGTACTCTGGTTGCTAAAATCGGAGCCCCGATGACTAACTATCAAAATGATAAGTTAATGATTGATAACATGATGAGAGGTATTATCTAATGAATAATGACACAATCACAATCAATGGATTTGACCTCTCTGAGGTTATTGACATTATAGACATCATCCGTCCAGTAGGAAATGAGCGCCACGTTGTCACAAATGACGCTCCACTTGTCGGAGTTAATCTTCAAGAAGTGCGAACAGGTGCTAAAATCATCAAAGTCAAGTTTGCTATGCAATATGGCAGTGGCATGACACTTGAAACGGCTAAGCACAAATTAGCTGGCATTTTTAACACCTCAGAGGCTGTCAAAATCGTCATTTCAGACGAACCTGACAAGTATTACATGGGTCTAGTATCTGGTTCTGTGGATATAGAAAACATTACTAGATGGTTCCAAAAGGGCAGTTTTGACCTGATTATCCCTGACGGAGTAGCTCATAGTTCAGATTATAAACGATTTGATAACGGCCAAGAGCAACCTGACAAGGTTGTTTTTAATTTGGTCAATAATGGCAACGTCCCAGCTTTTCCTGTTGTAACAGTCAAAAACAACGCTGAGAATGGCTATATCGGTCTAGCCAATACCAGCGGAGCTCTTGAAGTTGGAGATAGGAAAGAGGCTGACGGTGAGACAGTCAAGCGCTCGGAGGTCTTGCTTGATTTTCGAGGTGACAAAATAGCAGATGGTTTTGCTAAAGCGATTAAAAATAACTCAATAACCAATAGTAGATGGGATAACATAACTGGGACATCTGAACTAGTCGTAGTAGATAGCAAGAAACGTGTCAAATTGAGAGAACAATCTGGAGGAACATATAATGCCAGCTACTCAACAGGGCTGTCATGGGAGATTCCTGCCGACTCAACAGACCAGAAAGGCTCACTCAATGATTATCTATTTTGTAAATTAGTTTATCAGCTAGACTCAGTCGCTCAATGTGGTTTTATTAAGGTTGCCGTGTCTGACGCTAATGGACAGTTTTTGTACGGAATTGAAACCTATAAACGTTATAACGGCTTATACTGTGGATTTAATGTCTTTGCGACTGACAACGCTAGTGGATACAACTTTTTAAAAACTTTGGATTTTGACTCATCAAGTGACGCGAATAAAAACCCTTTTGCGAAAACAAGAGGGCAGTTTGAAATCACGAGAAATGACGAGAGAATTCAGGTCTATTTCAACGGATCACATTATGATTTTTTCGTTCCTGAAATCAGAGGTAAAAAATCAGCTAAAATCCACGTTACGATAGGTGGCTTTCACGGAAAAGCAATCATCCCCCATCTATATCTTGATGAGTTGATGTATCGTAAGGATTTTGTATCAATCGTCAATGATTTGCCTAACCGTTATCCGATAGGTTCAAGTGTCATCCTTGATAGTGAGAATAATTCGGTTACAGTAGATGGCATTGAGAGAGTCTCTGATGTTGTCCAGGGTTCAAAATTCTTGAGTATTCCCCCTGGAAAAAGTCAACTTGAGGTATATTGCTCAAGCTGGGTCAAAACTAAGCCGACTATCAAAGTAGAATTTAAAGAAAGGTATCTATAACAATGTTATTGACAATACATGACTCAAATTTACGAAAAGTGGTATTTGTGGATAATGAAAAGCAAGGAACATTAAACTATTTCAACGATACCTGGACAAGATACCTGGAAACTGGCTCTAGTACCTTTGATTTTACAGTCTTTAAAAAGGCAATTATTTCAGATGTAGGACAAAAAAGAGCCTATAACGCTCTAAATGAAAAGGCTTTTGTGTCATTTCAATACAAAGGCAAGACTTATCTACATACTATCCGAAAAGTTGAAGAAAATGAGAAAGTTATCAAGTGTTACAGTATCAATCTAAACCTTGAACTAATAAATGAGTACGCTAACCCTTACAAGTCCTCTAAAGCTATGAGCTTTAAGGAATTTTGTGAGGAGATGGACTTGCTCAACTATACTTTCTTAAAGATCGGTATCAATGAGATTTCAGATAAAAAAATTTCTGCTGAGTGGGAGGGTACAGATACCAAGCTAAATAGACTATTAAGTCTAGCTAAGAAGTTTGGCGCTGAAATTGAATTTGACACCCGCCTCAACGATGACAGCTCTATCAAGTCATTTATGGTCAATGTCTATCATGAGCATGATGACAACCATCAAGGTGTAGGACAAGTCAGCTCAATAGTTTTAGAGTATGGCAAAAACCTCAAGACAATCACTAGGACGATTGACAAGACAGGGATTTATAACTCAGTCAAACCCACAGGCAAGGATGAGCATGGAAACGTAATTGACATTAGCGGTCTTGGAGCCTGGTCAGTCAATAATGCCAAAGGAGAGCGTGAATTTTATCAAATAGATGCTTATCTTGTCGCACCTATATCAATGCAACTGTATCCATCTACATTCACACACTCAACAGGTACTCTAGACCAGTATATTCGTAAAGATATGACTGTAGAGAGTTCAAATCCTGAGGTCATCCGCTCAATGGCCTATCGTGAACTTAAAAAGAACTGTTATCCAGCGGTCACTTATGAGGCTGAGGGCTTTGCAGATTTGGAAATAGGAGACACGGTCAAAGTCTATGATGACGGCTTTAGCCCTACTCTCTTACTTGAGATGAGGGTATCTGAGCAAGTCATCAGCTTTACCAATCCGAAGAATAACAAGACCACTTTCTCAAATGCCAAAGCACTTGAAAATCGTCTATCTCAGGGCATTCAGCAACAGCTAGACAGGATGATAGAGGACGCTAAGCCTTATACTATCAAGCTAGCCACTGACAACGGTATAGCATTCAAGAACGGCCAAGGTCAGACCATTGTGACTCCTACCTTAATGCGAGGGAACAAAGTCATCAACAGCGGATGGCGTTGGGTCGTTGATGGTGTAATCAAAGCCACAAGCCCTAGTTATATTGTCCGAGCCTCGGACATCAATCAAAAAATGGTATTGACGGTTTCGGCTTGGATTGATAACAAAGAGGTAGCGTCTGAGCAGTTGACTCTTATCAATACGTCTGATGGTCTCCAAGGTCAAAAAGGGGACGCAGGACCGAAAGGAGATCCTGGTCCTAAAGGTGACCGAGGAGAGAAAGGAGAAAAGGGAGACCGTGGGGAACGTGGGCTACAAGGACTCCAAGGTTTGCAAGGTGCTAAGGGTGACCAAGGTATCCCTGGAACTAAAGGAGCTGATGGCCGTACACAGTACACTCACATTGCCTACTCCGATACTATCTCAGGAAGTGGATTTAGCCAGACTAACGCTGACAAGGCCTATATAGGGGTCTATGTTGATTTCAACTCAACTGACAGCGTCAATCCTGCTGATTATCGCTGGACGAGATGGCGTGGTCAGGATGGTGCTGATGGATTACCAGGTAAAGCTGGAGCAGATGGAAGAACACCGTATGTTCACTTTGCTTATTCTGACAATGCGGATGGTTCTGGTTTAACAATGACAGATAACGGGCAGCGTTATTTTGGTCATTATTCAGATTATGAGAAACCTGATAGCGCAGATAAAACGAAGTACAAATGGGCTGATCGTTGGGCTAAAGTTGAGGTTGGTTCACAGAACAGGTTTGTCCGATATACTTCAGTTGCTGGGTATTTAGCAAATACTGGGATCATTTCTCCAGCTAATTCTGTAAATAAAGAAAGGACGTCAGATTTTATTGACATCAATGGAACATCCAATCTCATCTATCAGCTTTGGGTAACTACACCTAACGGAGGAATGCCTTGGAACGCTTGGCAATTTTACGATGCTAATAAATCACCTATCGGAACTCGACTTATAGGCAAGGACAGTTATACTGTTCGTGCCTATAAGTGGCACATAGTCAATAATATTACAGTACCAGCTGCTGCTAAATTTATTAGACTATCTGCTAGAACTTACGAAGACGCTAAAATTAAATTAGAAATAGGCAATGTACCTACCGACTGGTCTCCAGCTATCGAAGATATCCAGAATGACATTGACTCTAAAGCCGACCAAGGGCTAACTCAAGAACAGCTCAACGCTCTCAATGAGAAAGCTGGAATTATCCAGGCTGAGCTTGAGGCCAAGGCTAGCGCTGACACGCTTGATAATTGGATAAAGGCTTACAAGGACTTTGTTAAGGCCGACGAGACAGCGAGGGCGCAAGCTGAGAAAGATTTGATTTCAGCTAGTCAGCGTGTTTCTAACATTGCTAAGGATCTTGGAGAATTATCTGACCGCTGGAATTTCATTGATACTTACATGAGCTCGTCAAATGAGGGGCTTGTTATTGGTAAGAATGATGGCAGCTCTAGCATGATGTTCAACCCTAACGGCCGAATTTCAATGTATTCAGCAGGGGTTGAGGTCATGTATATTTCACAAGGGGTCATTCATATCGAGAATGGTATTTTCTCTAAAACAATCCAGATTGGACGTTTTAGAGAGGAACAATATCATATCAACCCTGACATGAACGTCATTCGTTATGTAGGATAGAAAGGAGTAAAATGGCTAAATTTAGTAATTCAAGTGGGAGCTTATATCTCAATGTTTATGTAGAGCAGGGCTCTCAGAGTATTACGGCTAACACCTCAACCGTTAACTGGTGGATGACAGTCAGCCGTACAGGTGCTTATTATACCCATAATAAGCAGGGAGATAGCACGCTTTCTCTTAATCTTGATGGTCAAAACGTGCATTACAGCTACCCAACGTGGGAAACATCAGGCGAGGAGTACACTCTTGCTAGTGGGTCAAGTACAATCAGCCACAATGCGGATGGGACTAAGACCTTACCTATATCATGCACGTTCAATCCGAATAATGGCCTGCATGGGACTATCACAGTATCAGCAAGTCTTAGCCTGACGACTATACCACGCTCTAGCTCTGTAAGCGTGAGCGCTGGAGTTATTGGTAGTTCGGTTACTATTAACGTCAACCGTCAAAGTTCAAGCTTCAAGCATACGGTGCGCTATTCATGGGCAGGTAAGTCAGGTACGATTGCAACGAATGTAGACACATCCACCAGATGGACGATCCCTCTTGATTTTGCCAACGACATTCCAAACTCTGCAAGTGGAATAGGTACTATCTATGTAGATACCTATTCAGGAAGTAGCAAAACAGGGACACAGTCAACCACACTGACGGCTAGCGTGCCAGCTAATATCAAGCCTACTTTTGCAGGGGTTTCATTGTCAGATCTAAATGGTGCAGCACAAAATCTCATCCCAAAATCTGACACGTTCATTCAGGTCATCTCTAATATCAAAGTGGATTTCAGCGGTGCTCAGGGAGTCTACGGCTCATCCATCACTGGATACTATGCTGAAATTGTTGGTAAAAACCAATCCACAAGTTCAAACGGTGGCAGTCTGGGCATTATGAATTATCACGGAGCTATCAAAATCAGAGCAAGAGTCTCTGATAGCCGTGGCTGTTGGTCGGATACTAGAGAGGTATCTGTAACCGTGCTTGAGTATTTCGCTCCTGCTCTTAGCTTTAGCATAGCCAGAACAGGCTCAACCTCTAGTACCTTGACAGTCACAAGAAACGCCAAAGTAGCGCCTTTGACTGTCTCAGGAAGTCAAAAGAACTCAATGAGATTGACATTCAAGGTTGCTCGGCTTGGGACTAACTCTTACACAGTTGACAATGGACCAGCCACTGGATCCTGGACAAGTATCTCAAACCTAGTCAATTCTCAGGCTAATCTTGCAGGTAATTATCTAGCTAATCAGTCATGGGTTGTCATAGGCACGTTAGAGGACAAATTCACACGGTCTGATTTCATGGTCAACGTGGCCACAGAGAGCGTAGTCTTGTCTTATGACAGGTCAGGAGTTGGGGTCAACAAAATTCGTGAGCAGGGCGCTCTTGATGTCAAGGGCAATATCTACGCAGACAACAAGCCCATTCAGCAACATCAGTTGACAAAAAATGGAGGAAGCTCCTTGAGCGCTGAGATTGATTGGAATAATTACACAGATTCAGGTCAATACATGGGTTATAATCTATCAAACTCTCCTCAAGGAGGCAATGGTTGGAAACATGTACAGGTCTTTAAATACAATGATAACTGGGTAGTGCAAGTAGCTTATGATTTCGGAGGCGAGATAGGAGCTATCAGGGCTAAAGTAAACGGAGTATGGAATGCTTGGAAGTATCTCGCTACCAAAGATGATATTTCAAGGATGATCACTTCAACTAACTGGCAAAATGCCAATTTACAAAATGGGTGGAGCCATCATAGAGATTATGAAAATGTTCAATTTTCAAAAACATTTGACGGTATTGTTTATTTAAAAGGTACTTGTAAAGGCGGAAAGACTACCCGTGAGTCAATTATCTTTACTTTGCCTGAAAATTTCAGACCATCCACAACGTTATATAAGACCGCACTAAATAATGATTATGGTTCTGCGGTTATCGGAATCTATCCGAGCGGTGACGTAGCTGTCAAGAGGAACGTTGACGCTACATGGCTCAACTTTGACAACATATCATTCAAAATTTAAGGAGGAAATATGAAACTAGAATATGGCTCAAAATCACAGGAATTTGATGCAAGTGGAACAGCGTCCACCACCAAAGTCACGCTAGTCAACTCAGATGGTGCTTATGTGCCTGTCTTGCTACCAGCTGACAAAATCGGTTTGTCAAATACGGAACTTTTTGAGATGGCTCTTGAAGTTTTTTATCAGGAAAATTTCCCACAGCGTGCTGAAAATGAGAAATTTAACCAGGTAGAGGCGCAGCTCAAGCAAAATAAGGAAATGGCAACTAAGGTAGAGCAAGCGGCCGTAGAGAATAAGGAAAATCTTGACACGGTATCATCTATCACTGAGGTTCTGATCGCTTTGGCTATTTCTCAAAACGGAGGCATGTCTACTCATGCTTACAACAAGGTTGCTGGGTTCATCAAGCCACTTGTCAAGAGCACTCGCTATGCAAATGGCGACATCGTAGCTATGCCTTATCCGTTTGATACGAATCCAAAATGGCCGAGTGGGACCAAGACTATCTTTAAGTTCCAGATGCAAGCAACAGAGGGCTACACTTGGAAAGAGCAGTCACTTGCTGAAATGCTACAACAAGGCGTGTTGACTGTGGTCATGCCACGGATTGATTAAGGAGGATTTTATGTCATGGTCTGAAATAATCGAGAAAATGATACATGCAATCACTCAGCTAGCCCCCACAATTGGAGTTGTTGCGACTGGTTGGTTCGGCATGCGAGCCAGTAAAGCAGGTCACCTCAACCAAGAACAATTCAAGGAGCTGAAGGGCGAATTGAGCACTATCCACGCTATTGGCGAGGATAATAAGCAAAAAATAACTGAAGTGAATGAAAAGTTAATAGTTCATGATGAAGCGCATCTAGTTACTATGTATCTGAGACTTGAGCGTGACATCACGGCCGCTCTGAAGCGTGGTTATACAACGGTTCATGAATCGGATATTATCCACAAAATGCACTCAAGTTACAAAAAACTAGGTGGGAATGGGC
>OBVT01000144.1_pt1 | contig 22237 bp, 18 predicted proteins | sample 1476231 | NCBI WGS metagenome assembly OBVT01 (sample SAMEA2580031, study PRJEB22360) | human gut metagenome | reverse complement strand
TGCAAATGAGTAAGAAAAGACGCAATCGCCATCACAAGGGTGAGCAAGAATCTAAATTTGAATTTGAAGAAGCTAAAGATTTAACGGTTGGTCAGGCTATTCGTAAGAATGAAGAAGTTGAGGCTGGTGTGACTTCAGATGATACCATCTTGGACAAATATATCAAGCAACACCGTGAAGAAATCGAAGCCGACAAGTTCGAAAATCTACAAACGAAAAAAGATGAAGTTACACAGAGCCTGGATGAGATGATTCAGGAAGTGAGAGAGACTACTGAACAAGAAAATACATTAAATCCGGATGAGGAAGCCATTGCACTTGCGGAAGCTGCAGAGACAACTGAAATTCTAGCCAAAGAAGTTGAAGAAGAGGAAACAAGAGTTCTCGAGCAACCTTTTAAGGATGAATTGAAAGCTGTGGAAATGGCTGAGGTTGATAACTCCGAAGCTGCAGTGGTTTATGAGGAAAATGAAGATCAACTGCAACCCTTGTCTCGTTATGCTCAAACAGATGATCAACCACAAAATAAAAAGAAATGGGCGATTTTATCATCTATTATTTTAGTAGTCCTCTTAATTTTGGGAGGTAGCTATTATGTTTATCGTCAGATTACGCGTTCTTCTCAAGAGCTTCAAACTAAGGCAGCAGATTCAGGCCTGGTAAGCAATCAGTCAGTCTATGAACAATTTAATACGCTCTATGACACATTTTATACTGATGAAAATAAAACAGCTCTTAAAAATAGCCAGTTTAGTCAACTAAATCAATTGAAGGAACTTCTAGACAAACTTGAAGGAGCGAGAGAGTATACTCTTGCCAAATCAAAATACGATAGCTTAGAAACACAAATAAAGGCTATCCAAGAAGTGAATGCTCAATTTGAGACCCCAGCTATTACAGATGGCGTCTTAGATACAAATGCGAAAATTAAAGCAGATGCCAAATTTACGGATATCAAGACTGGTAATACAGAAATTGATAAACTGCTAGATAAAGCAATCAGCCTCGGTAAGAGTCAATTAACAAGTACAGCTTCAACGACAGTTGCTAGCCAAGAAGCTTCAAGCCCAACTACAGAAAGTAGTCCATCTACTTCAACAAACGAAACCGCAGCATCTACTAATACTGGGAATGGTGGCTTATCAAGCGAAGGCGTTAATCTACAAAGAAGCGCTAGCCGAGTACCATACAATCAATCTGCTGTGAACGATAGCAGTAATCCTGCATGGGAATTTGCTGATGGTGTTCTTGAAAAGATTCTTGAGACATCTCGTGCGCGTGGATATATCTCCGGCAACCAGTATATCTTGGAACGTGTAAACATTGTGAATGGTAATGGATATTATAATCTTTATAAACCAGATGGAACTTATCTCTTCACTCTAAACTGTAAGACAGGATACTTTGTGGGGAATGGTGCCGGACATGCGGATGATTTAGACTACTAGTCCAATCGTTATAAAATTCTTTCTTTTCACAAATAAACATGATAAAATAAAACATATTAAACAAGAGGAGTGTCACATGACAAAAGCTAACTTTGGTGTTGTGGGTATGGCCGTAATGGGTCGTAACCTTGCCCTTAATATTGAATCTCGTGGCTATACAGTTGCCATTTATAACCGTAGTAAAGAAAAAACAGAAGATGTAATTGCTAGCCACCCTGATAAAAACTTCGTGCCAAGCTATGATATTGAAAGCTTCGTAAACTCAATCGAAAAGCCACGCCGTATCATGCTCATGGTTCAAGCTGGACCTGGTACAGATGCAACCATTCAAGCCCTTCTTCCACACTTGGATAAAGGCGACATCTTGATTGACGGAGGAAACACTTTCTACAAAGATACCATCCGTCGTAACGAAGAGTTGGCAAACTCTGGAATCAACTTTATCGGTACTGGTGTCTCTGGTGGTGAAAAAGGTGCCCTTGAAGGTCCTTCTATCATGCCTGGTGGACAAAAAGAAGCTTATGAATTGGTAGCAGATGTTCTTGAAGAAATCTCTGCAAAAGCACCAGAAGATGGCAAACCATGTGTGACTTACATCGGTCCTGATGGAGCTGGTCACTACGTGAAAATGGTCCACAACGGTATCGAGTACGGTGATATGCAATTAATCGCTGAAAGCTATGATTTGATGCAACACTTACTTGGCCTTTCAGCTCAAGATATGGCTGAAATCTTTACTGAGTGGAACAAGGGAGAATTGGACAGCTACTTGATCGAAATCACTGCTGACATTCTTGGACGCAAAGATGATGAAGGTCAAGATGGACCAATCGTAGACTACATCCTTGATGCTGCAGGAAACAAGGGAACTGGTAAATGGACGAGTCAATCAGCGCTTGACCTTGGCGTGCCATTGTCACTCATTACGGAATCAGTATTTGCACGTTACATTTCTACTTATAAAGAAGAACGTGTACACGCTAGCAAGGTGCTTCCAAAACCAGCTGCTTTCAAATTTGAAGGAGATAAGGCTGAGTTGATCGAAAAGATCCGTCAAGCCCTTTACTTCTCAAAAATCATTTCTTACGCACAAGGTTTTGCGCAATTGCGTGTAGCTTCTAAAGAAAATAACTGGAACTTGCCATTTGCAGATATCGCATCTATCTGGCGCGCTGGATGTATCATCCGTTCTCGTTTCTTGCAAAAGATTACAGATGCTTACAGCCGTGATGCAGATCTTGCCAACCTTCTTTTGGATGAGTACTTCTTGGATGTAACAGCTAAGTACCAACAATCTGTTCGTGATATTGTTGCTCTTGCGGTTCAAGCTGGTGTACCAGTACCAACCTTCTCAGCAGCCATTACTTACTTTGATAGCTACCGTTCAGCTGACCTTCCAGCGAACTTGATCCAAGCACAACGTGATTACTTTGGTGCCCACACATACCAACGTAAAGACAAAGAAGGAACATTCCACTACTCTTGGTATGACGAAAAATAAGTAGGTCTGCCATGGGGAAACGGATTTTATTACTTGAGAAAGAAAGAAATCTAGCTCATTTTTTAAGTCTGGAACTCCAAAAAGAGCAATACCGAGTTGATCAGGTAGAAGAGGGCAAAAATGCTCTTTCCATGGCTCTTCAGACAGACTATGACTTGATTTTACTGAATGCTCATTTAGGGGATATGACAGCCCAGGATTTTGCAGAAAAGCTGAGTCGGACAAAACCAGCTTCAGTGATCATGGTTTTGGACCACCGAGAAGAGTTACAAAACCAACTTGAAACTATCCGGCGTTTTGCTGTTTCATACATCTATAAGCCAGTGATTATAGAAAATTTGGTCGAACGAATTTCAGCCATTTTTCGAGGTCGGGACTTCATTGACCAACATTGTAGTCAGATGAAAGTTCCAACATCCTATCGTAATCTGCGTATGGATGTTGAACATCATACTGTCTATCGTGGTGATGAGATGATTGCTTTGACACGCCGGGAATATGATCTTTTAGCGACCCTTATGGGAAGCAAGAAGGTTTTAACTCGTGAGCAGTTGCTGGAAAGTGTTTGGAAGTATGAGAGTGCGACCGAAACCAATATCGTGGATGTTTATATCCGTTATCTACGTAGCAAACTTGACGTAAAAGGTCAAAAAAGTTATATCAAAACAGTTCGTGGTGTGGGTTACACCATGCAAGAATAGAAAAGCAGTTGCAGAAATGCAACTGTTTTTTTGAGGATTGTATATATTGACATGTAGTTTAGTCTTTGCTACAATTGTTTTGGAGGAAACACGTATGAATTTTTTGAAAAAAATGATGCAAGTTAGCCTAACAGTCTTCTTCTTTAGTCTGTTAGCAACAAATACAGTATTTGCGGATGATGTTGATTCAGAAGGTTGGCAGTTTGTCCAAGAGAATGGTAGAACCTACTACAAGAAGGGGGAACTCAAAGAAACCTACTGGCGAGTGATTGATGGTAAGTACTATTATTTTGATCCTTTATCTGGAGAGATGGTTGTCGGCTGGCAATATATACCTGCTCCACACGAAGGGGTTACGATTGGTTCTTCTCTAAGGCAAGATGTTGCTTTTAGACCAGATTGGTTTTACTTTGGTCAAGATGGGGTACTACAAGAATTTGTTGGTAAGCAAGTTTTAGAAGCAAAAACTGCTACAAATACCAACAAACACCATGGTGAACAATATGATAGCTCTACTGAGAAACGAGTCTACTATTTTGAAGACCAAAGAAGTTATCACACCTTAAAAACCGGTTGGGTTCATGATGAGGGGCACTGGTATTATTTACAGGAGGATGGTGGCTTTGATTCTCGCATCAACAGATTGATTGTTGGAGAGCTCGCACGTGGCTGGATAAACAATGATTCAACTTGGTACTATCTAGATCCAACAACTGCTACAATGCAAACGGGCTGGCAATATCTTGGTAACAAGTGGTACTATCTCCGTTCATCAGGAGCTATGGCAACAGGCTGGTATCAAGAAGGCTCCACTTGGTATTACCTAGATGATCAAAACGGTGATATGAAAACAGGCTGGATTTATGTCGATAATACTTGGTATTACCTCCGTTCGTCAGGAGCTATGGTGACAGGCTGGTTCCAAGTTAATGGTAAATGGTACTATGCCTATAGTTCAGGTGCCTTGGCTGTGAATACTACAGTAGGTGGCTACTACGTTAATGATAATGGCGAGTGGGTACAGTAATGAAAACAAGCGATTGTGAAAGGAAACAATCGCTTTTTTTGTGAAAATATAATAAAATAGAAAGGAATAAAGTTCTAAAATTTTATCTAGAAAAAGATGATTTTCATCTGATAGTAGGATTAAATGACAAAAGAAGTTGGTGTCGGTCAGGCACATAGTAAAATTATTTTAATCGGAGAGCATGCAGTGGTTTATGGCTCCCCAGCCATTTCCTTGCCTCTTTTAGAGGTTGAAGTGACTTGTCGGGTGGTTCCAGCAGCCACACCATGGCGTCTGTTTGAAGAGGACACCTTGTCTATGGCCGTTTATGCTTCTCTCGAGTATCTAAATATTAAAGATGCTTGCATCCGTTGTCAAATTGACTCGGCTATTCCAGAAAAACGGGGGATGGGATCTTCAGCAGCCATAAGTATTGCGGCCATTCGTGCAGTATTTGATTATTACCAAGCAGAACTTCCGCATGATGTTTTAGAAATTTTGGTCAATCGAGCTGAAATGATTGCCCATATGAATCCTAGTGGTTTAGATGCTAAGACTTGCCTAAGTGACCAGCCTATTCGTTTTATCAAGAATGTAGGTTTTGAAGAATTAGCCATGGATTTGTCAGCTTATCTAGTCATTGCAGATACTGGAGTCTATGGACATACTCGTGAAGCTATCCAAGTTGTAGAGAGCAAGGGCAAGGAAGCTCTGCCTTTCTTGCATGTACTAGGTGAGCTGACCCAGCAAGCAGAAGAAGCCATAAAGAAAAAAGATGCCGTGATGCTGGGAGAGATTTTAACAAAAGCACATGGAAATCTAAAAGAAATAGGAGTTAGTAGCCTTGAGGCTGATGCCTTGGTTGAAACTGCTCTCGAACATGGAGCTTTAGGTGCTAAGATGAGTGGTGGTGGTTTAGGTGGCTGTATTATAGCCTTAGTAGCTGACTATCACCAAGCTCAAGATTTAGCTGAAAGATTAGAAGAGAAAGGAGCTGTTCAGACATGGATCGAAAGCCTGTAACAGTACGTTCCTATGCCAATATTGCTATTATTAAATATTGGGGAAAGAAGGCAGAAAAAGAGATGGTTCCTGCGACTAGCAGTATCTCTCTGACTTTAGAAAATATGTATACGGAGACGACACTTTCTCCTTTACCAGCAGATGCAACCGCAGATACTTTTTATATCAATGGTCAACTTCAAAACGAAGCAGAGCATGCCAAGATGAGTAAAATCATTGATCGCTACCGCCCTGAAGGAGCAGGTTTTGTTCGTATCGATACTAAGAACAATATGCCAACAGCAGCAGGTCTTTCTTCGAGTTCCAGTGGTTTGTCTGCTCTGGTTAAAGCTTGTAATGCATATTTCCAACTTGGGATGAATCGCAGAGAATTGTCTTTGGAAGCTAAGTTTGCATCGGGGTCTTCATCTCGTAGTTTTTATGGTCCCTTAGCAGCTTGGGACAAGGATAGTGGAGAGATTTACCCAGTTGAAACTGACTTGAAACTTGCTATGATTATGTTGGTCTTGGAAGACCAAAAAAAACCAATCTCTAGTCGAGATGGCATGAAGCTCTGTGTAGAAACTTCGACGACCTTTGAAGACTGGGTTCGTCAGTCTGAACAAGACTACAAGGATATGTTGGTCTACCTCAAGGAAAATGACTTTAAGAAAGTTGGAGAATTGACAGAGAAGAATGCCCTTGCTATGCATGCTACAACAAAGACTGCAACTCCAGCCTTCTCTTATCTGACAGATGCTAGTTATGAGGCTATGGATTTTGTTCGTCAGCTGAGGGAACAAGGAGAATCTTGCTACTTTACCATGGATGCGGGCCCTAATGTCAAGGTTCTTTGTCTAGAGAAAGACTTGGACCACCTAGCAGAACTCTTAGGTCAACGCTATCGCTTGATTGTATCAAAGACAAAGGATTTGAGCCAAGATGACGCTTGTTAAGACTTGTGGGAAACTCTATTGGGCTGGTGAATATGCCATTTTAGAACCAGGACAGTTGGCACTATTAAAAGCTATTCCTATCTATATGACGGCTGAGATTAAAGCGTCTGATGAGTATCGCCTTTACTCAGATATGTTTACCTATAGTGTGGATTTGCGCCCGGATGCTTCTTATGCCTTAATTCAAGAAACAGTTGCTTTGGTGGAAGAGTATCTAACTGCACAGGGAGTTGAACTGCAGCCTTTTTCTTTAGATATTCGTGGGAAAATGGAGCGCGAGGGTAAGAAATTTGGTCTGGGTTCTAGTGGTAGCGTAGTTGTCTTGGTCATCAAGGCCATGCTTGCTTTCTATGAAAGACCAGCTGACAGAGATCTCTTGTTTAAATTGGCGAGTGCTGTACTTCTTAAACGTGGAGACAATGGCTCCATGGGTGACATTGCCTGTATCGTTTCCGAAGACCTAGTCCTCTATCAGTCATTTGATCGGGAGAAAGTGGCACATTGGCTAGAAAAGGAAGAATTGCAGGCTGTATTAGGTCGTGAGTGGGGCTTTTCGATTGCGAACGTTGAACCGGCCTTGGAATTTGACTTTCTAGTTGGTTGGACCAAGGAAGTGGCTGTATCAAGTCATATGGTCAAGCAAATCAAGGATAATATGAACGCTAGCTTTTTACAGACTTCAAAAGAAACAGTCGCTACCTTAGTGAAGGCTTTGCAGACAGGTCAAGAAGAAAAAGTGATTGAGCAACTAGAACAAGCTAGTCTGCTCTTAGAAGACTTGAGTTCAGATATTTACACACCTTCGCTCAGACAACTAAAAAATGCTAGCCGAGGTTTGAAAGCTGTTGCGAAGAGTAGTGGTGCTGGTGGTGGAGACTGTGGTATCGCACTTAGCTTTGACCAAGATTCGACAATATTACTGAAAAAACGTTGGGCTGATTTAGGAATTGAGCTCTTGTATCAAGAAAGGATAGGACATGACGACAAATCGGAAGGATGAACACATCCGCTATGCCCTTGAACAAAAAAGTTCTTATAATAGTTTTGATGAAGTTGAATTGATTCATTCCTCGCTACCCTTATATGACATAGAGGAAATTGACCTATCGACAGAATTTGCTGGTCGAAAATGGGATTTCCCCTTTTATATCAATGCTATGACTGGTGGGAGTGACAAGGGGAGAGAAATCAATCAAAAATTGGCACAGGTGGCAGAGGCTTGTGGAATTTTATTTGTAACAGGTTCCTACAGTGCTGCTCTTAAGGATCCATCAGATGATTCTTTTTCAGTTAAAACTAGTCATCCTAACCTTCTTCTTGGAACCAATATTGGCTTAGACAAACCTGTAGAACTAGGATTACAAACAGTAAAAGAGATGAATCCCCTTCTCTTGCAAGTTCATGTTAATGTCATGCAGGAATTACTCATGCCAGAGGGTGAACGTCAATTTAGATTATGGCAAAGCAATCTGAAAGATTATGCTGACCAAATCTCTGTACCTCTTGTTTTAAAAGAGGTCGGCTTTGGTATGGATGTGAAGACCATTGCTAAGGCTTATGAGATGGGAATTCGAACAGTTGATTTGTCTGGTCGTGGCGGGACCAGCTTTGCTTATATTGAAAACCGTCGCAGTGGTCAACGTGACTACCTCAATGATTGGGGTCAATCGACCATGCAGGCTCTTCTGAATGCCCAAGACTGGAAAGACAAGATGGAACTGTTGGTTAGTGGGGGAGTTCGCAATCCACTAGATATCATCAAATGCTTGGTCTTTGGAGCCAAGGCAGTTGGTCTATCACGCACGATGTTAGAGCTGGTTGAGAATTACTCTGTTGATGTCGTGATTTCCATTGTTGAAGGATGGAAGGAAGAACTACGCTTGATTATGTGTGCCCTTAATTGTGCAAGGATTGAGGACTTGCAAGAGGTCGACTATCTCCTGTATGGAAAATTAAAAGAAGCAAAAGATCAAATGTAAGGAAAGAGATCGGGATTATAGTCCCGGTCTCTTTATCATTCCTCAGACTGATGTGACTTTTGGGATTTGTGATAAAATAAAATAGAGAGGACGGTTACATGAGAAAATTTCAAATTTTTCTATTTATTGAAGCTTGTTTATTGACAGGAGCTCTGATTATGATGGTATCAGAGCATTTTTCCCGTTTTCTACTGATCTTGCTCTTGTTTTTACTGCTGATTCGATACTATACTGGAAGACAGGGCAATAACCTCATATTAGTGGCAGTGAGCATCCTATTTTTCTTTATTATCATGCTCAATCCCTTTGTTATTTTAGCTATCTTTGTGGCCTTGATATACAGCCTTTTCTTGCTTTATCCCATGATGAATCAAGAAAGAGAAGATACCAACCTAGTCTTTGAAGATGTCATAACTGTAAAGAGGGAGAAAAATCGTTGGTTTGGAAATCTTCATCACTTCTCAAGCTACCAGACCTGTCGTTTTGATGATATTAATCTCTTTCGTCTTATGGGGAAAGATACTATTCATTTGGAGCATGTGATTTTGAGCAATCATGACAATGTCATCATCTTGAGAAAACTAGTAGGTACGACAAGAATTATCGTACCAGTGGATGTAGAAGTCAGCCTTAGTGTCAATTCTCTGTATGGAGATTTAACCTTCTTTGACCAGCCTAAGCGTGCTTTACGGAACGAACAATTCCATCAAGAAACCAGAGACTATCTCAAGAGTCCTAAGAGTGTTAAGATTTTCTTAACAACCATGGTTGGAGATGTTGAGGTGGTGAGAGGATGAAAAAACAACCCTATATTTTAATTGGACTCACCTCTGTTCTCTTTGTCGCTTTTCTATTTCGAAGTATTTTTAAGGTCTTAGATTTGGAGTGGACTTCTCTTTTCCAAGATATAGAGAAGACAGAAAAAGTCCTATTTCTAGCTTTGATGTTTAGTCTTGCTCTAGCCTTTTTATTAGTCCTATTTTGGACAATGGTTGACGAAATTTCAAGAAGAAGAATCCAAGCAAATCTTAAAAATCTGCTGACTGGTAAAGATATTAAAAGTCTTGGGGATGCCGACTTAGACGCAAGTTTTAAAAATTTATCAGGCAAGCTTGCTTTGTTGACAGAAGCTATTCAAAAAGCAGATAATCAAGTCTTGGTCAAGGAAGAGCAGGTTATTGAAAAGGAGCGCAAGCGAATTGCGCGTGACTTGCACGACACAGTTAGTCAGGAAATTTTTGCGGCCCATATGATGTTATCAGGACTCAGTCAACAAGCTTCCAGATTAGACAAAGAGAAGATGCAGACACAACTCCAGAGTGTGACAGCTATTTTGGAGACAGCCCAAAGAGATTTACGTATTCTACTTTTACATTTACGACCAATCGAACTGGAACAAAAGAGTCTGGTTGAGGGGATTCAGTTGCTTCTCAAAGAATTGGAAGAAAAAAGTGAACTCAAAGTCAGCTTTAAACATCAGGTAGACCAACTACCTAAAAAGATTGAGGAGCATGTCTTTCGTATCGTCCAAGAATTGTTCAGTAATACGCTTCGTCATGCCCAGGCTTCTTGTCTGGATGTTTATCTTTATCAAACGGAAACAGAGTTGCAGTTAAAGGTAGTAGACAATGGTCGTGGCTTTCAGCTAGGTGATGTTGATGAACTTAGCTATGGACTAAGGAATATCAAAGAACGAGTGGAAGATATGGCGGGGACCATCCAACTATTAACAGCGCCCAAGCAGGGGTTGGCAGTGGATATTCGTATACCCTTGCTGGATTGATGAACAAAAGGAAATAAAATGAAACTATTATTAGTAGATGACCACCAAATGGTGCGTCTTGGTTTAAAAAGTTATTTTGAATTACAAGATGGTGTAGAAGTTGTTGGAGAGGCAACTAATGGAGCCGAAGGAATTGCAATAGCTTTAGATCTTCGCCCCGATGTGATTGTGATGGATATTGTGATGCCAGAAGTCAACGGGATTGACGCAACCCTAGCTATTCTCAAAGAATGGCCAGAGGCTAAAATTTTGATTGTGACTTCTTATCTAGACAATGAAAAAATCATGCCAGTCTTAAATGCTGGGGCTAGGGGTTATATGCTCAAGACATCAAGTGCTGATGAATTGTTCCATGCTGTTCAAAAGGTAGCGGCTGGAGAGTTAGCCATTGAACAAGAGGTGAGTAAGAAGGTGGAATACCACCGTAATCATATGGAACTTCACGAAGAATTAACTGCACGAGAACGCGATGTCCTTCAACTGATTGCTAAGGGCTATGAGAATCAGCGTATTGCTGATGAATTGTTCATCTCCCTCAAGACGGTGAAAACTCATGTTTCCAATATTCTTGCCAAACTTCAGGTCAGTGATCGTACCCAGGCAGCTGTTTATGCTTTTCAACATCATTTGGTGGGTCCTGATGAATTTTAGAGGATATAGGATATAACTGAAGCATGGACGAAAAGCGCATCCATTACTTGAAAAAATTCGCTACTATATGGTATAATGGACTGTATTAAAAATTTTAAGGAGAAATGACAGAATGTCTGTATCATTTGAAAACAAAGAAACAAACCGTGGTGTCTTGACTTTCACTATCTCTCAAGACCAAATCAAACCAGAATTGGACCGTGTATTTAACTCAGTAAAGAAAACTCTTAACGTTCCAGGTTTCCGTAAAGGTCACCTTCCACGTCCTATCTTCGACCAAAAATTTGGTGAAGAAGCACTTTACCAAGATGCAATGAACGCTCTTTTACCAGACGCTTATGAAGCAGCTGTTAAAGAAGCTGGACTTGAAGTAGTTGCTCAACCAAAAATTGACGTAACTTCTATGGAAAAAGGTCAAGATTGGGTTATCACTGCTGAAGTTGTTACAAAACCTGAAGTAAAATTGGGTGAATACAAAAACCTTGAAGTATCAGTTGATGTAGATAAAGAAGTAACTGACGCTGATGTTGAAGAGCGTATCGAACGTGAACGCAACAACTTGGCTGAATTGGTCATTAAAGAAGGTGCTGCTGAAAACGGCGACACTGTTGTGATCGACTTTGTTGGTTCTATCGACGGTGTTGAATTTGACGGCGGAAAAGGTGAAAACTTCTCACTTGGACTTGGTTCAGGTCAATTCATCCCTGGTTTCGAAGACCAATTGGTTGGACACTCAGCTGGTGAAACTGTTGACGTTATCGTAACATTCCCAGAAGACTACCAAGCAGAAGACCTTGCAGGTAAAGAAGCTAAATTCGTAACAACTATCCACGAAGTTAAAGCTAAAGAAGTTCCAGCTCTTGACGATGAACTTGCAAAAGATATCGATGAAGAAGTTGAAACACTTGCTGAATTGAAAGAAAAATACCGCAAGGAATTGGCTGCTGCTAAAGAAGAAGCATACAAAGATGCCGTTGAAGGTGCAGCAATTGATAAAGCTGTAGAAAACGCTGAAATCGTAGAACTTCCAGAAGAAATGATCCACGAAGAAGTTCACCGTTCAGTAAACGAATTCCTAGGAAACTTGCAACGTCAAGGTATCAACCCAGACATGTATTTCCAAATCACTGGAACTACTCAAGAAGACCTTCACAAACAATACGAAGCAGAAGCTGAGTCACGCACGAAGACAAACCTTGTTATCGAAGCAGTTGCGAAAGCTGAAGGATTTGACGCTACTGAAGAAGAAATCCAAAAAGAAATCGAGCAATTGGCTGCAGATTACAACATGGAAGTTGCCCAAGTACAAAGCTTGCTTTCAGCAGATATGTTGAAACACGATATCACAATCAAGAAAGCTGTTGAATTGATCACAAGCACTGCAACAGTAAAATAATTTTTACAAGATAAAAGGCTGGGACAAAAGTCCTAGCCTTTTAATTGTCTTTGGATTGTCGAGCAAGACGCAGTGGTTGAGTGGGCTCTACTAGGCTGATTTCATCAGCTTTTACAGCCCTACTCAACTGTGCGGAGGCGGGACGACGAAATCGAATTCTAATGAATTACCGATTTCTGTCCCACTCTCTCTTGTGCTTTATTTTCCGAAAAACTCTTGAAGGTCATCGTGGCTAATCCCAATCATAGCTGGAATATTAGACCAGTTTTCTTCGGTTAGGATGTAAGATTGATGAGGGGCCGTCGGTTCTGTGATTTCGAGAACAGGCTCGTTTCGTTCCTCAGAACTTTCAGTTAAGTCACTGAAACGTTCAATCAGATAGGTTTTACGAGCTGTTCCGATATGTTTGGTCGCATAGTCAAAGGCTTGAAGTTCACCGAGTAGGATGAGTTTGCTTTTGGCCCGAGTAATAGCAGTGTAGATGAGATTACGCTCCAGCATGCGCTTGCTAGCACTAGTAATTGGAAGAATCACAACTGGAAACTCGCTCCCTTGTGACTTATGGATACTCATGGCATAGGCAAGACGGATCTTGTACCATTCATTTCGAGGATAGGAAACCTCGTTTCCATCAAAATCAATCATCATTTCATCCTGTTTGGACTCGGTGTATTTAGCAGGGATGAGGTCCGTAATGTAGCCTAGGTCTCCGTTAAAAACATTGACTTCTGCATCGTTGACCAGATGAATGACCTTATCTCCCGTACGATACTGAAATTGGCTTGCTTCAAAACTAATTTGTCCCTTTTGAAGAGGATTAAGTAGTTCTTGCATGAGTTGATTGATGGCATCGATTCCTGCTGCACCACGATACATAGGAGCAAGAACTTGGATGTCTCGAGCAGGGATACCACTTCTAATGGCTGCGTCTAGGATTTTTTCAATGGTAGCTGGGATATGATTACTAGCAATTTCAAAGTAGGAACGGTCTGCTTTTTTCTGGGTGAAATCTGCAGGCAAAATTCCCTGACGAATCTGACTAGCAAGGGTGACAATGGTTGATTCTTCGCTCTGACGATATATTCGTTCCAATCTCGTCTGCGGGATACTTGGAATCTGGAGTAAGTCAGCCAGAACTTGACCAGGGCTAACCGATGGCAACTGGTCACTATCTCCAACGATGAGAATTTTACTATTAGAGGAGATGTTTGAGAAGAGTTGATTGGCTAACCAGGTATCTACCATGGAAAACTCATCTACGATGATAAAGTCAGCATCTAGATAATCTTCCAAATGGCTAGTGTCGTCGTCTCCAGTCATCCCCAAGTGGCGGTGAATGGTTGCACTAGGCAAGCCTGTCAGTTCATTCATACGACGCGCTGCACGACCAGTGGGAGCAGCTAGGAGAATCGGTAGACTACTTTTCTTTTTAAGGTCCAGTCCCTCTAATAGAGCATAGACAGCAATAATACCATTGATAACAGTGGTTTTACCCGTACCAGGTCCACCTGTCAGGATAAAGACCTTGTTTTGGATAGCATCGCAGATGGCCTGTTTTTGAATGGTATCGTATTGAATGCCTAATTCTTCCTCAACCCTTGCGATATGCTCCTGGATGTTTTTTGTTTCGTGTTGTTCGCTTTCTTTTTTTTCAAGGATACGAATGAGGTGATTATGAATCCCTTCTTCTGCAAAAAAGAGACTGTTATCAAAGATTTTAGTGTCAATCTGTTGGACTTTTTCTTCTTCGATGAGGTTGGACAGTTCTTGAGAAAGTTGACTTGGTTCCAGTTCTACAGGACGTGAGGATTCCAGTAGATCTAGAGTCTTTTCTAATAAGTCTCTAGCTTCAATATAAGTGTCGCCACTTTCCATGCAAGCGTTTAAAAGGCTATGAATGAGTCCTGCTCGGAAACGTTCGGGGGCCTGACTTTCAATGCCAAGTTCTTCTGCTAATTGGTCAGCGATGGTAAAGCCCAAGCCTTTGATATCCTCTACTAACTGATAAGGATAATTTTCAACAATATCGATGGTTTCCTCTTTATAAGTATCCTGGATTTGAATAGCTAATTTATTTGGAATCCCGTAGTTAGCAAGTTTGGCCAAGATCATTTCTGTACCGTAGTTGAGGCGGAGGGTAGAAACGAAGGCCTCACGACTTTTGGAAGATAGTCCTGAGATGGTTTCGAGCTTCTCAGGATGCTCCAGAATTTCATCGATGGTATTGTCTCCATAGAGTTCCACAATTTTTTGGGCAGTTTTAAGACCAATCCCTTTGAAGTGGCTACTTGAAAAATACTTGACCAATCCTTTACTAGTTGGCTTTGCTCGTTCGTAGCGAGTGATTTGGAGTTGTTCCCCGTATTTGGAGTGTTGGACAATCTGCCCCCAAAAAGTGTATTCCTCTCCCTCAATGACATCAGCCATGGTCCCTGTAACAATGATTTCAAAATCATCAAAGTTTTCGGCATTGGTATCATCGATATCTAAAAGGAGAATACGGTAAAAGTTGCTGATATTTTCAAAAATAATACGTTCAATCGTACCTGTAAAATAAACTTCCATATAATTCCTTTACATTCATGAATGAGAGCAAATCATTCAGAATAGAATGAGAAGAGGCTGAGATTTAGATTTCTCGGCCTCTTAGTGTTCTTAAACTGTTCCAATACGTTTGAGTGGCCAGAAGCGGAATTTAGCCTCTCCGATGATATCTTTTGCTTTAAAAGTACCAACATGTCGGCTATCGCTAGATACTAGACGGTCATCACCAAGTAGGAGGTATTGTCCCTCTGGAACAGTGAAGGTGAAACTAGTATTGAAATTAACATCTAAGGTAAAGGCCTCAGCTTTTTCAGCAAGGCTTCTGAAGTACTCACCTTTTTTTCCATCCCAGCTATCTCCAGCATAGGTAGATTGGAGTTTATCCTCTTTAAAGCGTTTGAGGTAATCTGCTAAATAAGGCTCATCAGTTTCTTGACCGTTGACGTAGAGCTTATCATTTTCGTAACGGATGGTATCACCTGGCAATCCGATGACCCGTTTCACAATATCTTTATTCCCCTCATCTTCATGAGCTACAACAATGTCAAAGCGATCAATAGGGAGGTGTTTGACAACGAAGAGAATTTCTCCATCAGCTAGAGTAGGGTCCATAGAGTGTCCTTCTACTCGGACATTGCTCCAGAGAAAGAGACGGCTGAGACCAACTAAGGCAATAATCAGGAAGAAAACTCCCCATTCTCTTATAAATGATTTAAAATATTTCATGGTTCACCTCTATAGAAATTTTTTGGCTTTTTCAGTGTTTTTAAAATGCAGTTTGGCGCAGAAGTTGAGCCCCTTCATGCCATATGCTTGAAGGATTTGGCTAGCCACCTTGTCAGAAGCAGTTCCAGCACCACTTGGAAGTTGATAACCCAGCTCTTTGCCTAGATTTTCAAGATTTTCTAGGAAGAGATCACGCGCAATGATAGAGCTAACTGCGACAGCTAGGTACTTGCCCTCAGCTTTTTCCTCTAGCGTGATTGGATTGGGAAAATGGTTGGCTTCATTTTTTAGATACTTTTCATAATTTTGTGAACTGGTAAAGGCATCGATAACAATTTTTTCAGGCTGAACTCCCTTTTGAAGAAGGAGAAAAATGGCCTGATTATGCAGAGCTACTTTGACGGAAACGGCATTGTAGCGCTCACCAATGACTTCGTTATACTTACTCGGAGAAAGTAGGAGTGCTTGATGTTGGATTTTTTCCTTCAGAAGTGGAGCAAGCTGACGAATCTTTTGGTCAGTCAGTGTTTTGGAATCCCCAACTCCGAGTTTTCTTAAAAAGTCATGCTGGTCAGGAGTCACAAATGACGCCACAACAGCCAGACCACCGAAGTAAGAACCATTTCCGACTTCATCTGTTCCGATTAAGGGGAAATTTTGCCCGCTAGTAACTTGCGTTACTTGATAACCAAAAAAGCTGGCATAGCTTTCAGCGGCTTCTCCCTGCAAAAGGACTTTCCCAGATGTATAGACAGAAACACTGGCTTGAGGAAGCTTTAAAAAGTAGCGAATATATGGATTTTTACTTGGAGCGAGGGCTTGTTCATGCTTTAGAACAAAAGCTTGAATGTCATTTTCACTCGGTGTTAATGTGATACTTGCCATAGTCTCTATTGTACCATAAAAGCAGTAGAATTGGTTAAAACTGACAAACTTAGTGAAATTTGGTATAATATCGTGAGGTGAATTTTATGGCAAATTTAAATCGATTCAAGTTTACATTTGGGAAAAAAACATTAACGCTGACAACTGAGCATGATAATCTTTTCATGGAGGAGATTGCTAAAGTTGCAACGGAAAAATATGAAGCAATCAAAGAACAAATGCCTGGAGCTGATGATGAGACAGTGGCGATTCTCTTAGCAGTCAACTGCTTGTCAACCCAGCTTAGCCGTGAGATTGAGTTTGATGATAAGGAGCAAGAGTTAGAATCGCTCCGTTATAAAGTGGTTGCTGCTAAACAAGAGCAGAGTAAGATAGGGGATTCCTTATGATTTCCATCCTACTCTTATTAATCCTTGCTTGGAGCTTTTATATCGGCTACCGCAGAGGAATTCTTTTACAAGCTTATTATCTTGTGGCTACGATTGTCTCAGCTTATTTTGCAAGCAACTATTACCTATCTTTAGGGCAAAAGTTCAACTTGTTAATCCCTTATGCCAACCCACAGGAAGGACAGGGAACTTACTTTTTCTCATCCAATCAGCTTTTCCAACTGGATAAAGTCTTTTATGCAGGAATTGGTTTTCTCTTAGCCTTTACAGTCTTTTATTGTATCGGTCGCTTGCTTGGTCTTTTTCTAAACCTAGTACCAAGTAAGATACTTGATGAGAAATACTACCGTATCGGTGCGGGTGTGCTATCAGTCGGTGTGACCTTGTTTGTTCTCCAAATGATGCTAACGATCCTTGCGACTGTACCATTACAAATTGTTCAAAATTCACTTGAAAATAGCTTTGTAGCTAGACATATCATTCAAAGCATCCCAATCACAACTGGCTTGATTAAACAGCTTTGGGTTACTAAAATAATCGGATAACAAGGGCGGGAATCATTCCTAGCCTTTTGTTTACAATTTCGAAAAGTATGAGCTTGATTTAAAAAGGTGAAAAAAAAAGAAAAAGCATAACTTTTTTACTAAGGAAATAAGATGAATACAAAAATATTAGAAACGTTAGAATTTAATAAGGTCAAGGCTTTATTTGAGCCCCATCTTTTGACGGAACAAGGGTTAGAGCAGTTAAAAGAACTTGTTCCGAGTGATAGAGGAGACAAGATTCAGCAAGCTTTTACTGAGATGAAGGAGATGCAAGAACTTTTTGTCGAGCATCCGCATTTCAGTATCTCAAGCACCAAAGACATTGCTGCAACCTGTAAGCGTTTGGAGATGGGTGCTGATCTCAACATCGAGGAATTTCTCCTTCTCAAACGTGTCATTTTTGCCAGTCGTGAACTGAAAAACTTCTATGACAATCTTGAAAATGTGAGTTTGGACCACCTGGCCAATTGGTTTGAGAAACTTCATGATTTCCCACATTTGCAGGGCAATCTCCAAGCTATTAATGAAGCTGGATTCATCGAGAATTTTGCTAGTGAAGATTTGGCACGAATCCGCCGTAAAATCCACGACAGTGAGAGCCAAGTCCGTGATGTTTTGCAGGATCTTCTCAAACAAAAGGCGCAGATGTTGACAGAAGGCATTATCGCTAGTCGAAATGGTCGCCAAGTTCTGCCAGTCAAAAATACCTATCGAAACAAGATTGCTGGTGTTGTTCATGATATCTCTGCCAGTGGTAATACAGTCTATATCGAACCGCGTGAAGTGGTCAAGCTAAGTGAGGAGATTGCTAGTCTTCGTGCAGATGAACGCTATGAGATGTTGCGTATCCTTCAAGAACTTTCTGAGCGTGTACGGCCACACGCAGCTGAAATTGCAAATGATGTCTGGATTATTGGACATTTAGACTTGATTCGGGCTAAGGTTCGCTTTATCCAAGAGACAGGAGCAGTAGTTCCTCAAGTCTCTGAGGACCAGGAGATTCAACTCCTCCATGTTCGTCATCCCTTGGTGCAAAATGCTGTTGCTAATGATGTACACTTTGGTAAAGATCTAACAGCCATCGTCATCACTGGTCCCAATACGGGTGGTAAGACCATTATGCTCAAAACCTTAGGTTTGACGCAATTGATGGCTCAGTCAGGTTTGCCGATTTTGGCGGATAAGGGAAGTCGTGTGGGAATTTTTGAGGAGGTCTTTGCGGATATCGGAGACGAACAATCCATCGAACAAAGTCTTTCAACCTTCTCTAGTCACATGACCAATATCGTTGATATTCTTGGTAAGGTCAATCAAAACTCGCTTTTGTTGCTAGATGAGCTTGGAGCAGGAACAGACCCCCAAGAAGGTGCAGCCCTTGCCATGTCTATCCTAGAAGACTTGCGCTTGCGTCAGGTCAAGACTATGGCAACCACTCACTATCCTGAACTCAAGGCCTATGGGATTGAAACGGCTTATGTTCAGAATGCCAGTATGGAGTTTGATACAGCTAGTTTGCGCCCGACCTATCGCTTTATGCAAGGCGTACCTGGTCGAAGTAATGCCTTTGAGATTGCTAAACGTCTCGGCTTGTCAGATGTCATCGTAGGTGACGCTAGCAAGCAGATTAATCAAGACAATGATGTCAATCGCATTATTGAACAATTGGAAGAGCAAACACTCGAAAGCCGTAAACGTCTTGAGAATATCCGCCAAGTTGAACAAGAAAACCTCAAGATGAATCGCGCCCTCAAAAAACTTTACAATGAGCTTAATCGTGAGAAGGAAACAGAACTCAATAAGGCGCGTGAGCAAGCTGCGGAGATTGTTGACTTAGCTCTAGCAGAAAGTGATGATATTCTAAAAAATCTTCACAGCAAATCTCAACTAAAACCACATGAGATTATAGAAGCCAAGGCCAAACTCAAGAAGTTAGCACCTGAAAAAGTTGATCTTTCTAAAAATAAGGTTCTCCAAAAGGCCAAGAAAAAACGAGCTCCAAAAGTTGGGGATGATATCATCGTTTTAAGCTATGGTCAACGAGGTACCTTGACCAGTCAACTCAAGGATGGTCGTTGGGAAGCTCAAGTTGGCTTGATTAAGATGACCCTTGAGGAAAGAGAGTTTGACTTGGTTCAGGCTCAGCAAGAAGCACCAGTCAAGAAAAAACAAGTCAACGTTATCAAACGGGCAGGTGGTAAAGGTCCACAGGCTCGACTAGACCTTCGTGGCAAACGTTATGAGGAAGCTATGGAAGCCTTGGATGCCTTTATCGACCAAGCCCTACTCAATAACATGGCTCAAGTAGACATCATCCATGGTATCGGTACAGGAGTCATTCGTGAAGGAGTAACCAAATATCTCCAAAGAAACAAGCAAGTCAAGAGCTTTGGTTATGCGCCACAAAATGCAGGTGGTTCTGGAGCGACTATCGTTACCTTTAAAGGCTAACCAAGCTATAGAATGAAATGTCAAAAAAGTACCCATCAAGTGATAGGTACTTTTTTGATGAATTTATTTTAATCATTATTGTTAGTGAGTATTTTAAAAGGGGACAATCGTTTTATAGCCAAAAAAAATTGATGAAGGCTTGTCTAACTGAGCTTTATTTATGTTATACTGATAATAACATGATTATTGGAGGTTGGTATGAAAAAACTCCCCTTAGCCTTTTCAGGTTGCTTATTGGGATTGGCTGGTGCAGGAAATCTCATCTTGGATGTTTTTCCACTCTTATCGCAGGTCTTTAGTTTGTCAGGCTTGATTTTATGGTTTTATTTTTTATACAGTCATCTGCATCATTGGCAAGAAAGTAAGCAAGAGTTGAAGAAAGCTCCTGTTTTATCGGCAACGGCGCCCTTTCCTATGGCAGGGATGATATTATCGACTTATTTGTTACGAATCTTACCCTTGAACATGAGCATTCTTGCGCAGATTCTCTGGTGGTTTGCTTTTCTTCTAGATGTAGGTTTAATCATCTACTTCACTAAAAATTATGTGCAGACCAAACCAAGAACGAGTGCAACGCCAAGTTGGACGGTTCTTTATGTGGGAATAGCAGTAGCAAGTTTGACCTACCCAGTGGTGGGCATTGTCGGGATTGCCTATGGAGCTTGGATATTTGGTTTTATCTTAACCCTTATCCTTTACCCTTTGATTTACCAAGATTTGAAGAGAAATCCATTGCCGCTGGCTTTACTGGGACAAGAAGGCATCTATTGTGCTCCTTTTTCCCTACTTTTAGCTGCGCTAATCCGAGTTGGAGGTCCTAATCTACCTAACTGGAGTTTAGTAATCATGATCCTTGCATCACAGACCTTCTTTTTCTTTGTTCTTAGTCGCTTGCCAAGGATTTTAAAACAGGGATTTCAACCAGCTTTTTCAGCCCTAACCTTCCCAACTATCATAACGGCAACTTCATTGAAAATGGCTCAAGGCATTCTGCAGTTTCCGGTCCTCAACAACCTTGTTTGGGCAGAAATTATCATTTGTTTAACAATCCTCATCTACGTATTAGTAGAATATGTGAGATATTTAAGGAACTAAAAGAACCCCTAGCACGGAGAAGTGAAATGAAAAAAGGTGCAGAACTATAACGGTGTAAGTGATAGTTAGAATAAATAAATACTAATAAAGAAAGAGTAGAAAATGAAGCATAAGATTGCAATTTTATCAGATATTCATGGTAATACAACGGCCTTAGCTGGAGTGCTTGAGGACGCTAAAAATTTGGGAGCGACTGAATATTGGCTTCTGGGAGATATTTTTCTTCCTGGGCCGGGAGCGAATGACTTGGTAGCTCTTCTGAAAGACCTACCCATTACAGCATCCGTTAGAGGGAACTGGGATGATTGTGTATTAGAGGCTATAGATGGACAATATGGTTTAGCGGATCCCGAAGAAATTCAGCTTCTCAGAATGACCCAGTTTTTGATGGAGCACCTAAACCCAGAGCATATTGATTGGTTGAGAAATCTACCTATGGTAGCCAAGAAAGAAGTTGAAGGCTTGCGTTTTTCTCTTTCTCATAATTTACCTGAGAAAAATTATGGTGGTGATTTGCTGGTTGAAAATGGTACAGAAAAATTTGACCAACTTTTAGATGAAGCTACAGATGTAGCCGTCTATGGTCATGTTCATAAACAACTTCTGCGTTATGGTAGTCAAGGCCAACAAATCATCAACCCAGGTTCGATTGGTATGCCTTATTTTGACTGGGAAGGAATGAAAAATCACCGAGCCCAGTATGCCTTGCTTGAGGTTGAAAATAGTGAATTAGTCAATATTCAATTTCGAAAAGTTGCTTATGACTATGAAGCAGAGCTAGAATCAGCCCAGACCAAAGGCCTTCCTTTCATCGAAATGTATGAAGAGTTACGACGTGAGGACAACTATCAAGGCCATAATAGAGATTTGTTAGCTAGTTTAATTGAAAAGCATGGATATGTAGAGGATGTCAAGAATTATTTTGAATTTTTGTAAAAGTTCCTTTAACTAATAGATACTAAATAAAACGATTGGGCGAGCCAATCGTTTTTAATATTTCTTATTGTAATTCAGATGCATCTGGTAGGTAAGAACCACCGAGATAGGTCTTGCTGAGTTTTTCAAGGGTTCCATCTTGGTAGAGTTCTTTGAGAACCTTGTCGAATTGTTCTTTAAATTCTTTTTGATCGCTTGAGAAGATGATGTAGTTGTTTGGATTGTCATTGCTTTCCAAGTCGACTA
>OBVT01000133.1_pt1 | contig 23481 bp, 20 predicted proteins | sample 1476231 | NCBI WGS metagenome assembly OBVT01 (sample SAMEA2580031, study PRJEB22360) | human gut metagenome | reverse complement strand
ACCTGTGGAAATGGGTGCTTTGTTGAAAAAAATTCGTTTATCAAAGAATTTGACATTGAAAGAACTTGCTAGTGATTATTTATCAGTATCTTTCCTATCAAAATTTGAACGTGGAGAATCTGATATCTCATTATCTAGATTTTTTCTTTTGTTAGATAAATTGGATGTCAGTATTGAAGAGTTCTATGGTATCTTATCTCAAGATAATCCGACTCATACTGAAAAGTTATTAGAAAGTGCTAGTAAGGCTTATTATCAAAACGATAGTTTATCGTTACAGAAGTACGCTGGAGAAGAGCGTCGTAAATTTGAGCTCACACAAGACAAATCATTTCTCTATAACAGTATTATGCTAGAATCTTTTTTGGCAAGTGTTTCAAATAAAGAGGTTGATGAAAATAAGGTAAGGGAATTAACAGACTATCTTTTTAGCATTGAACAATGGGGAAAAAGAGAGTTAATCATATTAGGAAATAGTATGTCGTTTATTTCCACCCAGACACTTAATGTTTTGACCAAGGAGATTGTGTATAGAACTAGACTTTTTGGAAATAGCGACTCAAATCAAAGAATCCGAATTAGTCTTCTTATTAATGCAGCTTATGAATTTTTACGACGTGATGAATTAGATTTAGCGAAATACTATTTAGATTTAGTCAATGATAGTGGAATTCCTGAGGTCCTCTTATATGAAAGACATGAGTTGATATTTGTGATGGGGTCTTACTTGATAAAGTCGGGTGAAGTTGCTGAAGGGAGAAATCTAATTGAGGGGTGTTTAGAAACTCTTAGGACTTTAGGTGCGGAAAAGTTATTGCTTGCTAAGGAATCAGAGTATCAAGAGTTGTTAAATTCCACTATATGACAATTTTATAGAGTGAGTTAAAAAATAGAATAAACTAAGACCATAGTATGACATCACTATGGTTTTTAATTTTCAATGGATATATGGTATTCCAATGTCTTCAATTTATCCAACTGATTATATACCAAGGTGATTTAGATTGTGAGGAAATCTATGAGAACCTATATTCTTAAATACAAGTATGACAACTTAGTTCATATCTTACTGTTAGCACTGAATGCTGCTATTTTCGTGAGTGCCTCGGTAACCTTAGCTTTAATGACGAATCAGCTGGTATCTAAGCGAATCCAATCTTTTTTAGCTCTGTTAGGTCTAGAGGTAGGTCTTTACATTATTTATTTAGTTTTGAATTATATTATTGCGGTACATCAAACAAAATTAATCCAAAAAATGACTTTGTCTATTCGTCAGTCTTATCTTAGTAAAATTATTCACCATTCTTTTAGTGAATTCAGAAAGAGTGATATTGGAGAGCATCTCTCAGTATTAAATAATGATATCCAATTGATTGAATCAAATGGTTTTACAAGTATTTATACTCTTTGTTCAACAGTATTCACCACTTTGTTTTCAATTATTGCCTTATTAAGTTATGATGTAAGGATTGTTCTTCTAGCCATTTTTTTGACTTTATGTCTGACTTATCTTCCCAAACCATTTACCAATAAAATGCAGAAATCAATGGAGATATTTTCCAAAGCGAATGAGGAGCTTGTTTCTGGAATAAGCGATCAGTTGTATGGATATGCGGATGTTTATTACGCCAGTCGTAAACAGATATTTCTTAGACAAGTGAGGTCCATTGTTGAGAAATATATTGTACAAAAAATTATTTTTACAAAAAGAAAGACTAGCACTGAGACGCTGATGGCTTTATTTTCAGTTATCGCCCAGATGTTGATACTTCTTCTAACTGGTTTGTTAATTATTTTTGGAAATATTACTGTTGGAACCATTGCCTCGGTAGGACAGATATCAGGTAATATTTTTAACTCTCTATCCACTATTAATCAGCTGCAAGTGACCATTAAGTCTGTCGATCCTATCTTAAGAAAATTTCACGATTTTCCAGAGGGTCCAAAGACTTGCATAGCGACTATTCAGGATGTTCGCTTTGAGAATGTAAGTTATCATTTTGGAGATAAGGCTATTTTTGAGGGATTCACCCAAACCTTTAAAAAAGGAGGCAAGTATGCTATTACTGGATGCTCAGGTAGTGGGAAGTCAACCCTGCTTAATATATTCCTAGGTAATCTTAAAGATTACGAGGGAAAAATCTTGTTTGGAAAATTGGAGTCAAAAGAGATTGATGAGAACTCAATCGTGTCTGAATGTGCCTATGTTGGGAGTCAAACTCATATCTATAATGATACCTTGAGGAACAATCTAACCCTTTGGAATGAAGCTATTACTGATACACAAATCAAGAAAGTTCTTGAAAGAGTTAATCTTTTATCTTTCTTAAACCGTATAGATGAGCAAGTAAGCGACGGTAGCTTTTCGGAGGGCCAAAAACAAAGAATAGGCCTGATAAGAGCATTTTTAAAAGGATGTTCTGTTGTGATTTTTGATGAAGCTACTGCAAATCTTGACCATAATAATGCTACTCGTATTGAGCACCTATTATTAAGTGATCCTAATATCACTTATATCACGGTTACCCACCATCTTATAAAGGAAAATGAACCATATTTTGATAAGATTATTCGTTTGGGAGAGGGGACTGAGTAAATGTTTCATATGATAGATGCTTAGGATTTATTTCAATTTTACTAACGGCAGTCAAAGTGCTATAATGTAAGGGATTGTGAATTTAGCAAGCTTTGCTATTTTCAAAAAAGAAAAAACAAATCAGAGATACAAATCTCTTAGAAGAGGTGAATCCCATGGGACGTAAATGGGCTAATATCGTTGCTAAGAAAACTGCTAAAGATGGTGCAAACTCTAAGGTTTACGCTAAGTTTGGTGTTGAGATCTATGTAGCTGCTAAACAAGGTGAACCAGATCCAGAATCAAACTCAGCTTTGAAATTTGTTTTGGAGCGTGCTAAACAAGCGCAAGTGCCAAAACACGTTATTGATAAGGCCATTGATAAGGCTAAAGGTAACACTGATGAAACTTTCGTTGAAGGACGTTATGAAGGTTTTGGACCAAATGGTTCTATGATTATCGTAGATACTTTGACTTCAAACGTTAACCGTACAGCTGCTAACGTACGTACTGCCTTTGGTAAAAATGGTGGTAACATGGGTGCTTCAGGTTCTGTTTCATACATGTTTGATAAAAAAGGTGTTATCGTTTTTGCAGGCGAAGATGCAGATGCAATCTTTGAACAATTGCTTGAAGCAGATGTAGAAGTTGAAGATGTAGAAGCAGAAGATGGTACTATCACTGTTTATACTGAGCCAACAGATCTTCACAAAGCTTTGGAAGCTCTCCGTGCTAACGGACAAGAAGAGTTCCAAGTGACTGAACTTGAAATGATTCCACAAACTGAGGTTACTCTTGAAGGTGAAGACCTTGAAGTTTTCGAAGGACTTATTGATGCGCTTGAAGCAGACGATGATGTTCAAAAGGTATATCACAACGTAGCAGATATGTAGTCTCATTCAGCACTTTCCGTCATAAGGAAAGTGTTTTTATGTGGTCTGTCTAAGGATTTGTCTTGCTTGTCCTGACTTAATCTGATATAGTAGTAGCCAAGTGAATTATTGGAGGAATACGAAATATGAATATGATGCTAGTTTTGGCCATTTATGTGGTCGCAATTGTTGCTTATGTAGCTTTCAGCCGTCGTCGCCAAGCAAAGGCACAGGAAGATCGTTTTGCAGGCCTTGCGAAGGGTGCTGAGGTTGAAACAATCGGTGGTTTGATTGCTATTGTTGATGAGATTGACAAAGAGAATAACCGTATCGTTTTGGATGCAGAAGGTGTCTTCTTGACCTTTGATTTGAGTCGTTCAATCATGAAAGTAATCACACCAGCACCAACTACAGAAACAGCAGAAACAACTGAAAAGACAATTATCGAAGAAGATTCAGCAATTGAATCTGCTGATGAAAAGTAAGATGTGTATTTGAGACTAGGTTAAATCCTGGTCTTTTTGCGTTTTCTAATCTTATCGGTATTAAAATCTGTTCAGAACCCCTGAAAATGTGGTAAAATAAAGGGTAAACTATATTTAGAGGATATTCCATGTTTAAATTTAGAAAAAAATCTCATCAAGAGGTTCTAGACAATATTCCCAACCATATCGGTATTATTATGGATGGAAATGGTCGTTGGGCTAAAAAACGTCTACAACCACGTGTGATGGGGCATAAGGCTGGGATGGACGCCTTGCAAAAGGTAACTATCGAAGCGTCACAACTTGGAGTTAAGGTATTGACAGTATATGCCTTCTCAACTGAAAACTGGTCACGCCCACAAGATGAAGTGAAATTCATCATGAATTTACCAGTTGAATTTTTTAACAAGTATGTACCAGAATTAGACAAAAACAATGTTCGTATTTTGACAATCGGAGATAACAGTCGTCTGCCTAAGGAAACCTTAGATGCTCTTGAAAAGGCAGTTGAGCAGACAAAACATAATTCCGGTTTGGTTCTCAACTTTGCACTGAACTATGGTGGTCGTGCGGAGATTGTATCGGCAGTTCAAGCGATTGCTAAAGAGGTTGAAGCAGGCAAACTCAGTCCTGAAGCTATTGATGAAGATCTCATTGCTAAGCATTTGATGACAGATAAATTGCCTTACCTCTACCGTGATCCAGATTTGATTATCCGTACGAGTGGCGAGCTTCGTCTTAGTAATTTCTTGCCTTGGCAATCTGCCTATAGTGAGTTTTACTTCACAGATGTTTTCTGGCCAGACTTTGACCAACAAGGGCTACGTCAAGCCATCTCTGACTACAATAAACGTCACCGTCGCTTCGGTGGTGTCTAGAAAGGACCTCTCATGCAAGAACGTTTAATTGGTGGGGGTGTGGCAGCAGCCATTTTCCTCCCATTGCTCTTTATCGGTGGTCTTCCTTTCCAACTTTTGGTTGGAGCCATGGCCATGGTTGCAGTGTCTGAGATGCTTCGCATGAAGCACTTGGAGATTTTCTCTATCGAGGGTATTTTATCAATGGTGGCAGCTTTTATCTTGGCTGTGCCGATTGATCAGTATTTTATCAGTCTTCCAACAAATGCTAGTGTGACAGGTTTCGCTGTTATTTCATTTTTGATTCTAGCGGGGACTGTCCTTAATAGCGACCATTATTCTTTTGATGATGCAGCTTATCCAATCGCATCTGCCTTTTATGTTGGTTTTGGTTTCCAAAATCTCATTGCGGCACGTTTGGATAGTTGGGAAAAAGTTCTCTTTGCCCTTTTTATTATTTGGGCAACAGATATTGGAGCTTACCTTTTTGGTCGTCAATTTGGTCAGAATAAGCTATTGCCAAAAGTATCACCAAATAAGACTATTGAGGGTAGTGTCGGTGGTATCTTATCCGCAATCATTGTGGCTCTTATCTTTGGTTTGATTAACCACGGCGTTTATGCCCCTCATAACTTCTTCTGGTTGCTTATCTGTACGATTCTCTTTAGTATCTTTGGTCAATTTGGTGATTTGGTTGAATCAGCTATTAAACGTCACTTTGGCGTTAAAGACTCAGGCAATCTCATTCCTGGACACGGTGGTGTTTTGGACCGTTGCGATAGCTGGATCTTCGTTTTCCCAATCATGCACTTCCTAGGACTTTTTTAAGAGTGGAGGTGTCTAGATGAAAGCTATTATTACCTTTTTACTGATTTTCTGTGTGATTGTCGTCTTCCATGAGTTTGGTCATTTCTTTTTCGCCAAACGCTCAGGAATTTTGGTTCGTGAATTTGCCATTGGTATGGGACCGAAAATTTTTGCACATACAGGTAAGGATGGTACCGTTTATACTATCCGTATCCTCCCTTTGGGTGGTTATGTCCGTATGGCTGGTTGGGGTGAAGATACAACTGAGATTAAAACAGGTAGCCCTGCCAGTCTAACGATTGGATCAGATGGTAAGGTAAGACGTATCAACCTTTCGGATCGCCAGGTTGACCAGACGGCTTTGCCTATGAACGTCACTGCCTATGATTTGGAAGATAAGTTAACCATTACAGGTCTAGTCCTAGATGAGACCAAGACCTATGAGGTTGACCATGATGCCACTATCGTTGAGGAGGATGGTACAGAACTTCGTATCGCTCCTAAGGATGTCCAATATCAAAATGCAAGCATTTGGGGACGTTTAATTACCAACTTTGCTGGTCCTATGAATAACTTCATTCTTGGGGTGCTTGTCTTTATTATCTTAGCCTTTGTTCAAGGTGGTGTTCAAGATATATCGACCAACCGTATCCAGGTAGCCGATGGAGGCGCTGCTCAGGTGGCAGGATTGAAAAATGGTGATGCCATCGAGGCTATCAATAAGGACAAGGTTACTGATTGGGACAGCTTGAAGGAAGCATTGACAGAGAATACCCAAAAATTCTCCAAAGGTGACAGCCTTTCTGTGACAGTTAAGAGAAGTAACGGTCAGGAAGAAACAATCTCTGTTAAACCTCAGGAGAACCAAGGTAGCTATTTTTTGGGTGTTTCTCCTGCCTTAAAAACAAGTCTTAAAGATAAGATTTTTGGTGGTTTCCAAATGGCTTGGGAAGGGGCCTTCAAAATTCTCGTAGCACTTAAGGGGCTTATCACCAACTTTAGTTTGAATAAACTTGGTGGACCGGTTGCTATGTTCCAGATGTCTGCCCAGGCTTCAGAAAATGGCTTGATTTCCATTCTTAACCTTATGGGGATGCTCTCAATTAACTTGGGAATTTTCAATCTTATCCCAATTCCAGCCCTTGACGGTGGAAAAATTGTTATGAATATTATTGAAGCCATTCGTCGTAAACCACTTAATCAAGAAATTGAAAGCTATATTACACTTGCAGGTGTTGCTATCATGGTTGTTCTTATGATTGCAGTCACTTGGAATGATATTATGCGTGCTTTCTTTTAATTAGAAACAAAGAAACGAAAGGAAGTCTAAGGGACTTGAGCCAAGGGCCAGCCTCCTTAGTATGTAAATGATGAAACAAAGTAAAATGTTGATTCCAACACTTCGTGAAATGCCAAGTGATGCTCAAGTTATCAGTCATGCCCTTATGGTACGTGCGGGTTACGTGCGTCAGGTTTCTGCTGGTATTTATGCTTATATGCCATTGGCAAATCGTGCTATCGAGAAATTCAAAACCATCATGCGTGAGGAGTTTGAAAAAATCGGTGCGGTTGAAATGTTGGCGCCAGCGCTTTTGACAGCAGATTTGTGGCGTGAGTCAGGCCGTTATGAAACTTACGGTGAAGACCTTTATAAACTTAAAAACCGTGATAAATCTGACTTTATCCTCGGTCCAACTCACGAAGAAACGTTTACAGCCTTGGTTCGTGATGCGGTTAAATCATACAAACAATTGCCACTTAATCTCTACCAAATCCAATCAAAATACCGTGATGAAAAACGTCCTCGTAACGGTCTTCTTCGTACACGTGAATTTATCATGAAGGATGCTTATAGTTTCCACCAAAACTATGAAGATTTGGATGTCACTTATGAAGACTACCGTAAAGCTTATGAGGCTATCTTTACACGTGCTGGCCTTGAATTTAAGGGTATCATCGGTGATGGTGGTGCCATGGGTGGTAAGGATTCTCAAGAATTCATGGCGGTTACTCCTGAGCGTACAGATCTCAACCGTTGGGTAGTTCTTGACAAGTCAATTGCTTCATTGGATGAGATTCCAGAAGATGTCATGGAAGAAATCAAAAAAGAATTGACATCATGGTTGGTATCTGGTGAAGATACAATTGCCTACTCTACAGAGTCAAGCTATGCAGCTAACCTTGAGATGGCAACAAACGCCTACACACCAGCGACTAAGGTTGTGACTCAAGAAGAAGTGACTCGTGTTGAAACACCAGATTGCAAGTCAATTGATGAAGTCGCTGCTTTCTTGAATGTTCCAGAAGAACAAACCATCAAGACTTTACTTTTCATCGCTGATGATGAACCAGTAGTGGCTCTTCTCGTCGGTAATGATCAGGTTAACGATGTGAAGTTGAAAAACTACCTTGCTGCTGATTTCCTCGAACCAGCTACGGAAGATGAAGCACGTCAAGTCTTTGGTGCTAACTTCGGTTCCCTTGGTCCAGTTAACCTTCCTGAAAATGTTCGCATCGTTGCGGACCGTAAGGTTCAAGATGTGGCTAATGCGGTTGTTGGAGCTAACGAAGATGGTTACCACTTGACAGGGGTTAACCCAGAGCGTGACTTCAAGGCAGAATACGTTGATATTCGTGAAGTTAAAGAGGGTGAAATTTCTCCAGACGGTCAAGGTGTCCTTCAGTTTGCGCGTGGTATCGAGATTGGTCATATCTTTAAACTTGGGACACGTTACTCTGAAAGTATGGGTGCTAACGTTCTTGATGAAAATGGCCGTGCTGTTCCAATTATCATGGGATGTTACGGTATCGGCGTTAGCCGTATCTTGTCAGCTGTGATTGAACAACATGCACGTCTCTTTGTTAACAAGACACCAAAAGGTCAATACCGCTATGCATGGGGAATTAACTTCCCTAAAGAATTGGCTCCATATGATGTTCACTTGATCACAGTTAACACTAAGGATGAAGAAGCCAATGCTTTGACAGAACGTTTGGAAGCAGCTCTTATGGCTGAAGGTTATGATGTCTTGACAGATGATCGTAATGAGCGTGTCGGTTCTAAATTCTCTGATAGTGACCTTATCGGACTTCCAATCCGTGTGACAGTTGGTAAAAAAGCCAGCGAAGGTGTTGTCGAAGTTAAAATCAAGGCAACTGGTGATACTATTGAAGTTAATGCCGATAACTTGATTGAAACACTTGCTATCTTAACAACAGAACAAGATGCTTAAGATTAAAAAATCTTTTCTTGCTGGAGCAGGAAGAGATTTTTCTTTTGCAGTGATAATGATAAATTGAGAGAAAAGATAGTAAATTCCAATTTGACAGAATTGTCTAAATAGTGTAAACTTAAGACTATCATAACTACGGAGGCATCACATGCTTAATAAAGCGACCCATTTGGGAAGTCTTAAAGCTTTTTATTACTTTAGTTTCTTTAGATAGGACGTTTGTGTTTCAGGATACAAGCGTCAGTCAGTTTGTATCTATGAAGCTAAAGCATTTTGTGATGGATTAGCCGATTAGATGAATAGGTCTAACCGGTGACATAAGCTAGCCTATGCTAGTCAAGATGCAGAAAACCAGTTGGGCCTGTCCTAACTGGTTTTTTCATACCGTGGTCTATTTTTAGTTTTCTTTTGACCTTTAGATGTCTAAAAAATGGTGAATTCTAGCCGACTTTTTATAAGGTCAAAAGGTGATGGTCTTTGGACGACGGACTTTAGGATCTGATGAAGCGATGTAAGGTCTAATTTGCTTGCTTTTGACCCTATCGTCTCGGAAAAAGCATAAAAGAAAATTGGAAATAGATAGAATAAAAAATAGAGGTATACAAGATGAAGAAATTCTTGGTCAGTATGATGGCTGTTATCACAGCTGTCCTCTTGGTAGCATGTTCCAATGCTTCTAATAAAGATTTGGTTCACGTCGGTGTGCTCCAATATGTAGAACATCCTTCCTTGTCAGCGACACGTAAAGGGTTCATTGAAGAACTCAAAGAGGAAGGTTATGTTGACGGTAAGAACATCAAAATTGATTATCAGAATGCACAAGGGGATCAGTCTAACTTACAGACGATTTCTCAGTCGCTTATTGAAGATAACGATCTTATGTTGGCTATCGCAACCCCAGCAGCTCAGTCTTTGAGTAGTTTGACAAAGGACAAGCCAATTCTCTTTACAGCTGTCACAGATCCAGTCTCAGCTAAACTGGTTAAGTCTATGGACAATGTTGGAGGAAATGTGACAGGGACAAGTGACATGTCACCTATCAACAAACAAGTTGAGTTGTTGAAAAAGGTCCTTCCAAATACTAAAAAAGTTGGGATTATGTACACGACCAGCGAGCGTAACTCAGAGGTTCAGGTTGAAGAAGCCAAGAAATACTTCAAGGAAGCTGGTATTGAAACAGTTATTAAGGGAATTTCATCAACCAACGATATCCAAGACACAGCCAAGAGCTTGATGAGTCAGACCCAAGTCATCTTCATCCCAACTGACAATACTATTGTTAGTGCTATTAATACCTTGGTAGATCTTTCTAAAGAGACTAAGGTTCCAGTTGTTGGTAGTGACGCTGGTAGTGTAGAAAAAGGTGTCCTGTTCACTTATGGAACTAACTATGAAGCGCTTGGACGTCAAACAGGTAAGTTGGCAGGCCGTGTTCTCCGAGGTGAGAAGGTCAAGGATGTCGATGCAGAGTATCCTAAAACACTAAATGTTGTGGTTAACCATGACATGGCTAAAGAACTTGGCATTGATGTTTCTAGTATTAGTGACGAGGAATCTAAGGCATCAACACAAGATGACAAACCAATTGCTAAAAAAGATAAAGGTGTCATTAAGCTTAAGGTTAATAAGTCATCTAAAAAAGGTTTTTCAAATGTGGTGCTGACAGCTATTTCTCAGGGACTCCTCTGGGCAATTATGGCTATTGGGGTCTTCATTACCTTCCGTATTTTGGACCTTGCTGATTTGACAGCTGAAGGGGCCTTTCCACTTGGTGCTGCTACGACAACTATCATGATTATCCGTGGAATCAACCCAATCTTTGCGACTCTAGGTGGTTTTGTAGCTGGTATGCTTGCTGGAGCTGTGTCTGGCTTTATGCATACGAAAATGAAGATACCAGCACTTTTAACAGGGATTATTACCTTAACGGGGCTCTATTCAGTTAACCTTTTGGTTCTTGGAAGTGCCAATGTCTCTCTATCAGGACATAATACGCTAGTAACTATGGTGATGGGACTCGGTTTGTCTAAGCTGAATGGTGTGATTCTATTAGGACTGATTTTTGTTAGTCTGGTAGTGCTTATGTTGGTTGTCCTCCTTAATACGCAGGTTGGTCTGGCCCTTCGTGCGACAGGTGATAACCTTGCCATGGGTGAAGCCAATGGTATCAAGGTTGACCGTATGAAGATTCTTGGCTACATGATTTCCAATGGTTTGATTGCCCTATCAGGTGCCCTCCTAGCTCAAAACAATGGCTATGCGGATATGAATATGGGTACTGGTACAATCGTAAATGGCTTGGCTGCAATTATTTTGGCTGAAGTTATCGTCAAGTATCTACCACTTGGTAAACGCCTGTGGTCAATTGTTGTAGGAGCTGTTCTTTACCGTTTGGTCTTGGTTATTATCCTTGCCATGAACGTTGATGCTCAAATGTTGAAGTTGGCTTCAGCCATCTTGCTTGCAATCATCCTTTATGTGCCAGAAGTACGACAAAAATTGAAAATCAAACCTAACAAATCCTTGACTTTAGGAGGTGACAAGTAATGGCTTTACTTAGCTTACAACAGATTCACAAGACCTTTGAAAAAGGCACAGTCAATGAAAATCACGTCCTTCGTGGTTTGAATCTCGACATTGAGCAGGGAGACTTTATCTCTGTTATTGGAGGAAATGGTGCTGGTAAATCAACCTTGATGAATTCAATCGCTGGTGTTCTTAGCATTGATGAAGGGGATATCTTGTTGGAGGGACAATCTATTAAGAAAGCATCTGTAGATGAGCGCTCTAAAGATATTAGCCGTGTTTTCCAAGATCCTCGAATGGGGACAGCGACAAACCTTTCTATTGAAGAAAATATGGCGATTGCCTATCGTCGAGGTAAAAAACGTAGCTTCTTTAAAAAGTCTATTACTGAGAGCGAACGTCAAGTGTTCAAGGAAGCCTTGATAGATCTTGGTCTTGGGCTTGAAAATCGTATGAAGACCGATGCTAATTTCTTGTCAGGTGGACAACGTCAGGCCTTGACACTTGCTATGGCGACCTTGGTTCGTCCAAAGATTTTGCTTTTAGATGAACATACAGCTGCGCTAGATCCTAAGACAAGTGATATGGTCATGAATTTGACGCGTAAGATTGTTGAAGAACAAGAGTTGACAACTCTTATGATTACCCATAATATGGAACATGCTATCGAATATGGGAACCGTCTGGTCATGCTCTATCATGGTAAAATCGTCGTCGATGTGCGAGGTGAGGAAAAGAAAAATCTCACTGTTGCAGAACTTATGGATCTCTTCCACAAAAATAGTGGACAAGTCCTCAATGACGATGCCTTGGTACTCGGTTAATAAGCAAAAAGAAACTATCCAAAGTTCAGATTTTGGGTAGTTTTTTCTTGACTATTTTTGACCAAGTGCTAAAATAAATATATAGATTAGCACTCTTGGTTAATGAGTGCTAAAAATAACGTTTCACACGTTACTAATAACAAATAACATTTGGAGGTAATCGGTATGGCATTGAAACCATTGGGCGATCGTATCGTTGTCCGTTTTGAAGAAACAGAAGAAAAAACAGCTAGTGGCTTTGTATTGGCAGGAGCCAGTCATGAAGCTACAAAGACTGCTGAGGTTTTAGCAGTAGGTGAAGGAATCCGTACTCTTACTGGTGAATTGATTGCACCTAGTGTTGCAGCAGGCGATAAAGTCCTTGTTGAAAATGGTGCAGGTGTCAATGTTAAAGACGGAGATGATTCCGTTTCAATTATCCGTGAAGCAGATATTTTAGCGGTCCTAGCTTAGGTCAATGCTAATCAGATATAAACTAAGATAAAGAAGGAGTAACTATGGCAAAAGATATTAAATTTTCATCAGATGCACGCGCAGCAATGGTTCGTGGTGTTGATACTTTGGCTGATACAGTTAAGGTAACGCTTGGCCCTAAAGGTCGTAACGTGGTTTTGGAAAAAGCTTTTGGCTCACCTCTTATCACTAATGATGGTGTAACAATTGCTAAAGAAATCGAACTCGAAGATCACTTTGAAAATATGGGTGCCAAACTGGTCAGCGAAGTGGCTTCAAAAACTAACGATATTGCCGGTGACGGAACAACTACAGCCACTGTTTTGACACAAGCTATTGTCCGTGAAGGTCTAAAAAATGTAACGGCTGGTGCTAATCCAATCGGTATCCGTCGTGGGATTGAAGCAGCTGTGGCTACAGCTGTGGAAGAGCTTAAAGCTATTGCTCAACCAGTTGCCAATAAGGAAGCCATTGCCCAAGTTGCAGCTGTTTCATCACGTTCTGAAAAAGTTGGTGAATACATTTCAGAAGCAATGGAACGTGTGGGTAATGACGGTGTTATCACTATTGAAGAGTCTCGTGGTATGGAGACAGAACTCGAAGTGGTTGAAGGTATGCAGTTTGACCGTGGTTATCTTTCTCAGTACATGGTTACTGATAATGAAAAAATGGTCGCTGATCTTGAAAATCCATTTATCCTTGTGACTGACAAGAAAATTTCAAATATTCAAGATGTCCTCCCACTCTTGGAAGAAGTGCTTAAGACCAGTCGTCCACTTTTGATTATTGCTGATGACGTAGACGGTGAAGCGCTTCCAACGCTTGTTCTTAACAAGATTCGTGGAACTTTCAATGTTGTTGCTGTTAAGGCCCCTGGCTTTGGTGACCGCCGTAAAGCGATGTTAGAAGACATTGCCGTATTGACTGGAGCAACTGTTATTACTGAGGATCTTGGTCTTGAGCTTAAGGATGCAACGATGGCAGCACTTGGTCAAGCTTCGAAAGTAACTGTGGATAAGGATAGCACAGTTATCGTTGAAGGTGCAGGAAGCGCAGAAGCGATTGCTAACCGTGTAAACCTCATCAAGTCTCAATTGGAAACAACAACATCTGAGTTTGACCGTGAAAAACTTCAAGAGCGTTTGGCTAAATTGTCTGGCGGGGTTGCAGTTGTTAAGGTCGGTGCAGCCACTGAAACAGCTCTTAAAGAAATGAAACTTCGTATCGAAGATGCCCTTAATGCTACCCGTGCGGCTGTTGAAGAAGGTATCGTAGCAGGTGGTGGTACAGCCCTAGTTAACGTCATTGCAAAGGTCGCTGAACTTGATCTTGAAGGTGACGACGCTACAGGACGTAATATTGTACTCCGTGCTTTGGAAGAGCCAGTTCGCCAAATTGCCTATAATGCTGGATATGAAGGTTCCGTTATCATCGATAAATTGAAGAATAGCCCAGTTGGTACAGGATTTAACGCTGCCAATGGTGAATGGGTAGATATGGTTGAAGCAGGAATCATTGACCCAGTTAAGGTAACGCGTTCTGCCCTTCAAAATGCCGCTTCAGTAGCAAGTCTTATCTTGACAACCGAAGCAGTCGTTGCCAACAAACCTGAACCAGAGGCTCCAGCAGCGCCAGCTATGGATCCAGGAATGATGGGTTACTAAGAGTTTAAAAAGCAAAAGAAAAAACCTAGGAAAAGTTGAGAAACTTTTTCTGGGTTTTCTTTTTTTCAATTATTTGTTATTAATTACTGAAAAGGGTTAAATGTACCAGAACTTCCTTGTTGACCTGCCATTTGCATCATCATTTGTTGCTGCTTGATACGCTCTGCTTCCTTATTCATATTGATAGAAACAACAAGAAGGATGACCCAACCGATGAATGTCCAGTTTAGGAGGATAGATAAGACAAAGATTAGCCATTTCTTGTCTGTTTTGTTTAGGAGGGCTGGTAAGATAATAAGTGCTACAAAAGGTAAAGAAAAAATTAGGAGGAAAAGTGCTAAGGGTAATGTTGCCCCAACTTCATCGCTAGCAACTCCAATTAAATATATTCCGAGGGCCCAGATGATAAATGGAATATCAGCGACGGCTAACATGATGAGGTTCGTTTGGGTTTTCTTGTCTTGTTTCTTCCAAGTTTCGTTTAGATTTTTGCTTGCTTGTTGGAAAGTTTCGCCAGTTTGATTCGCAAATTGGTTAACAGTCTGACTGGCCGTTTCTACAACAGGTTTAACTTGTTCCTGGAAGGTCTTTGATTGATTTTCTTGAGCTAGGTTAGTCGCTTGAAAAGTCCCTTCTTCGTTTACCGTAGAGTTAGTGAGTGGCTCTTCAGCGACGTCATAGCTGTCAACATCTTTTTCGGCAGTTTCTACAACCTCTGTTGATGGTGCAGGCTCTGTAGGCTCAACACCTTCTGAGTCTTGCTTAGTTTCTACAGTGTCTTTTTGTGGGACAGGTTTTGTTATTTCGACAGTTGGTTTGGGAGTTTCTCGGACAAACTCGCCTTTCTGAGCTGCTTCAGCCATTTCTTGAATACTTGGATTACGACCATTAACTGCTTGGAAAAAATCGATCCAATCTTGTTGCTTCATGTGTATAACCTCCAGATATCTTGATTATAAAAATGTTGATAATTACAATTATAGCAATAGTGTAAGGGGACTACAATGGGAGTCTTTACTTTATTTCCTTATAATCTTCTTATCACTAAAGATGGGAAAGAGAAAGAAATAGGTTAGGATATAGACCACTAGAGGATATATCAGTGGATTATAGTCCCAGGCTCCTTGCCAATCTAGGTGTAAGAGTCTAACACTAGCGCGTGTTAGACCGGCACTCCAAGCTTTAAGGCCAAATGGTCTTAGGATTAAACTGAGTGGTGTTGGAAGATGTAAAAGGTAGACTCCATAAACTGCCACTAAAACTAAGAGATATAATCTAAAAAAACGCTGGTGGTAGGACCACAAGCGTGTGAAATAGTTTTTCATTAGCCAATAACTGCAAATAGTTTTTGAGCGTTTGATTGGCGAGTAGCATCCATGATAAGGAACCAGTCAACGATTGACCAGATACCACATCCACCACATGTCAAAAGTTTACCAACACCAAGACCAACTTGTCCCAAAATAAAGCGGTCGATTCCAAGAGAACCACCAAAAAGTGAGATGACAAGCATCATCGTAGGGTCTTGGAAGCTGATTGAGTAAAGCATTGAAAGTTGTTGTTCAGGAAGTGCCTCAAGACGTTGGCGGATGTACTGAACTTGTTCTGTTGGGAAATACTTGGCGTTAATTGCTAGCCATTGATCGACTGGATTCATAAATTAAATACCCCTCAAATTTTAAATGATATGTAAAGGATAACATAATATAAAGGGAGATTCAAGGTGGTCAAGGCTTTTGAAGTCAATAAAAGCAACTTATTTGCAAGCTTTCACTGTGTCATAACTAGAGGATCATTAGGATAATCCTTTCGCACTATGCTTGAGAATGAGCCTACTTCTATTATTTGTGATTTCTCAACCCTTTTTCAAAACTGTCTGAACTCGCCTTAACAGTGATTTTTTCGAGTGTTAAGGGATGGGTGAAACTAAGAGTGTGGGCGTGGAGCATGAGTCGAGATGCGGTTCGGTGACTATAAAGAGGGTCTCCCAGAATGGCATGTCCATGGTGGGCCAGATGCACCCGAATTTGGTGGGTCCGTCCGGTTTTTAGTTGACAATTGACCAGACTGGCTCCTTTGAAGGATTTGAGGCGCGTGAAGGTTGTATAGGCAACCTGCCCTTTTCTAGGATCAACCACTCGTTTTCTACGATCATGGCGGTCGCGTCCAATCTTGTCGTTGTACACAGTCTCCTTGGTCTGAAATTTACCTTCAGCCAATGCCCAGTATTGACGCTGAATATTCTTATCTTCCAAGAGTCGATTGAGAATTGGCAGGATAAACGGATTTTTTGCGAAGAGTACAGCCCCACTAGTTTCCATGTCTAGTCGATGAACGACGTAACAGGTTTGCCCACAATAGGCCGAAACATGGTTAAGTAGAGCAATTTCTGTGGGTTCATTACCATGTGTTTTCATTCCTTCAGGTTTATTGACCACGATGAGATGCTGATCCTCATAGAGAGGCTCTACTAGGCTGGCATTTCCCATAGGGATAATTTTTTCAGGGTAGTCCTCTGTATCAAAGGTCAGGCTAATCTTATCACCTTTTTCAACAGGACTCTGCCAATTAATAGTCTCTCCATTGATGAGGACGTGCTTTTTCGTGCGTAGGAAATGACGAATCTTACGAGGAATGAGGAGCTTAGTTTCGAGCAAGTCTTTGACAGTTGTTGCAGGATAGGGATTGATAATTTCTACGTGTAAAGTCATGGTTTCATTATATCATGAACGTTTAAAAGAGGACAGAATCTGTAAAAACTTGGTATAATAGGGTTATGACATTTTTTGATAATCTAAAAAACAAACTTTTTAAAGAAGAAAATAGCGGAAAGGGTAAGGATTCCCAGCCTGCTGAAAAATCGAAGAATTTACAAAATAAGATAAAGGGACTCTTTGCTAAGAAACCTGATGAGGTTGAACAAGCTGTTGAAGACCTAGATATGTCTCAGGAAAGTCAAGAGACGTCACGTTATCAACGTTCTAAGCAAAAGAAACCTATTGATACCACCAAACCTTTAGGTAAGTTTCAGGCGTTCTTGAGCAAGTTTACACTTTCACCAAGAAATCCTATTCGTCGTTTCTGGCGTCGCTATCATATTGGTAAAATTCTCTTTATCATGGTAGCTGTGCTGGTTCTGACAGTAGGTTCCTACCTTTTCTATATTGCCAAGACGACCAATGTTTCAGATCTTCAAGATGCCTTGAAAGCAACTACGGTTATCTATGACAAAGAAGGCAATCAAGCTGGTTCTTTGTCAGGGCAAAAAGGGACCTATGTGGAGCTGGATGCCATTAGTGATAGCCTAGAGAATGCTGTTATAGCAACTGAGGACCGTACCTTCTATGAAAATAGCGGGGTTAACGTCAAGCGATTTCTCTTGGCCATTGTATCTATGGGACGCTTTGGTGGTGGCTCGACCATTACCCAACAGTTGGCTAAAAATGCCTTCTTGACACAAGAACAGACAGTCACTCGTAAGGCCAAGGAATTCTTCCTCTCTTTGGAATTAACCAAGAAATATAGCAAGCAAGAAATCCTTACCATGTACCTCAATAATGCCTACTTCGGAAATGGGGTTTGGGGTGTTGAAGACGCCAGCCAAAAATACTTCGGGACAAGTGCTGCCAATCTAACTGTTGATGAAGCAGCGACCCTCGCTGGTATGCTTAAGGGACCTGAAATTTACAACCCAATCGATAATATCCAAAATGCGACCAACCGTCGAAATACTGTCCTCGCCAACATGGTTGATGACAAGAAGTTGAGCCAGGCCGATGCCGACAGTGCGGCAGGAGTTGATATGGCTAGTCGCCTGGATGATACCTATCAAGGGACTGGCGATGACTACAAGTATCCGTCTTACTTTGATGCTGTCATTGAAGAAGCTACGAAAACTTATGGTTTGAGTGAGGATGAAATCGTTAAAAATGGTTACAAGATCTACACAGAGATGGATGCCAACTCACAAGCTAATATGCAACAAACCTACGAAAATACCTATCTCTTCCCTACATCAGAAAGTGACGGTAGTACAGCTCAGTCCGCTAGTGTGGCACTTGATCCAACAACTGGAGCGGTACGTGGTCTAGTAGGTCGTGTGGGTGGTACTAGTGATACAACCTTCCGTAACTTTAACTATGCAACTCAAGGGAAGCGTAGTCCTGGATCGACCATCAAACCTTTAGTGGTCTATGCCCCAGCTCTGGCTTCAGGATGGAGCATCAATAAGGACCTTCCAAATAAACCAATCGACTATAACGGCTATACTCCAACCAACTACGGTGGTGTTGAGACAGAGGATGTGCCCATGTATCAAGCTTTGGCCAACTCCTACAATATCCCAGCAGTTTACCTCTTTAATCAAATCGGTATTAAAAAGGGGATTAGTTACGGTCAAAAATTTGGTCTTAACTTTGACAATGTTCCGGAAGAACTTGGAATTTCACTTGGTGGTGGTGTGACAGCCAGTCCTCTTCAAATGGCTCAGGCTTATGCGACCTTTGCTAATGGTGGTGAGATGAATACAGCTTATTTCATCACTAAAATTGAAAATGCCAGTGGAGACATTATTGCTACCCATAGTAAGAAGTCTAAACGTGTTATCAGCCAGTCAGTAGCTAACCAGATGACCAGCATGATGCTTGGTACCTTCTCAAATGGTTCTGCTGTGAATGCCAACTACACGGGTTACACAATGGCAGGTAAGACAGGTACTGTTCAGGCTGAATTCAACAAGGATTTGACTAGTGACCAGTGGGTGATTGGTTATACTCCTGATGTGGTCATGACGACCTGGATTGGTTTTGATAAGACTGACGAAAGTCACTACCTAACAGGAGCTAGCTCGGGAACAGCTTCGACGATCTTCAGCTATATCGCTGCGGATGTTTTACCAAATACACCAGGTACTGAGTTTACTGTTGAAAATGCCTATGCAGCTGATGGTCAAACCCTAGACTATACGGCAGATCCAAATGACTCACGTAATAGTAGTAACAAGTCATGGACAGATAAGGCATCAGATGTTGTGAATGACGTTAAAGATCAGGCAAGTAGCCTATGGGATAAGATTACAGACTCCTTCTCAGGTCTGTTTAGATAGCTTGTCAATTGCACCTAAAAGTGGTAAGATAAAAAGAACGGAGGCGTTATGGCACAGAAAAAAGCAAGCCTAGCGTGTGCTGAATGCGGGAGCCGAAACTACTCAATTAATGTGAGTAGCACTCCCAAACCAACACGACTAGAAGTTAACAAATTTTGTAAACATTGTAAAAAATACACCTTGCATAAGGAAACAAGATAGGAGACACCGTGAGACAAACTGGAAGTATTTTCAAAGTCTTGAAAGACACGACTTGGCCAGACCGTAAACAACGCTGGCATGATTTTATTTCAGTTCTTGAGTATACTGCGTTCTTCACTGTCATCATCTATGCGTTTGATGAATTGTTGAGTCGCGCTATGTCAGCACTGATTAACTTTTTCTAAAGAAAACACAAAAAGAGTGGGAATGCCTGCTCTTTTTTGTTATAATAAATGCAGATAAAAGCGAGAACAAGGGCCATCAGGCTTTTTTATTACGCTTTGAATTAAACCATAGGCATTCATTTACATTTAACACTCGCATCTAGAAGATAGCTAGCCAAAGGTGTTTAAATGTCATTTAGAAAAAAGAAAGGAATCCTAAAATGCTAGATTCATTCGACAAGGGCTGGTTCGTCCTTCAAACGTATTCAGGATACGAAAACAAAGTTAAAGAAAACCTTTTGCAACGTGCCCAAACTTATAACATGCTTGAAAATATCTTGCGTGTTGAAATCCCAACTCAAACTGTCAATGTTGAGAAAAACGGTAAAGTTAAAGAAGTGGAAGAAAACCGCTTCCCTGGTTACGTTCTTGTTGAGATGGTAATGACAGACGAAGCATGGTTCGTTGTCCGTAATACTCCGAACGTTACTGGTTTCGTTGGTTCTCACGGTAACCGTTCTAAACCAACACCACTTTTGGAAGAAGAAATCCGTCAAATCTTGATTTCAATGGGTCAAACTGTTGATGTCTTTGATACTAATATCAAGGTTGGTGATGTGGTTCAAATCATTGATGGTGCCTTTATGGGTCAAGAAGGCCGTGTTGTAGAAATTGAAAACAACAAGGTTAAAATCATGATTAACATGTTTGGTTCAGAAACAGCTGCTGAACTTGAACTTTACCAAATCGCTGAACTCTAAGATAGACAAATAGAGGTCGAGATAAGAGACTTCAACCTCGGAAGACTATCTCATTAAACTTGAGGGGAGAGACTAGAAGCTAAATTTTTGAAATTTAGTTCTGTGTCACTCCCTTTTTTCTAACGGATGATGAATTATAAACGATTTTACGATAGGATTAGTACTCCTTTACGTCCTTACGCTAAGGTTTTAGAAGGCTTGAACAAAATTATAACTAGGACTTTTTACCTGCTTTTTCCTATATTTCTTATTTGGGTTTTGCTAAGGGGTGGCTGGTTTATTCTCTCTACGACAGTGCTTATTATGGGGGGAGGCTTTTTCCTTCTTTCTCTTGGTCGTAGTCTCTATAATCGACCGCGTCCATACCAGACTTGGGCTATCCAACCCCTTATTAAGAAGGACAGTCTAGGCAAGTCCTTTCCCAGCCGGCATGTTTTCTCAGCGACTGTTATTGCTATGTTGGCGCTGACGCTTAACCCCTGGCTAGGTGGGGCTATGCTTTTTCTGGCGGGTGCTCTAGCTCTTTTGCGCGTGCTAGGTGGTGTTCACTATCCTAGTGATGTTTTAGCAGGCTATGTCATTGGAATCCTTGTGGGTCTTCTTCTTTACCTATAGAAAATCTAGTCCTTCTTTGAAAGAGGAGGGCTTTTTTCGTTGAAAAAAGAAAGCTACCTCTGGAGCACCTTTCCTTTTGTTCTAAAATTCGAGTTGGCAATTAAAGGCTGTTCCCACCATTAGATATTGGCTTAGTTTAGGACATGTTCTGTAATAGCTTGAGCCACACCATGTTCATCATTTGAAGTCGTTACTAAGTTTGCAGTTTCCTTAACCCCTTCAGGTGCATTGCCCATAGCAATTCCCAGGCCAGCTAGAGCCAACATAGGACTGTCGTTGAAGTTATCTCCGATTGTCATGACTTCTTCAAGAGGAAGGTTGTAATATTTGGCAACCTCGATGAGAGCGTGTTCTTTAGAAACATGTTTGGCTGTGACTTCAAGATAGTTATCTTTGGATAAGTAGAATGCTGTCTGTGTAAAATCCATGCTTAGGAGTTTTTGATGGAGGTCCTGAATAACTTTAGGTTCATCAATCAACAAAAGCTTGTGGATAGGAGGCTCTGAATCTGAGACCGTGTCTTGCAGCTCCTTAATAATAGGAGATTCACCCGTGATGCTTCCTTCCAACTGAGACCATTTGTCTAGTTTGTTGGTAATCCAGTCCTTGCCAGAGTAGATATTCACAGAGACACTTGGGTAATCTGTGGATAAGTAGCCAAGAAGTTCTTGAATTTCAGCTTTATCCACAGGGTGTTGGATGATAGTACGGTCACCCTCAAGTACTAAGGCACCGTTGTAGCAGGCGATGGGATTGTCATGAAGTCCCAGTTTATGAGCGATTGGTTGCATCCCTAGTGGAGAACGGGCAGAAGCTAAAACAAAGGGAATATTTGCCTTTTCAAGCTCTGGCATTACCTCAATCAGTTGTTCATCCACCTGGTGGTTACTAGTGAGAATAGTGCCATCAATGTCACTGATAATCAAACGGATATTACTCATAGTCGCTATCCTTTCCATCATATAAAATCGTTACTTTGTCTTTAAGGGCTTCGACCAAATCAGGATCAGGTTTCTTATCTGTAATCCAGTAGTCAAAGTCTTCAATCTTGCCCAAGATATATTTGGAATGTTTTTCATACTTGTATGATTCAGCAATAAGAACCTTGGTTCGGGCAGCCTGCATGGCCAGTTGCTTAACAGCAACATCCTCCTCGTCCTCATAACTGACCACTCCTTGATTGAGACTAGCCGCTCCAAAGAAGGCTAAGTCAAATTGTAGATGTTGCAAGAGCTGGGCTTCGTGAAGCGAATAGTAGAAGCGGTTTTTACTGTAAAATCTTCCTCCCAAGAGATGGAAGTCAACGCCTTCTTTGCCACTTAGGACCAAGGCGTTGTCCAAAGAGTGGGAGTAGACAGTGACCTTCTTAGTCAATTTTTGTGAGACTTCAAGCATCAAGGTAGAGACATCGAAAAAGAGTAGAGATTGGTCTTTGACCAAGCTAAGCGCTAGGTCTGCCATTTTTTTCTTGTCTTCAGTGAGTCCTTTCTGACGTTCTTGGAAGCCTAGAACAGTGGTATTTTTAACTGGAAGAATGCCACCATGGGTACGTTGAGCCAGATTTCTCTGGCTGAGACAGTCGAAATCTCTTCTGACAGTGTCTTTGGAAACTCCTAATTCATCAACCATTTCCTTGACAGATAGGTTTCCCCTCTCTTCCAAGAGTGTTAATATTTTCTCTAATCGTTGCTCCTGATACATGAGTCACCTTCTTTCTGATACTAGTATAGCATCTTTTTGCTTTTTCACAATAAAAAAGCGCAAAAAAACTTAAAAAGAATGAAAAGAACGCAAAACAGACTCAGGTGAATTTGCCTCTTAAAGTTCCCTTATCATCTTTAAAAATCCTTCAAAAATGCTATAATAGAAGCATTACGAATATTGGAGAGAAACCATGAGTTTTTACAATCATAAAGAAATCGAGCCTAAGTGGCAAAAATACTGGGCTGACAATCACACTTTTAAGACAGGAACTGATGCCTCAAAACCTAAGTTTTATGCGCTTGACATGTTCCCTTACCCATCTGGAGCGGGTCTTCACGTAGGACACCCAGAAGGATACACAGCGACTGATATCCTCAGCCGTTTCAAACGTGCACAAGGCTACAACGTCCTTCACCCAATGGGATGGGATGCCTTTGGTTTGCCTGCAGAGCAATATGCTATGGATACTGGAAATGACCCGGCAGAATTCACAGCGGAAAACATTGCCAACTTCAAACGTCAAATCAATGCGCTTGGATTCTCTTACGACTGGGACCGTGAAGTTAATACTACAGATCCAAACTACTACAAATGGACGCAATGGATTTTCACTAAGCTTTACGAAAAAGGCTTGGC
>OBVT01000131.1_pt1 | contig 24305 bp, 11 predicted proteins | sample 1476231 | NCBI WGS metagenome assembly OBVT01 (sample SAMEA2580031, study PRJEB22360) | human gut metagenome | reverse complement strand
AAATCAGCGTAGTAGAGCCCACTCAACCACTGCGTCTTACTCGACAATCCAAAAATAATTGAGAGGCTAGGACTTTTGTCCCAGCCTCTTCAAATTGTAGATATCTCTTTAATTTTTTAAGTATCATTTAGGTTGCATTATCTAAGAAACAGATGGATTACATTCTAAAAGAAGTTGGAGAATACCAACTTCTTTTTATCCATTCTATTAAAGACTAGGCCTGTACGACCATCATATAAAGAAATAAGGATAGGAGAAAGACGATGCTAACAACAAGGGTCGCTAACTTGAGTCCACGGTGGGAGCGCCAGTAACTTGGCTTTCCTAGGTTACTGGTCGCATCTGTTGAGAGCGATTGTTGTTGGCGAGGCTGCAGGGTGATCAGAACCACAAGAGTGAGGGATAAGATCGAGATCCCGATTGCAAATACCATTTCCATCTTAGGATCCTCCTAACACTCTGAAGAGGGTAAAAATAACTCCCAGCAGAATCACCAAACCAATGATCACATTAAAAGTAACATTGATCTTTTCAGAACGTGTCGTCTTTTCTTTTTCGGCAGGACGGCGTTTGAGAGACTCCATCCGTCCTTCTACTTCTTTGTAAAATAAATCTTTCTTACGATCACTCACTGTATCCACCTATCCCTTCTTGCAAGCGAGCTTTGAAAACAGCTGGCTCAACGCTACTTGATTGGGCAGTTTGTTGCGCGACAGCTTCTCTGTAGTTATCCACAGATTGGTAGATTTCCTGGATACGGGCCACCATATCTGCTTCTTTTCCTTGATCAAAGATATTGGCTTGTGCGAGGAAGTGGCGGTCATGCAGGGTATGGCTAAAGGCAAGGATGACTTGCTGGTGTTCGAAGGCCTTGCGAACAATGCCTTGCACCTCTGCATAGTGGTTGATATCCAGATAAATACTAGAGACCTTAAGCAACTCTTTGATCCGCTCTTGACTGATATTTTGGTACAAGACTACATTTGGATAGCGAACCATAGACAAGAGGCTCGCAGACATCTCCGTCAAAGCTGCTACACGGAAGGTCACATTCGGCAAGTTCTCTACTAGGTAGGTCAAGGCTTCGATCTGATCCGAATTAGTCAAGACAAAGGCGTCTTTACGGATATCGTCTTTCACCTTGAAATCATACAGGTAGCCAAGAGGTCCAAAATAGCTATGCTGATCTTGCGAGGTCAACTGCAAAGCGCGATGATAGGTCGCGTTTTGCGGAATCAAGATCTTCTTGGTCCGGATTTCTGGGCTCTTTAGAATCAACTGCATGTTGCCCGGAAGGCTGTCGTGAAGAGGCTCTTGCCACACCAAGACGTCGCGTCCTTTGATGCCTTTATTGCCTAGCTGGAGACTAATGCTAAAGGAGGTAGCCAGCGTATTGTAGACCAAACCATCTAGATCAAAACCACGATACTCTAGATAAAAGACAAAGTAATCTAAGCGATTCTTGAAAATCCGCATGGGTTGATGGTCCAAGGTCAAGATCAAATCCCCTGTTTGGTGATTCTCTGTCAAGCGCTCGATATCCCCTTCAAAATAAGTGGTCACCAAATACTGTCCCTGATCGCCACAAGTCGTTACAGCAATCTTACGACCGTATTGGTCATAGTGCTCAACCATGACCACTTGCCCTTTGCCATCTAACCACTCTAAGCGCTCGACGATGCGTTTATAAGAAGCAGCATGGTAAACAATCCGAGCCTTTTCTTGACCATAGTAGGTCACTTTCCCCGAACTGTTGTCCCCAGAAACTTCCCAGAAATCAGGCACTGGAACTTCATTAAAGTAGCGTCCCCGCTTCTCCCCTTTTGCTTGTCCTAAGAAATAGATAAAGGGAGACTCGACACCGTCTGGTAAGAAACCATTTGGCTCCAAAATAACGGTCGGATGGTCAAAACCAGACTCTTTCATGGAGTGGAGCAGGTCTTGGCTTTCACGAGAATAACTATCAAATACGTTCAGCATGTGTCACCTCTTCTATCAATTGTGCCCAAGCTTCTTCTACTCGGCTGGTCAAAAAGTCTTCTGCACGCGCATAAGATGCTTGACGCATGCTGGCTAGATCATCTTTTTTGTATAGCTGGATCATTTTTTCCGCAAAGGCAGAAGCAATCTGGTCGACCACTTGATCTGCTGAAGGCGGAATGAGATAGCCATTTTTACCTTCTGTAACAAAGGTCTGGTTGCCATAAGGAACGTCAAAACCGATTATCGGAAGACCAGAACCAATCGCCTCCATCAAGGTCAACCCAAAGCCTTCACTGGTCGACGCTGACAGGTAAACCTCATAGTTCTTATAAATTTCCTCTAAATTGGCATGCCCTTTGAGGTGGATATAATCTGCTGCCCCCAATTCATCAATTAGAGAACGCAACTTGCCTTCTTCTCCACCTTTTCCATAGATGTCAAAAGACAGTTCTGGCAATTCTTTTTTGGCGCGAACCACTGCTCGCACCAACCAGTCAATATGCTTTTCTGTCGCCAAACGAGAGGCAGTAATCATAGAAAATGGGGTGCGATTTTCGTTTTGTGGCAAGCTTGCAAGACTCCCAACTGGAATGGTATAGATAGCTGGCTGATGGTTGGTGTATTTGGCAAACTGCTCGGCCAAGATTTCTTTTTGGCGGTCAGTCGCGACAATAAAGAAGTCCACCTTGTCTGCATTGGTAAATTGGTACTCGTAGTAGTTGTTCCACAGGATATACTGATCATCAACATTATTGGCACTGAAGTGCTCGGCGTGAACGACCACACCCAGACGGGCTTTTTGCGCTTCTTCAAAGATAGGCTGACCGATATTAGTTTCCCGATCCAAAATTACCAGATCTTGTTTGGTCAATTGAAGAGTTTGCATGAAGTAGCGGATCAATTCTTGGCGACCAACTAGGTAGCGATCTGGAAAACGATAAATTTCGCGGCCATCTGCCATCTGCATGCTGTAGGCAACCGTCCCGTCTTCATTGTAAAAACGGCGCTCAATCAAGTTGGCTTGATTGTTTTTGGGAATGAAGTACTCAGTACAATAGCGGGTATAGGAGAAATAATCCTTTCTCACCAAAATTCCTCTAGACACGTACTCGCAACGTTCAACATAGGGACTGTTTTCTGCGCACAGGTAGCAGGTCAAAAAGTTGTCCTGGTCCTCATAAAAGAAACGCTTGATCTTACCATCGACTTCTTCACGAGTCGGTTTCCCGGCAAAACCTGCTAAGACCTGATCAATGGTATAGGTCGTTGGCGCAATTTTTATATCTGTAAAATGGCTATAGAGCCAGATGATTTCATCATTTTTAAAACCGATATTTTCTGTTAAATGTTGGATATTATCGGCTAGAATCATATCCATAAAGACAAACTTGGCTGGTTGATGGATATTGCGTAACAACTGGGCACGGTAGGCCTGGGCATACTCAACACCACTGCTGGCCCAACCGATTCCAAGGTTGATATTGTATACTGTCATAATGTCCTCTTTTATGGGAAATGCAAGACAATTTCCCCTTTTTTATTGATTTCTACTCGACTCAGTAAGAGATTGCGGACCATTTGTTCTTTGGCCGCCTCTTTCATTCGTTCAAAGGATTGGTAGGCTTCTTGGAAAAATTCTACCAAAGGGTTTTTCTGACTGGTGTACTGACCAGAGAGCGCCATGCGCAATTGTTGCAGATAGTCTACCTGCTCTACCCAGTTTTCATCGATAGCTTTTAGGATCGCCATGCGCTGGAATTGGGCGATCACCTCATCGGTGCCTAAGATCTCATACTTAGCTTCCAACTCGCTTTTAGCAATCTCCCATAAGAAATTCTCTTTGGTTTTCTTGCTACGGAAGGTTTGGTGGGCCTTTTCCGGATCTACTTGGTAGCTCACATTGTCTAACATATAGCGATAAAAAGCTACCGGTTCCTTGTATTCTTTTTTATGGGCTACACTTGAAAAGACGGAACGAAGCACTTTTTCAACGATATCATCCAAGCGTCCTTCTTGTTTAATCAAGCGGTCGCGCTCTTCGTAGACGATGGCACGCTGAATATTCATGCTTTCCGCAAATTCTAGTGTCATCCGACGACTGGCCTGACCAGAACTTTCACTAGCATTTTGAGCTCGCTCCACCAAGTTTCTATACTTGCGCTTGGTCAGAGCTTTGGCTGAACCAATTCGCTCATCCACATCATAGTCTTGATAGGTATCCTGGATCCAGTCTGGCCCCCAGTTTTTCATCAAATCGTCTTCCAAAGAGACGAAGAACTTGGTCAAACCGGGATCTCCTTGGCGACCTGAACGTCCCCGAATTTGAAGGTCAATCCGCTGGTTCATCATCCGCTCAGTCCCAACAACCACCAAGCCACCTAACTCAGCGACTCCTGGTCCCAACTTGATATCGGTTCCCCGACCGGCCATTGAGGTCGCAACCGTCACAGCTCCTTTTCGACCTGATTCCTTAATGATCTGGGCCTCTCGAGGAGCATTGTTGGCATTAAGAAGATTGTGTGGAATCCCTTCCCGCAAAAGAAGATTCGAGTAAAGAATCGACATCTCAACGGATCCGGCAAAGACCAGAATCGGATTGCCCTTTTCGTGGATCTTCTTCACATAATCCAAGGAAGCCACGATTTTCTCTGGCAAGGTCTGATAGATTTCATCTGGCAAATCCTTGCGGATCTTCTTGCGATTGGTTGGGATCTTGATCACTGACATGGCATAGGTATCAAGAAACTCTGCCTCAGCGACCTTCCCAGTCCCAGTCATGCCACCCAACTTCCGAAACATCTTAAAGAGGTTTTGGTAAGTAATAGAAGCCATGGCCCGTGTTTCTTGGGTGAGCTTGAGACCCTCTTTGGCTTCAATCGCCTGGTGGAGTCCTCCTTGCAAACGGGTCATTTCCATCAAGCGCCCCGTCGCCTGGTCTAGTAAGACAATCTCCGGTTGCCCTTCGACATTGGGATGGATGACATAATCCTTATCCTTAATAAAGTTTTTATTGGCCTGCAGGGCTAAGCTGATATGGCGGACCAAGTCACGGTATTGGGGATCATAGAGGTTGGGAATGGCTAGAAAGGCTTCTGCTGCATGAGCTCCTTTTCGAGTCAACCAAACTCGTTTCTTTTCTTCATCAAACTTGAAGTCTTCCCCTTCTTTGAAGGTTTGGATCAGGGTATCAATAATCCCATAAAGGTTGGACTGAACCCGAGGAGAACCAGAAATAATCAAGGGAGTCTGAGCACTATCAAGGAGCACCGAATCAATCTCATCAACAATGGCGTAATTGAAGTCTGCCAAAAATTGGCCATCTGCAGAAGCCGTCAAGTTCTCTGTTAAATAGTCAAAGCCCAAACTGGTATTGGTCGTATAAATGACATCTGACCGGTAAATCTCCCGTTTGACTTCTGGATCTAATTCTTCGTCTTCTGATTGTTTCAAGGGAACTCCAACAGTCAAGCCCAAAAAGCGGTAGACCTGTCCCATCTCTTCTGCATCCCGAGTTGCCAGATAGGTATTGGTCGTAATAACCATGACCCCTTTGCCCTCTAAGGCATTGAGATAAACCGGCATAGTTGCCGTCAAGGTCTTTCCTTCACCGGTATTCATTTCAGCGACATTGCCTTGGTGGAGGACAATCCCTCCCATGACTTGCACGTCATAAGGAAACATGCCCAAGACCCGTTTATCAGCTTCCCGCGCAACTGCAAATGCTTCCGGTAAGAGATCATCCAAGGTCTCACCCTCTGCTAGACGTTCCCGAAATTCCACAGTCTTCTCCTGTAGTTGTTGATCCGTCAAGCGGGCCATGTCATCCTTCCAGCTATTGACTTCTTTTAAGATTTTTTTGATGTTTCTTAATTTAACGTAATCCAATGTAATCCTCTTTTTTTGCAGTGATGTTCGTCTATTCGAGAACTTCTGCTCCCTCAGACGATATTGGTTGAATCGTGAAATAGTGGAAGGTAAACTCTTGCAAACCTGCACTGAGCAAGCGTACTTCATAGGCGTATGCTTGATCTGGATAGGTAAACGGCAAGCGACCTTCTGCGGTTACTCGACGGCCAACGACCTCTCCAAAGCGATCTTTGAAGACGATTTCTACCATAACGGTATGAGCCGGAGTCGCTTCCATCGTGATAACCAGTTCATAATCTTGCTCTCTTTTGAGCAGAGGCAGACTAGGAATTTGACGAGTTGCGCCAAAATTTGTCTGCGAATGCCAAGTTTTCAGCACTTGACCAGATGGCATGAGGGGGTTCTGAAACTGAACGCTTCCTTGGGCAGTCGCCTGAATGGTCGACCCCCAAAGATAATCTGCTAGAACAGTATCGCCCCAGTAGATTCGTCTGCTTTCATTTTCTTTTATTTTTATCATTGGTTTCTTCCAAAGTCTCTTTCCATGATTTCTTTGTACTGGGTCACAAACCACTCAATGATCGGACCACTCGCATCGTTGTGTCGACCAGCACGACTAGTGCTGATAATACGAACCGGCAATTCATACAAGGTCTCTAAAATATCTGGATAAGCCTGCTGGTCGTAGTCATCATCTCTCATATAGGCAAGGGCTAAAATCGTATCCTTGAAATCTGCCTGGTTAAACCGGTCCCAGAAGCGTTGATTGAGCTGACCGATCCCTTCTTGCGACACTTGACCAATGATCAACTGCATCATATCCAAGGACGTTCCAAACTCATCTGGGCGTTTAAATTTCAGGTTGGCAGCGACATCTCCCAGGTTGACAATGGGTTTTCCGACCAAGATCGCATGAGGAGAATAAAGAGCCCCATAGTAAAGGGCACCAAAGGTCCCCATGGACAAGCCAGAGAAATTCATATCTTTTGGCTCAAAGCCGAGCAAGTCCAAGTGCTGATCAATAAAAGCAGTGATTTGACTTTCCAATTCTTCTGAGCCCATATAGAAGGATCCACCTTCCAGTCTTGGGTCAGAAAAGAGAATAAAGGGACTCCCCATCGCACGCATCATCCCAAACCCTTCAAATCCTTCAGCCGGACGATACCCAGAAAAGTAAATGTTTAAAGGTGGCTTCAGATCGCCAGGATGGAAATAAGCAAAAATTTCTTGGCGTTTGTGGTCCCGTAGCGTCTTAGCTCCTACGGTCATCTCTCCTAAAGGACCATGTGACAAGCGCTTATGTAAGGCTCCGATCGTAAGCGTCCCTTCTCCTTTTGCTTCCAGCGAAAAGGCTAAGTAATAAGGTTCTGCTCCGTCCAATTCTAGTGGTTGCTCCATCTCTTCTTCTGAAAAGACTGCATCTTTGACCCACTCTCCCAGAGCACCAAAGCGGTAAAATTGAATCCGCAATTGCAGCTGACAGCTTGGATCTTTTTCATATTCCAACCAAAAATTGATGGGACGACTCGCATCATACACGTAGTTGTAGACCCACTGAGCAATCGGTGTAAACTCTTCACCGTATGATCCATCTAGCTTCAGAAAATGTTGCCCCAGCACCGTTTGCTGGCCAGCAAAATCCGGTCTCACTCGCAGGTCACGAACCGTAAAGGCATCTCCATATTGATTGTCGTATAAAAAGCGCTCTAAGACATAGAGAAATTGATGCTTATTTGAGAAATCCCAGGGTCTTGCTTGCTTGAGTCTTAAAAGGTGGGCCAATTCGTCAGAAGGCGCCTCTAGTTCATGGCTTTGATCATAAAAAACAGTATAAGGCTGAAAATAAGCCAGGTCTTCTCCTAAAGCTAATAAATCTTCTGGCTTTTCTAGAATCAAGGCTTTGAATTTGGAGATTTCCTCTTCTTCCATATATTCTTTGAGCGATGGAAGAGCGGTAGCTTGAAAAAAGTGCCAGCCTAGTCCAGCAGGAAGCTCCACTTGATCCTGCCAACTACTTGAGCCGATTTGGAGAATATGGGGTATTTGTAGTTTTTTATCCATGACGTTCTTTCATCCATCCTTCCCATTTCTCGATCAAGCGTTGACCGGTGTATTCTTGAATTTTTTCGATCGAGTAGACCAAGGCTTCGTTCCAAGGCTTCAATTCCAATAAGAAGTGCGTGATTGCCTTCTCTAATTCCTTGTCTCCCTTTGATAAGACATAGCCATTTTTCAAATGATCGACATATTCTGTCTGGACGCGGTTGACCTGTGGAATTCCAGCAGAGATCCCTGCAATCTGCGTATAGAGGTTGGGTTCCTCGCTTAAATCTACGATCAAGCGGGTTTTTTCCAACTCTTGAATAATGTCATTTTCATTTGAAAAATTCTTAACTACAAAGCGATAGTCCGGTGCGTCTTGTACAGACTCTTCATCGATGATCTGGTTTTCCCCAAGTCCTTCCATTTGGGCTGGTGATTGAACCAGATGCAAGTCCTGCTCGCTAGCGATCAATTCCTCGAGTTGCCCTTCTAATTCCTTAACACGCTCCGGTGATCCATTGTAAAATGCAAAAACAACTTCAAATAAAGGATGTTGCGCCAACACTTCTAGTACCTTCTTAAGCTGGCTCTTACTTGGAAGCTCGGCTTCGTTGACATAAAAGTAAATCTTTGATTCCTTGCGCTCCTGACTAGAGCCCAAACGAAGGCGGGAGTCAAAAGAGGTAATTCGGTGTGTCTTCTGAGCCAAGCTAGGAGAAAAGACCCCAATCGCTTCTTTGGTTTTTTCACTATCTGTAATCAAGAGTTGGGCATCAATCATATCAAAATAGAGGGCAAAGTTTTCGGCAGACAAGGGCTGACGATCCCCGTAGAAAGACAAGACTTTCTTGACACTACTTGCTGTATCTTGTAAAAAAGCCAAATTTGCTGGATGAGCTGCCAAAACCAACTGATCTCGTCCTGGAACCAAGGTTGCTAGCTGCTCCTTCATTTTTTCAGCGACAACGTCTCCCATATTGGCATAGCTTTCTTTTTTGAAGGCATGAAAGAAAGCTTCATTAACCATGACGGAGTGGTTCTCTTCGATCAACATCTCTCTCAAAACCCATTGCCCATCAAAACTCAGATACTCTTGGAAATAGGGTTTTCCCTCATTGTAGTAGATTCTACTAGAGATAAAGCCACGATCATCTAAGTACTCGATGTAGCTGATCTCGTCATTCTTATAACGGGTCAAAGAGAGAAGGTTTCCATCCACTCCCATATCAATTTTTGCTAGGTGGTGGCCCTTTCGAAATGCCATCACCAAAAAGGGAGTATAGGAAAAAGTGGTCTCACTCGGCCATTCGATGTCCTGAAGCTGAACTGGGCGCATCGCCAAACTAGACGGAACCTGTTGGATCTTATCAAAAATCGAAAGGACATCTGTCTCTAACAAATCTTGGCGGTGTAAAAAATAGCACAGTTGTGGACTATATTGAGGCAACAATAAGATCCGATCCATTTCTGCTTCTTGAAAAATACGAACTTGATTAATGGTATCGTCAAATTCAATAGACTCTCGCATCCAGTACCAAGGGGTAGCTGTTTGCTGCCAGATGCGGTCCGTTCCATACCAGGCTGGTACAAAATAATACATGGTTACTCCTAGAATATTCTTGTATAACGTTGATTCACACGAAGGGCACGAATTTCTTCTCGGATATTGTAAATCATCCCGACAAACATGAGGAAGGTTCCTGGAATCATGGTCAAGCGCAAGAGATCCTTATCCCATAACAAGAGAGAAAAAGGAAGCGCCGTGAAGAGGATCAGATACAAGGTTCCAAAAACCGTCAAGCGTAGCACAATTTTATTGATATAGCGACGTGTATCTGCTCCAGGATAGACATGATCGATATACTCGGAAGCCTTCATCATCTTATCTGCAATTTCTTCTCCGTTCACATTAACAAAGGCGAAAGCAAAAGAGAGAAGGGCGATCATCAGAATGTAAAGAAGGATCCAAATCGGATCTCCCATCACCAAGTGTTTGGCTAAACGAGCAGCCCACTTAGCATTGGAATCCATAGACAAGATCAAGAGCATGGCATACTGAGGAATGGACACCAAGGTCATGGCGTACATAAAGGGCATCCCTCCTGCTGGGTTGAGCTTGATATCCAAAAAAGTATAACTTTTCAAGTTGTTGTGGATCCCTAATTTATTGACAGGAATCTGGTACTTGGAATATTCCACCAAGACTGCCACATAGACAAAAATCAAGATAAAAATCACGCCCAGAACATAAGCGATCTCTGGGATATTATTGACACTTGAAAGGGTCTGCATCACATCTTCTGGCAGGTACATAACCATCCCAGCCATCATGATCACAACAGAACTTCCAAGCCCCAAAGCGGCATTTAGATCTGAGAGCCAAACTAGAAAGAAGGCTCCGGCTACCATAATCATGGTATTGACCGTAATGACAAGTCCGGAGTTCAACCCTGTCTTCAAGGGGAGATACATGGCCACTGCCAAGGACTGGACAATGGCGAGTGCCAAGGTCACGTACATCTTTCGCCGCTCCACAATTTCCGAACTGGTTTTTTCGAGGTTAAAGCGTTTTGAAACGGTAAACATCCGCCACAAAATCATGGAAGACATCCACGGGGATAGACCGATCGAAAAGATCGACATTCCACGGAGGTTCCCCCCCATCACAGCACTTGAGAGCTGTAAACCGGTTGTCGTTCCCTCATTGAGTCTCAAGGCCTTTGATAAGTCAACAAAAGGCAAGGAAATTTTACTTCCCAAAACATAAATAAAGACGAAAAATATCGTCCAACAAAATCTCTTTCCTACTTCAGATCGTTTTAACATTTCTTTTAAACTTTCTCTTACTCATTTTGACTCTTCCACCTGGGGAATAGCCTTTTAATATGTGCCTTTAGAGCATTTTATCTCAACTTATTTTACCATAATTTGCGACGTTTCCAAACTCATTTGTCACTAATATTTGATAATATTTCAAATTCCCCATTTGGTACTGTATTCAACAAAAAATCCTTCAGATGTTTATCTAAAGGATTGTTCATTGAATGTTATTCATCCAAGGCCATGATGGTATCGACGAATAATTTTTTTGTAAAATAGCCATTGCGGATCAAATAAGAAGTATAGTGAGCTTTTTGGACCATTTGGGCATACGCTTCCTCTGTGCAGTTTTGAACCAAACGATTGGCTTCTTCAAGACTGGATGCTACAAAGCCAAGCCCTTTTTCTCGAATATAGCCTGCATTTGACAAATAGTCTGGCACCACTACTGGAAGACCTGCAGATAAGTAAGTCGATAATTTGTAGGAAATATTTTCTTTGTAGTAATCTCGCTCATCCTCGGGGTTCTCTGAATTTCCCCAGACCAGCCCAAAACCACCCTTAGAAAGCTCCAAAAGCAATTCTTGCTTGGTTCGCCAGCCTTCAATATGGACCTTGGAATAATCAACTCCTTCAACTGGTTCAGTATAGACATGAAGGGGTGTATCATATTTCCAATCGATGATATGAGGGAAACGCGAAGGATTTCCTGAGAAGATCAGTTTTTTCTCAAATTGCGGGGTATAGAGATCCAAACTGTGGGTCAAATCCCACAACTTTTGTACCACATATTTTTTAACTGTAAGCCCTTCTGATACTAGACGATGGTACATTTGCTCTGATGGAACAACGACCAGATCACTCTGATTGTACATGTCGATATAGTTGGGCATCAGGTAATAATTACTCTCAAACATAAGCGGTGGGACATCGTGGATAAACATGACCAACTTGGTTTGAAGGAGTTTTAACTTATCAACCAAACGGCGGTCCCACTCAATCCCATTCCAAGAAGGCGATTGAACGAAAACGATATCCCCAAAAGCAACGCCTGCTAAAATCCCATCCATTCGCGAGTTCAATTCACTAGCTGGTTCATTGCTATGATCATAAAAGTAGATCCCTAATTCATTGACCCCAAGCTCGCGAACGACATTCATGATATCGTTTTGGGCCATCAGGGCCACGCTCTGAGAAGACTGCTCGAATAAATTTGTAAAATGGATTTTCATCTCTTTCCTCTGACTCTTCTTTTTTTGTCCCATATTTCCTGAAGATATGAAGGCAAACTGAGCTTTCACAAAGCAACCTTTTTCATACCCTTCAACGAAAACTTCCTCATTCATTATAACATATTTCACAACTTCTTAGACATTCTAGATCAATAAAAGACCGGTTCATTCCGGTCTTTTAAGGTTCTATTTGCCATCTTTTTTCCGGATTCCTAAAAGGGCTAATCCAGACAGAAGAATGGAAACTACCGTAGCAAGGATATTACTTGAAGGATGGGCTCCTGTCTCTGGAAGAGCAGGTCCTGAAGAATGCGTCGCACTTAGCGAGCTTGCATCTGATGGAGATTCTGAGTGAGAGGTTCTTGATGAAGACACGACAGACTCAGAAGGACTGGTCATAGCAGAGAAACTTGACGCATAAGACACACTGATCCATTCAGAAGCTTCATGCGATAGGGATTGACTCTCTGTCGATGATGCGCTCATAGATTCTGAGACACTCGTCAAAGGAAACTCAGACACTGGCATCGACGTTGAAGTAGATTCACTTGCAGAAAAAGTTGATTGGCTATAGGAGTCAGACTTCGATAGCGAGGCTGACGCTAGAGATTCTGAATGAGATGCCCATTGTGAAGCAGATAGACTCTCTGAAACTGATCGCGAGAACGATCCAGACTCTGAAACCTGCGATGCAGCTACGACATGAGAAGTTGAAGCTGATTCGCTTGTTGAGGCAGAAGCTTGAACTAACGAATCTGATTGACTTGAAGAAATCGAAGCTTGAACCAAGGATTCGGATTGATTCGCCAAAATCGATTCTTGAATCAACGATTCAGACTGGCTTGCCGAAACTGAAGCTTGAACTTGTGACTCTGACTGGCTCGCTGAAATCGACGCTTGTACCAGTGAGTCTGATTGACTTGCAGAAACGGATGCTTGAACCAAGGATTCGGATTGACTCATTGAAACAGATTCAGACAGCTTTTTGCTCATCGAAATAGATTGCGACAAGGAAATCAGTTGAGAAACCACTTCCTCCGATCCAACCGCCGATGTTGACTGCGATTGAGACACAGAAACTGATTTGGATACCAAATTAGATAAGGATACCGACTGACTCAACGAAACAGATTGTGATGCTTTTTCAGACTCACTCTTAGATTCTGATGCCGCTTTTGATTGTGAGTCTGATTGACTGACAGAAACAGATTCTTGTATCAAGGAATCGGACTGACTCGCTGAAACCGACTCTTGTACCAAGGACTCTGATTGGCTCGCTGAAATCGACTCTTGTACCAACGAATCGGATTGACTCGCTGAAACGGACTCTTGTACCAAGGAATCAGATTGACTTGCGGAAACGGAGGCTTGTACCAACGACTCTGATTGGCTAGCTGAGATCGATTCTTGAGCCAATGAATCCGATTCACTTACCGAAACGGACTCTTGAACCAGTGATTCGGATTGGCTAGCTGAAACTGATGCCTGAACCAGCGAGTCTGATTGACTGGCAGATACAGATGCTTGAACCAGCGAATCGGATTGGCTGGCTGAAATCGACTCTTGAACCAGCGAATCGGATTGGCTTGAAGAAACTGATTCTTTAATCAAGGAATCGGATTGACTCGCTGATACCGATGCCTGAATCAATGACTCTGACCGACTTGCAGAAACCGAAGCTTGAATCAAAGACTCTGATTGACTTGCAGAAACGGAGGCTTGTACCAACGACTCTGATTGGCTAGCTGAGATCGATTCTTGAGCCAATGAATCCGATTCACTTACCGAAACGGACTCTTGAACCAGTGATTCGGATTGGCTAGCTGAAACTGATGCCTGAACCAGCGAGTCTGATTGACTAGCAGAAACTGAGGCTTGAACCAAGGAGTCTGACTGACTGGCGGATACAGATTCTTTAACAAGCGAATCGGACTGACTGGCAGAAACTGATGCTTGAATCAACGACTCAGACTGGCTTGCTGAAACCGACGATTGAACTAACGAATCCGATTGACTTGCTGAAACCGACTCTTGGACTAGAGCCTCCGACTGACTAGTGGAGATCGATTCCTGAACCAACGAGTTGGATTCGCTTGTCGATACAGATTGTGACAAGGAAATCGAGGTTGAAACCTGTGAATCTGATTGACTGGCGAAGCTAGATGCTTGTGACAAGGAAACGGACTCACTGACCGAAACAGATTGAGAAGATGAAATGGATTCTGAAACTAGTGACTCTGAAGTTGAAATCGAGAAGTTTTGAGATTGTGAAGCAGATTCTGACGGTGTCATCTTCCGATAGTAATAATTCACACTCGTTAAGGGATATGAATCTACTATTTTTTTGATCGTTTGTTTGAAGTTGGAAAAACCATCTGCTCCTTGAGGTGTTGCATCTTCTCCAACGACCATGGTCGTATTTTTATCGAGGTAGGCTGATTTTGGAAGTTCCGTGAATGGTTTTGGAACAGTATATTCTATTCCTGTTTTCTCATCAGTGTATGTAACTGTCTCCTTACTAGAGAACCAACCTGTAATATCCAACTCAAAATGTTGGTAATCTATTCGTTTTGGTGTAACATTCAGGAAATAATCCTTGTTTTTACTTTCAACTTTACGAGTTCCACCTAAATCTGAAAGGTTATCCGTACTATCTTGTTTAAATTCTTTTTCATAAACAAGTGTATATACATCGGTTACCTTAGCGTTTCCTACATCACCACTACTAACATCATGGATTTTAGAAGGATCTAAAACATAGTAGCGAAGAGAATAATCACCATTTTGATTAAGGGTGACAACTTCACTTTTAATGAAATGCTCACGCGCATCCCCTAATAGTTCAATTCTTGATTTCCCATTCTTACTATTATCGAACACCCCACTTTTACGATTCGGGAACACGGTGTGCGCTGGGACCTGTACATAACCAGGAAATTCGCGTGGATTGGAAGCTGTATAATGCTGGCCTTCCAATCCGTAGATTCTATACTCTAGTAAGGATCTTTCTTTCCCCGTTGGTTCATATTGCCCATTAAACCATCTACCATTCGGGTCCACTTCTCTATAGAAGGTCGATTGTTGTCCCATCATAGATGGAATTTTGATACTAGGATACGTCCTAATCAATTGCCCCTGATTCTCAGGCGTCATGACATCATAAATACTCCGGAATAAGAAAGCCTGTTCCGGAATAAAATTCGTTAGCATTCCAAAGGTCCCATTACCTGTAGAAGGTTCCGAATTAAAAACCTTGTTCCCAAGGGGAGCCTGACCAATTAGTACTTCTTTTGGTAATTGAATATCTTGGCCATATCCTTCTGGAGATACAGTTTGTGAAAAAATTTCAGCCCCATCTGATTTTCGGACAATGCGGAAATAAACATCCATTGCCTTATGCTTTTCCGGATCTATCTCACTGATATCAATCGACATGGTCGCATAGTAACCAAGTGACTCTCCTTGTTTATTCACAAAGTCCCAAATACCAAATGTATAACGATTGGTGTAGGGTTCACCTAAAAAATTTTTCAACTCTTCAGGCGAAAATCTTAAGAGATCTTTATCTAGATGAGGATCCTTAGCATATCCTGGTGTGTCAAGTGTAGGATCTTCTACACTCGCACCATTGGGATCTTCTGGGTTCGGGCTCATATCCAATACATCATCAGCCAAGTATGTTTCCTCAGCTAGAGGAGCCAACTGAGCAGAGATCGCAGGTTTCCCATCTACATTTGTATTTCCCACAAAACCTGCAGCTGTCAAGGTCGTCATCATCTCATCGACAGCTTTCTCCAAACGATCGCGCTGGTCAGCATAAGCTTGAGCACTGGCATTGGTATGGATCAAGTTATTACTTGCAGCCACTTCGGCCTGCACTTTGTTAATGACCGCTTCGACCACTGCTCGGCGATCGGTGTCCGTCATTTTAGATGCGTAATTCCCTGCAATTTCCTGTAGCAATTCAGCTTCAGAGGTATTTTGTTCTAAAACAGTAGCTTCTTCTAAACTAGTCGGCTCTTCAACAACTACCTCTGACTCTAGAGCTTGAGCAGACTCACTAAGTGCCGTTGATAATGCAGTTGATCCAACTTCGCTCAAGGACAAAGAGGTGGATTCACTGATCGAAGCAGACGCACTCTCAGATGTAGAAAAACTAGTTGATCCTGAAACAGAGATGGATTCTGAAGGCTGGCTTGAAGTTTTTGCTAAGACCACACTATCCACTTCTACCAAGGTTTCCTCTTTTGTCTCAGAAACCGTTGGTGCAAGTGATGTTGCATCCTCCGCCTTAGCAGTCGTAGCAATCACAGCACCACCAAAAACAGTCCCTACCGTAATCAAACCCTTTAAGAAGGCTTGGTTATGCTTTTGACTTTCTATTTGATCTTGCTGCACGTTGGCAATGATAGTCTCCTCCACTTGCCCACGCACCACGCGAAAGAGGCCTAGAGCAGCTGTTGATGCTCGAAGCCAATTTTTTCCTGATTTAATTAATTTGAAGCGTACGACACGATCTGTCTCACGAAAGTTTCCTTTTGAACGCTTAAATTGCATGATATTCCCCTTACATTGTAGTCATTATTATTATACAGGAATACTACGTAGATTCAAGTAATTCGCTACAAAAAACTTCTATATTATTGTTTAATTTTCAAATTTTTTGTAACACATTAAAAATACTTCATTCTACTAATAAAAAAGTGAATCTCCTATGAGATTCACTCGAAAAAAATGATATTTCCTACTAGATCAGTTCCCCTTCTTTTTACGTCGGGTAAGTCCAGCAATTCCAGCTAACCCTGTAACTACCCCGAGAAGAACTGATGTTACAGATTCTGTTTCGCCAGTATTCGGAAGCGCCACAGATTGGCTGTGTTTTTGTGAACCACTTGCTGTTTCTGATACAGACAATGACTCTGAACGAGAAATTGATTGGCTCATTGAGTTAGAGTATGAACCGCTACCAGATGTTGATCCTGATTGTAATTGACTCACTGAAACTGAAGTACTTACTGATGTTGAAGTTAATTCAGGTGCAGAGGTACTCAATGATGCTGACGCTGATGCAGATACTGATGTCGAAACCGAAAGCGAAGTAGAGACTGACTGGCTTTCTGATACTGAACTGCTCAACGATGCTGACATTGATTCGGATGTCGAGATTGATTCAGACGTTGATACTAATTCCGATGTTGAAACTGATTCAGACGTAGACACCGATTCGGATGTTGATACTGATTCGGATGTTGATACTGATTCAGATACAGAAACCGATTCGGACGTTGAAACTGATTCAGACGTTGATACTGATTCGGATGTAGATGCAGATTCGGACGTTGAAACCGACTCAGACGTTGACACTGATTCAGATGTAGATACTGATTCAGACGTTGAAACTGATTCAGACGTTGAAACTGATTCAGACGTTGAAACTGATTCTGATGTAGATACTGATTCTGATGTAGATACTGATTCTGAGACTGAGACTGATTCAGACGTTGAAACTGATTCTGAAGTAGATACCGATTCAGATGCTGAAACTGACTCAGACGCTGACACTGATTCGGACGTTGAAACTGATTCAGACGTCGATGAAGATTCAGACGTTGATACTGATTCGGATGCTGAGACCGACTCAGAGGTTGAGACTGATTCGGATGCTGAGACCGACTCAGAGGTTGAGACTGATTCGGATGCTGAGACCGACTCAGAGGTTGAGACTGATTCGGATGTTGATACTGACTCAGACGCTGACACTGATTCGGACGTTGAAACTGACTCCGATGTCGATGCTGACTCAGATACAGATACTGACATCGAAACTGAAACCGAAGTAGAGACTGACTGGCTTTCTGATACTGAATTGCTCAACGATGCTGACAATGATTCTGATGTCGAGATTGATTCAGACGTTGAAAGTGATTCAGAAGTAGACACTGATTCAGACGTTGAGGCTGACTCAGACGCAGAAGTTGATTCCGATGTTGAAACCGACTCAGAGGCTGACAATGATTCAGAGACTGAAACTGACTCAGATGTTGAGACTGATTCGGATGTTGACGCTGACTGACTTTCTGATACTGAAGTGCTCAACGATGCTGACAATGATTCTGATGTCGAGATTGATTCTGATACAGAAACCGATTCAGACGTTGAAACTGATTCGGACTCTGAGACTGATTCTGATGTTGAAACTGACTCAGACGCTGAAACTGATTCAGAGGTTGAGACAGACTCGGATGCAGAAACCGACTTAGATGCAGAAACTGATTCGGATGTCGATTCCGATTCAGACGTAGACACTGATTCAGATACAGAAACCGACTCGGATGTTGATACTGACTCGGACGTTGAAACTGACTCAGACGTTGATACTGATTCGGATGTCGAGAGTGATTCAGAAGCAGATGCAGATTCGGATGTTGATACTGACTCAGACGCAGAAGCTGATTCGGATGTTGATACTGACTCAGACACAGAAGCTGATTCGGATGTTGATGCCGATTCGGAGACTGAAACTGACTCAGAGGCTGACGCTGATTCGGATGTTGACACTGATTCGGATGCAGATGCAGATGCCGATTCGGAGGTCGACACTGATTTGGATGTTGAAACCGACTCAGACGCTGAAACTGATTCAGAGGTTGAGACAGACTCGGATGCAGAAACCGACTCAGATGTAGAAACTGATTCTGAGGTTGAAACCGATTCGGATGCTGATGTTGATTCGGACGTTGAGACCGACTCAGAGGCTGAAACTAACTCAGAGGCTGACGCTGATTCAGAGGCTGACGCTGACTCAGATGCAGAAACTGATTCTGATGTAGATGCCGATTCGGACGTTGAAACTGACTCTGAAGCCGATACTGATTCAGACGTTGAAACTGACTCTGAAGCCGATACTGATTCAGACGTTGAAACTGACTCGGACGTTGAGACTGATTCGGATGTTGACACTGATTCTGATGCAGATGCAGATGCAGATGCCGATTCAGAAGTAGACACTGATTTGGATGTTGAAACCGACTCAGAAGCTGAAATTGACTCAGATGTTGAGACAGACTCGGATGTAGAAACTGACTCAGAGGTTGAAACTGATTCTGAGGTAGATGCTGACTCTGATGTCGAGACTGATTCGGATGTTGATACTGATTCAGATACAGAAACCGATTCAGACGCTGACAATGATTCAGATGTCGAGATTGATTCAGACGTAGAGACTGATTCGGATGTTGATACTGATTCAGATGTTGATACTGATTCAGATGTTGATACTGATTCGGATGTAGATGCAGATTCGGACGTTGAAACCCACTCGGAAGCTGACGCTGACTCGGATGCTGAAACTGATTCTGAGGTTGAAACTGATTCTGATGCTGAAACTGACTCGGATGTCGATACCGACTCAGACGTTGATGCTGACTCGGATGCTGAAACTGATTCAGAGGTTGAGACTGATTCTGAAGCAGAGGCTGATTCGGACGTTGAGACTGACTCGGATGTCGACACTGATTCAGAAGTTGACACTGATTCAGAAGCTGACGCTGACTCAGACGCAGAAGCTGATTCAGAAGCTGACGCTGACTCAGACGCAGAAGCTGATTCAGAGGCTGACGCTGACTCAGATGCAGAAACTGATTCGGACGTTGATACTGACTCAGACGCTGAAACTGATTCGGATGTTGATACTGATTCGGACGCTGAGACTGACTCAGAGGTTGAGACTGATTCGGATGTTGATACTGATTCAGATACAGAAACCGATTCGGACGTTGATACTGATTCAGACGCCGACAATGATTCAGATGTCGAGATTGATTCAGACGTAGAGACTGATTCGGATGTTGATGCAGATTCGGACGTTGAGACCGACTCAGACGTCGATACCGATTCAGAGGCTGAAACTGACTCAGAGACTGATGCTGACTCAGAGACTGATGCTGACTCAGAGACTGATGCTGACTCAGAGACTGATGCTGACTCAGAGGCTGACACTGATTCTGATACAGAAACCGATTCAGACGTTGATACTGACTCGGACGCAGATGCTGACTCAGACGTTGATACAGATTCTGATGTAGATGCTGACTCGGATGTTGAGACTGATTCAGATGTTGAAACTGATTCAGATGTTGAAACTGATTCAGACGCTGACAATGACTCTGAAGTCGACACCGATTCAGACGTTGATACTGACTCAGATGCTGACAATGACTCAGACACCGATACTGATTCTGATACAGAAACCGATTCAGAAGTAGACACTGATTCTGATACAGAAACCGACTCTGATGCTGAAACCGACTCTGATGTTGAGACTGATTCGGACACTGAAACTGACTCTGATGTCGAGATTGATTCGGACGTTGAAACTGACTCAGACGCAGAAGCCGATTCTGATGTCGATGCAGATTCAGAGGTTGACACTGATTCTGAGGTTGAAACTGACTCTGAAGCCGATACTGATTCAGATGTTGAAACTGACTCAGACGTCGAGACTGATTCAGAGGCTGAAACCGACTCAGACGTTGAAACCGACACCGAAGTTGAGGCTGATTGACTCTCTAATACGGAAGTGCTCAACGATGCTGATTTTCTAGCGGACTCACTCAAAGATACTGATGCAGACTCAGATTGCGATTGGCTTACGGATTTTGAAGCCGACTCGCGAGTCGATTGACTTAGTGACGCTGATACCGACTGTGAAAGCGATGCTGATGCTGACTGACTCACTGAAACAGAGGCGCTCGTTGAAGCGGATGTCGAACTTGAGACAGACTGGCTAACCACTTTGGATACACTTGCTGATACCGAAGCAGACTGCAAGTCACTGACACTTGCGGATGCTGATTCCGAAACTTTCACAGATTCAGATTTTCTTGTCGATACAGATTGACTCGTTGAAGCGGATTGAGATTGAGAAACCTCCTTGCTCAACGATTGACTGCGAGATAGACTTGCTTGAGCGGATGCACTTGTAGACGCTGATTGGCTTAGTGAAGCCGACAAACTTTGCGAGCGAACTGAACTCAGTGACTGGCTTAATGAAACGCTCTGCTGAGCCGATACGCTCTGTGATTGCTTCGCACTTAAAGACTGACTGATCGATTGCGAAGTCTTCGCAGATACACTCTGACTGTTTGATACAGACTGACTGTGATCGCTATCTGACAGTTTCACCGCTACAACATTGGTCGTACTATCTTTATAAGTAATGGTGACTGTACCATCACTATTAACCGTATAGGACTTAATCCGGTTGGCCACCTCTGGGTTGACTGCCGATACAGCTGCAATCACCTTGCTCTTATCTGCATCTGTCAATGCAGTTAGACTCGTCACCTGAATAGTGCTTGTCGGCGCCACACCTGGCGTACGATCAGCGAGACGCCCCTGAGTAATCCGAATCTCTCCCAAACCATTTGGACGGTTCATATTGGACACATTGTCAATAGCCGCGACGTTGCGTTGCCATGTATTTCGGTAGGTATGGTAAAGATCATCCTTCAAATGAATGGTCGTTGTGATGGTTGCAGGGTTCGCACTGGTAGCCGTAATATCACCCGTGATAGGAGCAATATCACCTGTTCCATACTGGCTGCCACCAAAGAAATTTCCGTTTAAGGCATTGTCGTTCAAATCTGCCCGTGCAACAACTTTCATTTCTTTCAACTTGCCACTGTCATCAGTAGCTGTAAAGGTCACAACCGCATCATCACCAGCGTAAATAGTATAATTCTTCCCACCACCTTCAAGAGGGGTTGATTTCGGTTCCACACCATTGACGGTCAACTTAGCCGTCACTTCAGGACGCGTTCCGTCAGTTACAGCCACGGAATTACTGGCATCTGAATACACCGCATAATCACCATACATGATGCGAGCTTTGGCTGTTACACCACCCGTTTGTAACTTAACAGTCGGCGTCACAATCGCTTGACCCGAAGCATCTGCCACAGCTGTTCCCACTTCGTCGTCATTATTGTATAGAACGACTGTAGAACCTGGCTCAGCTCCCGTCACCGTTACAGGCGTCTGTGTGTAAGCCTTATCCAATAATCTCGTTTCAACAGTTGGTGCTGCAAGTCGCTTCACTGGAGCCGTCACATCATTTGTAGTGTTATCTTTATAGGTAATGGTCACCACACCAGATGATGAAACGGAATAAGATTTAAAGTCCTTTGAAGTGGCAATATTGGGGTTAGCAGTCTTAAACGCTTCCCAAATCTTCTCTTTTTCAGCCTGGGCCAAGTTAGTAGTATCATTGACAAAAGTCGCTGTCGTCACAGCCGTAATCGGGTTTCGAATGCCATCATTTTGTGGCAAAACCTGAATACGAAGCGTACGTGTCACTGACTGCTTAGCCGTATTAGTCACTACAAAAGAAAGATTATAAATGTTCCCAGGCGTTACGACCTCTGTCTGCCCAACAGTCCCCACGATATTAAAAACAGCTGCACTATTTTTCAAGGCCGATGTTTGCGGAACATAAATGCCATTCACACGATCGCTACCAGAAGCGTAGCCAATGCTCTTAATATTATTTCGTGTAGGATTGGTTTCAACAACATTATAAACCTGATTGATGTAATCAGAGTTATACACAGAAATCAAGGCATTGTTGGCAGGACCTGAATTATATTGAGGCGCACGGAGGCTCGTATCTGTGTCAATACGGTTCCCATTTCGAGGGTCGCGCTGACCAGATGTCGCGCGCAGCACCGCGTTGGCCAAGCGATTGCGAGCAATCTTTGCTTGGCTTTCCACGGCATCGATTTGAATTGCCGGATTAGACAAGCCAGTTCGAATAGCCTCTAAGGCCAGATCTCCATTCTCAATTGCAGATGCGGTCCCCGGGATTTCCAAAGCTCGCGCTCGATAGGTGTATAAATCCAAAGCCAAAGTTTGCAGACGCTTCACATGGTCTTCCGAGCGAGTGGTCTGAGTCGTTGCTTCTTTCTCACTCGTTTCAGGAGTAGCCCTGTGAATTGAATCGTCCTCTGAGAGACTGCTACTAGCAAATTCTGATGTGGACTGACTCGCTGAATGACTAACAACATGTGATTCGCTCAAAGAAACCGACTGAGATAAAGAAAGGCTGTCACTAGCCGACTCTGAAAATGAGATAGATTCACTGATAGATTGACTGGCTGATACAGAATCTGTGATAGAGGTCGTCCCCAAGACAAGACTATCCGAACCCGCTACACCGGTCGATGGGCTGATTTCAGACCCAACAGTCGCATTCATCTCATTTTCCTCAGCAAATACTGGATTGGCAACGGTTGTCGCTCCAGCAAGAGCTCCTAGCACAACCATCCCTTTGACCAGATCTTTAGGCATAGAAGATGATGATGCTTCATATTGAACCACGATATTTTCATCCACACCACCTCGCATGACACGAAATAGGCCTAACCGAGATACAGATGCCCGTACCCAATTCTTTCCTGATTTGATTAATTTATAACGCGTGATTCGCTCCGTTTCGCGAAAATCACCCTTCGAACGTTTAAAAAACATGTCTGCTCCTTAAATTTTAGATATCGAGTTATTATACACTAATTTTCCCCAAAAGTAACTAATTAAGACTAGTTTTTAACACAAATAACAGCATACAAAAAGAGAACCCGGAGGTTCTCTTTTTGGATCCTTTTTCATTTCCCACATACCTGAAATGACCGAATCAAATTAGGATAGAAGATTATTTTTCATCTTCCTTTTTGCGACGTCCAAGCGCTGCAACTCCTGCAACCCCTGCAACTGCTCCAAGAAGAGCTGAAGCTACAGATCCTGTTTCACCAGTATTTGGAAGTTGTTCAAGAGCTGGAGCTGGTTGAGCTGGTTGCTCAGGAACTGGGTTCACTGGTGTGTTTGGTGTTGGATCCATTGGTTTATTAGGTGTTGGATCTACCGGTGTATTTGGTGTTGGAGTTGGTGGCACTGGAGTGTTTGGTGTTGGAACGTTTGGAGTCTTCACAAGTTTGTAAACATAAGTAACGTTCTTATCACCTTCGATGACTTTACCAGTTGTTGGGTCAGTTGTCGTCAAGTGACCTTGTCCATCAACTTTACCTACTGGGTAGTTACCTTGTGGTACCAATTCATAGACTTTACCATCTGGAGTTACGATTGTCTTAGGACGGTTATCCACAACTGTATCGTAGTCTTTACCTACTGGTTGATCTTTCTCATCAACCACTGATGTCTTGATGGTCTTACCATTTTCATCCACATAGTGAACGTAAACATTACCCTTAGGTTGAGTTGGTTCTTCTTTAAGTTTGTAGATGTAAGTTACGTCTTTACGTCCTTCGATAACTTTACCTGTTGTAGCGTCTGATGACTCAAGGTGAC
>OBVT01000129.1_pt1 | contig 24627 bp, 20 predicted proteins | sample 1476231 | NCBI WGS metagenome assembly OBVT01 (sample SAMEA2580031, study PRJEB22360) | human gut metagenome | reverse complement strand
CCGCATGTAAAAAATGAAGACACAAAAGATGAAACAGTTGAGGTTAGTGAGTCTTCTGTTGCCAAAGATTCTGCAACTAAAGACACTGATGAAACGGTCTTATCTTCAGGAGGAGTTGCTGAGCCTACAAAAGAAAAAACAGGAGAAGAAACACAATCATCATCATCGTTTAATGGGAAGCAACTAAGTTCAGGTGATTATAGTTCAATCGCTGGTACTTGGACAAACTCTCGAGGAGAATTTGTCACAATTTCACCAGATGGCACAGTACAAAATGGGAGTGGTTATACTTATCATCTCTATTCTGGACATTTAAATAATGGAAATTTTTCAGGAACAATTGCTTCTGATATTGATAGCGCAGCTTTTTGGGCTATTCCTGGAACTAGTAATGGCGATTCAGACCATCTTGTTATTGGTCAAAGTGAGGATGCAGAAAATTATCCATTTTATCGTAATTAACATGAAAAAAGATTGCTATTGATTTAGTAATCTTTTTACTTTTTTGGAAAACTAACGAATATATAAGTATAAGTCAGTCATTTTTGTCGATTATGACGAAAATCGGACAGTTTATGATTTAAGTGGGAACAAGTCAAAAAATTTGGTATACTAGTGGACAAGTGAGAAATATTAAGTAATTTTTGTAAAATAGTTGTAATATTTGTCATCTAGTGTTACAATCAATCGGTAACAACAATTGGATAGAGAGAAATAATAATATGAAACGAGAAAAATTTTTACACGAACAACAACGTTTTTCAATTCGTAAATATTCTTTTGGGGCTGCGTCAGTTCTTTTAGGAGCTAGTTTGGTCTTTGCAGGCCAAGCTTTGGCTGACGAACACCACGAAGTCGCAACAACCTCAGATGCCACTTTGCGTGCGACTTCAGATAGTGATGCCGTAACAGCGGCTGATGTTTTCAGTGGTGTAGCAACAGATGGGGCAGCGTCAAGTGAGAAAGCTAGCGAAACTTCAACAACGAGTCAAACAGCTAGTGAAACAGCTACTAGCGAAGCGACAAGTGAAGTCAGTGCTTCACAAACAGCTGATAAAGCGTCTGAAACTGCAGTTTCCCATTCAGCTGTGACAAATCGCTCAAATCTAGCTGAAAAAGATGCTAATCTTGATGTATCTAGTATTGTGAGAGCAGCTGTTAATACTAGCTTGGTGAGCGCCCCAGCTACAACTACAGACAGCGACCTTCCAAGCCAAGGAACTTATGTCTACAAGGAACGTACAGAGGTTAAGAATCAACCTAAGGTGTCTGCCAAGACTGAATTTTATGCAAATCCAGGAGACAGCGTCCTTTACGATCAAGTCGTGACAGCTGACGGCTACCAATGGATTAGCTACAAATCATATTCTGGCGTGCGTCGTTATGCTCCAGTGAAACCAGTGGCAGCTGGTAGTGGTAACGGTAATAGTGGTAATGGGGATGGTAAGCCTTCTAATGGGGCTCAAGCTACAACAGGGGCTTTGAACATCCCAGCGACAGGAACTTTCTACTTTACACGTGACACAGATATTAAGAAAGAACCAAAAGCAGACCTCAAACCTACTTTTGTTTTCAGTAAGGGTGACCATGTCATCTATGATAAAGTTTTGACTGCGGATAATCACCAATGGATTTCTTACCTTGGGTATGACTATGTTCGCTACTATGCCGATATTGCGACTTTGACACCTGCCAAAGCTGAAACACCAGCTGCTAAACCAACAGAGACTAATCAAGCAAAACCAGAAACTACGGGTGCTGAAAAACTTCCAGCAAGTGGTACTTATAATGTGACACGTAGCTTGAATGTTAAAAACGAACCTAAGGCTTCTGCAGAAACGCTTTATACCTTGGAAAAAGGCTACAAAGTGAACTACGACAAGGTCTTGACTGCGGATAACCACCAATGGATTTCTTACATTAGCTACAGTGGTACACGTCGTTATGTGGATATTGCGGCTTTGAAAGCTACTGAGTCTAAACCACAAGAAAACCGTGTTTCTGGTAACCTTACTATCAACAACCAAACTTCTAATGGTTTCGATGTAGTCGTAACCAATGTTTCAGGTGGTGGCAAGGCAGTCCAAGAAGTCCGTGTTCCAATTTGGTCAGATAAAGATGGTCAAGATGACCTCACTTGGTATCATGCTGATAAACAATCAGACGGTAGCTACAAGGTTCATGTAGATAAAGCCAGTCACAAGGGCGATGCTGGTACCTATTCTGTCCATCTTTACTATATGTTGGATGGTAAACGAACTTATATTACCGAAACTACAGCTACAGTCCCTGAATCTCAAGTAACAGGAAAATTGACGATTACCAACCAAACGTCTAATGGCTTTGATGTTGTCGTAACTAATGTTTCAGGTGGTGGCAAGGCAGTCCAAGAAGTGCGTGTTCCAATTTGGTCAGATAAAGATGGTCAAGATGACCTCACTTGGTATCATGCTGATAAACAATCAGACGGTAGCTATAAGGTTCATGTAGATAAAGCCAGTCACAAGGGCGATGCTGGTACCTATTCTGTGCATCTTTACTATATGTTAGATGGTAAACGAACTTATATTACCGAAACTACAGCCACAGTTCCTGAATCTCAAGTGACAGGGAAATTGACCATCAGCAACCAAACGTCTAATGGCTTTGATGTTGTCGTAACTAATGTTTCAGGCGGTGGCAAAGAAGTTAAAGAAGTGCGTGTTCCAATTTGGTCAGATAAGAATGGTCAAGATGACCTTACTTGGTATCATGCCGACAAACAATCAGACGGTAGCTACAAGGTTCATGTAGACACAGCTAGCCATAAGGGTGATGCGGGTACTTATTCTGTGCATCTTTACTACATGTTGGATGGTAAACGAACTTATATTACCGAAACTACAGCCACAGTTCCTGAATCTCAAGTAACAGGAAAATTGACGATTACCAACCAAACGTCTAACGGCTTTGATGTTGTCGTTACCAATGTTTCAGGTGGTGGCAAAGAAGTTAAAGAAGTCCGTGTTCCAATCTGGTCAGATAAGAATGGCCAAGACGACCTTACTTGGTATCATGCCGACAAACAATCAGACGGTAGCTATAAGGTTCATGTAGATACAGCCAGTCATAAGGGTGATGCTGGAACCTATTCTGTGCATCTTTACTATATGTTGGATGGTAAGAGAACCTATATCACAGAAACTACAGCTACAGTCCCTCAAATCACTGAAACTCAAGTCACAGGGAAATTGACCAATAACGGTTCTTACTACAGTGTTCGTGGTAAATACGATGATATTATCATTGTCAATAAGAAGCATGGTCTTTCTAAGGACTATAATCCAGGTGAAAATCCTACAGCTAAGGCAGCCTTTGTTCGCCTTCGTGATGATATGATTAACCAAGGTTTGAATGTCGGACGTTCATACAGTGGTTTCCGTTCTTACGATTATCAAAAGACTCTTTACGACAACTACGTAAGCCGTGATGGTCAAGCAGCTGCGGACCGTTACTCAGCTCGTCCTGGGTTCAGCGAACACCAAACTGGTTTGGTCTTTGATTTGACTGATAAATCAGGTAACTTGCTTGAGGATGCACGAGCTAGTCAATGGCTTAAAGACAATGCACATAACTATGGCTTTATCGTGCGTTTCCAAGCAGGTAAAGAAGCTTCAACCGGCTACATGCCAGAAGCGTGGCATATCCGCTATGTGGGTAAAGAAGCTAAAGACATCCACGATTCAGGATTGAGCTTGGAAGAGTACTTTGGTATCGAAGGTGGCGATTATGCTACTAGCAGCAAACCTGCTGAAAGCAAACCAGCCACTACAGGTGCCATCAACCTTCCAGCGACAGGCACTTATACCTTTACAGGCCGTGCGTCAATTAAGGCAGAAGCTAAAGTTTCAAGCCCAGAATTGGCCTACTATGATAAGGGTATGAGCGTTAACTATGATAAAGTTTTGACAGCTGATGGTCATCAATGGCTTTCATACATGACAGCAAGCGGTGCCCGTCGTTATGTTGATATTGCAACAGTTAAAGCTACAGAAACTAAACCAGAAGTTAAACCGGTTGCTAAACCAGCGGACCAACCAAGTCTTCCAGAATCAGGCACTTATACCTTCACAGGTCGTGCGTCAATTAAGGCAGAAGCTAAAGTTTCAAGCCCAGAATTGGCCTACTATGATAAGGGTATGAGCGTTAACTATGATAAAGTTTTGACAGCTGATGGCCGTCAATGGCTTTCATACATGACAACAAGTGGTGCTCGTCGTTACGTTGACATTGCAGCAGCCAAGGCAGAAGCTAAACCAGAAACAAAACCCGTTGCTAAGCCAGCCGATAAACCAAGTCTCCCAGAGTCAGGTCGTTATACCTTCACAGGTCGTGCGTCAATCAAGGCAGAAGCTAAAGTTTCAAGCCCAGAGTTGGCTTACTATGATAAAGGTATGAGTGTTAACTACGATAAGGTTCTCACAGCTGATGGTCGTCAATGGCTTTCATACATGACAGCAAGTGGTGCTCGTCGTTATGTTGATATTGCAGCAGCCAAGGCAGAAGCTAAACCAGAAACAAAATCCGTTGCTAAGCCAGCCGATAAACCAAGTCTGCCAGAATCAGGCCGTTATACCTTCACGGGTCGTGCGTCAATCAAGGCAGAAGCCAAGGTTTCAAGCCCAGAGTTGGCCTACTATGACAAGGGTATGAGTGTTAACTACGATAAGGTTTTGACAGCGGACGGTCACACATGGCTCTCATACATGACAGTGAGTGGTGCTCGCCGTTACGTCGATATTGCTTAATGAGATAAAGAATCAGGTTGGACAATATGTCCAGCCTTTTCTGATAGCCTCTCTTTATCATGAGATTGAATTTTTCAATTTTTGTGACGTCTTTTGGAGTGCTATAATGGTTAATATAGAATCGAGGTTATTATGAAAATCGCGTTGGTACAGATGGATGTCGTTCACGGACAGCCTGTGGAAAATAAAAAACACGTCATAGAGATGCTGGAAAGGGCGCTTGATGATAATCCTGATGTTATTGTGCTTCCTGAAATGTGGAATACAGGCTATGCTTTAAATGAACTTGATGGGCTTGCGGATAAGCATGGATTGGACTCTCAAGAACTCTTGTCTCATTTTGCTAGGAAACATGCTGTGGCTATTATCGGAGGGTCTGTTGCTATTAAGCAATACGGCAAATTCTACAATACAACCTATGTCTATAATAAGTCTGGGGACTTAATCAATACCTATAGCAAGGTCCATCTCTTTGGCCTTATGGCAGAGGACCAGTACATGTCTGCTGGGTCGAATGAGTCTGTTTTTGAGCTTGATGGTGTGATAGCTGCCAGTGTCATTTGTTATGATATCCGTTTTCCTGAATGGGTGCGAACACAGATGGCACAAGGGGCCAAGGTACTTTTTGTGGTAGCGCAGTGGCCGGAACCTCGAGTGCAGCAATGGGAGATTTTGTTAAAGGCGCGTGCAGTTGAAAATCAAGCTTTTGTAGTTGCTGTCAATCGTGTTGGAGCAGGACCGGACGATATCTTTTCAGGACATTCTATGGTTATAGATCCACTTGGAAATGTGGTCTTACAAACCAAGGAGCATGAGGAGGGAATTTTTACGGCTGATATTAATCTTGAAGAGGTAGATAAGGTTCGAGGTCAGATTCCTGTTTTTGAGGATCGTCGCACGGACTTGTATCATTAAGGAGTGTTTATGTTATTTGAAGAATCTGACTTATTGAAGGCATTGCCAGAGCAGTTTTTTGCAGGTTTGGTTGCTAAAGTTAATGCCAAGGTGGCGGAAGGAGCAGATGTTATCAATCTTGGTCAGGGCAATCCTGACCAACCAACCTATGACCATATTGTTGAGGCGCTTTGTACCTCAGCGAAAAATCCTGCTAGCCATAAGTATTCACAGTTTCGAGGCAATCATCCTTTTAAGGAAGCTGCTGCTAGTTTTTACAAGAAACATTATGGGGTTGATTTGGATGCGGAGCGTGAGATTTGTGTCATGGGAGGTGCTAAAATTGGGCTTGTGGAATTACCCATAGCTTTGATGAATCCAGGTGACCTCCTGCTCCTACCTGACCCAGGATATCCTGATTATTTATCAGGAGTGAGTCTAGGACGTGTAGCCTATGAGACCTTTCCTTTGACGGCTGAAAATGATTTCTTGCCTGATTTGGATGCCATTCCTGAAGAGACAGCTCGGCGTGCTAAGTTTATCTATATCAATTATCCAAATAATCCTACGGGTGCTGTGGCGACTAAGGCCTTTTATGAAAAGTTGGTTGCCTGGGCTAAGACTTACGAAGTTGGTGTGGTGAGTGATTTAGCTTACGGAGCTTTGGGCTATCGAGGCTATGAGAATCCTAGCTTCTTATCAACACCTGGTGCTAAAGATGTGGGCGTTGAGTTCTATACTTTCTCGAAAACCTTCAATATGGCTGGTTGGCGTTTGGCCTTTGCTGCTGGGAATGATCAAATGATTGAAGCCTTAAATCTGATTCAAGACCATCTTTTTGTGGGAATCTTTCCTGCCTTGCAGGAGGCTGGGATTGCAGCCCTCTTAGATCCTAAATCTGAGGAGGCTGTTGCTCAACTGAATGCGACTTATGATAGCCGTCGAGATGCTTTTGTCCAGGCAGCTGCTAAGATTGGCTGGAAGGCCTTTCCATCCAAAGGTTCTTTCTATGCTTGGATGCCTGTACCAGAGGGTTACACTAGTGAGAGTTTTGCGGATCTTTTGCTTGAGAAAGCCCATGTTGCTGTGGCACCAGGTAAAGGATTCGGTCCTGCAGGAGATGCTTATGTTCGTATCGGGCTTTTGGTAGAGCCAGAACGTCTGGTCGAAGCAGTCGATCGTATTGCCAACTTGCATTTATTTAATAACTAGATAGTAATCGTGAAAACAAGTAGTTGAAAAAGACTGCTTGTTTTTTTCATATTAATTTCAGTTTTTCCTTGACAAATGAATAAAAATACAATAAACTGGTTACATATTTATACAAAAGGAGTGCATAAATGAAAGTTTCAATCATTGGTATCACTGGTTATAGTGGTTTAGAGTTAGTTAAAATTTTGAATAATCATAAAAAAGTGGAACTTGTTTCTATTCACGCAACCAAGGAAGTGGGCCGACGATTGTCTGATGTGTATCCCTATCTGACAGGTGTTTGTGACTTAGATATTGAAGCTTATGATGCGGAAAAGATTATTAAAAAGGCGGATTTGGTCTTCTTTGCCACACCTTCAGGAGTTGCTAGTTCGCTTGCAGAGGAATTTGTTCAAGCTGATTTTCCTGTTATTGATTTATCTGGGGATCATCGCTTGCCGGCAGATGTTTATCAAGAATGGTATAAAAAATCACCTGCCAAGCAGAGTGTGTTGAATAAATTTACATATGCATTATCAGAATATACAGATGTGAAGGATAAGAAATTTATTGCCAATCCTGGATGCTATGCAACAGCGACGGAGTTGGCCCTGATTCCTTTGGTTGCTTCTGGTCTGATTGAGACGGATAGTGTCATTGTGGATGCCAAGTCTGGTTTAACTGGTGCGGGTAAGGCTTTGAGTGAGTCTAGTCATTTTGTCAATGTTCACGATAATTACGTGACTTATAAACTCAATCATCATCAGCATATTCCTGAAATTGTTCAAACCTTGCAGACCTTTAATCCGGAAATGCCTGAGATTCAGTTTTCAACGTCGCTTTTACCAGTTAATCGCGGAATCATGGCCACGGTTTATTGTAAGTTGAAGAAGGGCGTTACTGTAGCTGATGTGGCTTCAGCATTCACAAAGGCTTATGATGATAAACCTTTTGTACGTGTGCAAGATAATTTGCCAGAACTACACAACGTTATTGGATCGAATTTTACAGATATTGGCTTTGCCTATAATGAGAAAACCAATGTTCTGACAGTTATTTCGGTCATTGATAATTTGATCAAGGGTGCTGCTGGCCAAGCGGTTCAAAATCTCAACCTCATGCAGGGGTGGGATGAGACGGAAGGTTTGCTTCTGACACCGTCATACTTGTAGATGTAAGCGTAGAGTTAGGAGAAAAAATATGAAAGTCATAGATGGAACAATTGCTAGTCCGCTGGGATTCTCAGCAGATGGGCTACATGCAGGATTTAAAAAGAGAAAAATGGATTTTGGTTGGATTGTCTCTGAAAAACCAGCCAGTGTTGCAGGTGTTTACACGACCAATAAGGTGATTGCAGCTCCTCTGATTGTGACCAAGACCTCAGTTAAAAAGGCTGGGAAAATGAAAGCTATCGTTGTTAACTCAGGTGTAGCCAATTCTTGTACAGGGACTCAAGGTTTGGAGGATGCCTACACCATGCAGGAGTGGACCGCTGAAAAGCTAGGTGTTGAACCAGATTTGGTTGGTGTAGCTTCTACAGGGATTATCGGTGAGTTGCTACCAATGGATACCTTGAAAAATGGTCTTTCCAAGATAGTGGTTAATGGGAATGCTGATGATTTTGCCAAGGCAATTTTGACGACTGATACAGCGACTAAGACTATTGCTGTGACGGAGACCTTTGGACGTGATGTTGTCACAATGGCTGGTGTCGCTAAGGGCTCAGGTATGATTCACCCTAATATGGCGACCATGCTAGGATTTATCACTTGTGATGCTAATATTTCTAGTGACACCCTTCAATTGGCCTTGAGTCAAAATGTGGAAAAGACCTTTAATCAGATTACAGTTGACGGAGATACATCAACCAATGATATGGTTCTTGTCATGTCAAATGGTTGCACATTAAATGAAGAGATTCTGCCAGATACACCAGAGTTCGATAAATTTTCGAAGATGTTGAATTTCGTGATGCAAGAGTTGGCTAAGAAAATTGCCAAGGACGGTGAAGGTGCCAATAAACTTATCCAAGTTGATGTGGTCAATGTCCCTAATGCCCTTGATGCACGTATGATGGCCAAATCCGTTGTCGGGTCAAGCCTGGTTAAAACGGCTATCTTTGGTGAAGATCCTAACTGGGGACGTATTTTAGCCGCTGTTGGCTACGCTGGTGTGGATGTTCCTGTGGATAATGTTGATATTATGCTTGGCGGTCTGCCAGTTATGTTGGCCTCTAGTCCTGTTTCCTTTGATGATGAAGAAATGAAAGACATCATGCATGATGATGAAGTTACTATAACGGTAGATCTTCATGCTGGTCATGAAAAAGGAACTGCATGGGGGTGTGATCTTTCCTACGATTACGTTAAGATTAATGCCCTCTATCACACTTAGACTATCTAAGGAAAAGGAGTTAACTGATGACTGCTAAATATATTGTAATTAAGATTGGTGGAGTAGCCAGTAAACAGCTAACTCCTGAGATATTGACCAAACTGTCAGAATGGCAGCGGGCTAGTCAAAAAATAATCATCATCCATGGGGGTGGTTTTGCTATTAATCAGCTGATGGAGGAGAATAATATTCCAATTCACAAGGTAAATGGTCTTCGTGTGACGAGTCAGTCAGATATGGCCTTGATTAAAGAAGCTTTGGTTGACATAGTTGGGAAAAACTTAGCAGGTGAGCTGACAACCGCAGGTTTGCCAGCTTATCAGCTTGTTGATGAATTGCCAGACCTTGTTCATGCTGATTTCTTAGATCAAGAGACCTATGGCTTTGTGGGTGAAGTCAAAAACATCACCAATCAGACCTTAGTGAAACTCCTATCTCAAGGCAAGATTCCCTTGATTCCTAGTTTGGGTTACAGTGAGCAGGGAGATTTGCTCAATATCAATGCGGATTACCTTGCTAGAGCTATGTCAATTAGTCTAGGTGCCAAAAAACTTATCCTTATTACAGATGTCAAGGGTGTTTTAGAGAATGGACAAGTTTTGGAGCATCTGAATCTTGTGGACGTTCAGAAAAAAATAGATTCAGGTGTGATTACTGGGGGCATGATTCCTAAAATTCAAAGTGCTGTTCAGACGGTTGAATCTGGTGTTGAGCAGGTCATTATTGGTGATAACCTGACAGATGGTACCATAATCAAGGAGTAAACGATGACAAAATTATTTTCAAATTATAAACGGGCAGCGATTGATTTTGCTTCGGCACAGGGCAATTATTTGACTGATACCACTGGCAAGACCTACTTGGATTTTTCATCTGGTATCGGGGTAACCAATCTGGGCTATCATCCCTCTGTCAATCAGGCTCTAACAGATCAGGTAGGCAAGATTTTGCACCAGCCTAATCTTTATCACAATCAGTTGCAAGAAGATGTTGCTGGGCTTTTAATTGGTGACAAGGACTATCTAGCCTTTTTCTGTAATAGTGGTGCAGAGGCCAATGAAGCAGCCATAAAAATCGCCCGAAAGGCATCGGGTAAACAAGAAATCATTACCTTCCAAAATTCCTTCCATGGTCGAACGTTTGGATCCATGTCTGCCACTGGTCAGGATAAAATCAAACAAGGCTTTGGTGAAGGTGTGCCCCACTTTAGCTATGCTATTTTCAATGACATAGATAGTGTCAAGGCACTAGCTAGTGACGAAACAGCGGCTATTATGTTGGAGTTGGTTCAAGGGGAATCAGGTGTTCAACCTGCGGATAAGGACTTTGTTAAGGCTTTGGCTGACTTTTGTAAGGAGACGGGAATTTATCTTATTGTAGATGAGGTTCAGACAGGACTTGGTCGTACTGGTAAGCTTTATGCTTATGAGCACTACGATATTGAACCAGATATCTTTACTCTGGCAAAAGGTTTGGCAAATGGGGTGCCAGTTGGTGCCATGCTTGCTAAGTCATCTCTTGGAGAAGCCTTCTCTTACGGAAGTCACGGCTCTACCTTTGGAGGAAATAAACTGGCTATGGCGGCGGCCAAAGCTACGCTTGAAGTTATGTTGATCCCAGGTTTTCTAGATACTGCCCTTGAAAATGGAAACCAGCTACAAGCAAAATTGCAGGCAGCTTTATCTGATAAAGAGACGGTCACCACTGTACGTGGCTTGGGCTATATGATTGGGATTGAGACTACTGGCAATTTAGGAGAATTGGTCCAGTCGGCTCGAGATAAGGGGTTAATTGTCTTAACTGCAGGGACAAACGTGATTCGTCTTTTGCCACCAATCACCCTAAGTGATGCTGAAATTGAAAAGGGTGTGGCTATCCTATCAGAAATATTTGACTAGAACATAAAAATCACTTGATTCTTGAATCAAGTGATTTCTTTTACTCATTGTCAGTATCAATCTCGCTGAGAAGTCCTTTAGCTGTTGTTGTTGGCAGAATACGGACACGATTAAGTGAGAGAAGACCATCCTTGGCACTGGCTAGCCCTTCGTTGGTTGTTAGTCCTAACTTGTAAGTTTTCTTAGCTAGGTCAAGTGTCGTTTGATTGTAGCGACCTGATGGGTAGGCAATGGTATTGACCTTGGTATTGAGTTTATTTTCAAGGAAGTCAATAGAATCCGTTAATTCAACCTTTTGTGTCGCCTTATCAGTGGCTGACAAATCGGGGTGGTTAACCGTATGAGACTGGAAGCTCATACCGTGAGCCATCATTTCTTTCATCTGTTTGACGGTAAGATTTCCAGCATTTCCTTTCTTAACAAAGCCAGTGATCACATTATTGGTTGCCTTAGCCTTGTATTTTTTGAGAATAGGATAGGCAATGGTGTAGAAATCTTCGTTACCATCGTCAAAGGTCAGCCAGACAACCTTCTTAGCAGGTAGGGCGTTTTCAGTGAAGGCTTTGTAGGCTTCTTCAGGCGTTAGGAAGTAGTATCCTGCCTTTGACAAAGCCTTGATTTGTGCCTCGAAGAGGTCTGGGTCAACGATAAGGTTGGCGTTGGAGGCTTCAGATGGATCCATGACGTGTACCGCATGATACATTAGGATAGGGATTTGGACAGGATCGTCATAGGTTTTCCATTTAGCTGTCGTCTTAGACTGACTGGTTTGAGCCTGTTGTTGCTTGCTTTTCGACTGATTTGGTCGGTTAAGCATAAAGACTGCCAGTAAGCCAAGAAGGACAATATTTAGGAAAAGCAGAAGAAGGTTCAGTTTCTTTCTGTTAGCGTTAGTTGATTTTTTCTTTTGAGAAGTCATTGTATCCCCTTTCAAATAGGTCTAGTTATTATTCTAACAAAAATGGGATGGAAATGCACAGAATTTTCAGTAAAAAGAATACTTGCCTCCTTAAATGGCAACAATATTCTGTCAATTCCGATAGAAATGTGGTACAATTAAAAAAATGTATGTTTTTAAGGAGAAATCGTAAATGTCTATTAAAATTGGATTGCTTGGCTTTGGTACAGTAGCTAGCGGTATTCCTTTCCTCTTGAAGGAAAATGGTGAAAAGGTTCTTGCAGCCTCACGTGACCAACTCGAAATTGCCAAAGTTTTGGTTAAAGATGACGAGGAAAAAAATCGTCTTATCGCTGCCGGAAACGACTACAATTTTGTCACAAATGTTGACGAAATCCTTAACGATGAAGAGATTCAAATCGTTGTTGAATTGATGGGTCGTATCGAGCCAGCTCGTACCTTCATCACAAAAGCACTTGAAGCAGGTAAAAACGTTGTTTCTGCTAACAAAGACTTGATTGCTACTCATGGAAAAGAGTTGATTTCTCTTGCCCAAGATAAGGGAGTGGCTTTCTACTATGAAGCTGCTGTTGCTGGTGGTATTCCAATTTTGCGTACTTTGGCTAACTCTTTGACGTCTGACAAGGTGACACGTATCCTTGGTGTGCTTAACGGAACATCTAACTTTATGATGACTAAGATGGTTGACGAAGGTTGGTCATATGAGGACGCTCTTAAGACTGCCCAAGAACTTGGTTATGCCGAAAGTGATCCAACCAATGACGTTGAAGGTATTGACGCTGCTTATAAAGCTGTTATTCTTAGCCAATTTGGTTTTGGTGCCACAATTGATTTCGACGATGTGACTCACAAGGGGATTACAAACATCTCTACTGATGATGTAGCTGTCGCTCAAGAATTGGGTTATGTTATCAAATTGGTTGGTGATGTGCGTGAAGTAGAATCAGGTATCTCTGCAGAAGTATCCCCAACATTCTTGCCAAAAAATCACCCACTTGCTAGCGTTAACGATGTCATGAATGCAGTCTTTGTTGAATCTATCGGTATTGGCGAATCAATGTACTACGGTCCAGGTGCTGGTCAAAAACCAACAGCAACATCTGTTTTGGCAGATATTATCCGTATTGCTCGTCGTCTTTCAGATGGCAATGTTGGTAAACCATTTAACGAGTTCCGTCGTGACTTGCCATTGGCTAATCCAGCAGATGTTAAGAGCAACTACTACTTTGCCCTTGATACGCCAGACGAAAAAGGTAAAATCCTTCACTTGTCTGAAATCTTCAACTCAGAAGATATTTCATTTGAACAAGTCTTGCAACAAAAAGCAAATGGCACAACAGCTCGTATCGTTGTGATTACACATGCTATGTCTAAGACACAACTCAAAGCTGTTACTGAAAAACTTGAAGCAGCAGAAGACTTCACTGTTGTCAACACATTGAAAGTTTTGTCTAACTAATTGATAAGCCCATACTGGTGCGTATAAGAAAGGTATTCAAGGAGAAAAGTCGCTGATGGCTTTCCTCCTTTTGGTGTATTATTATGAAAATTACTGTTCCAGCAACATCTGCCAATATTGGTCCGGGTTTTGACTCTGTGGGTGTTGCCGTTTCTAAATATTTGACAATCGAGGTGCTTGAACCAGCGGATGCATGGCATATTGAACATGATTTGGGAGATATTCCTTCAGATGAAAATAACCTCCTCATTTCAACTGCCTTGCAAGTTAAGTCTGATTTGCAGCCCCATAAATTGGTGATGGCATCAGATATTCCCTTAGCGCGTGGGCTAGGTTCTTCAAGTTCTGTTATTGTAGCAGGAATCGAGTTGGCCAATCAATTGGCAAACTTGCAGCTCTCAGACGATGATAAACTTGATATTGCAACCAAGATTGAAGGTCACCCGGACAATGTTGCCCCAGCTATTTTTGGGAATCTCGTTGTAGCCTCTTATGTGGATGAACATGTTAATAGCATCGTGACAGACTTTCCAGAGTGTGCCTTTGTAGCCTTCATTCCGAGCTATGAACTTAAGACGTCTGATTCACGTGGGGTACTTCCAAGTGACCTGTCTTACAAAGAAGCTGTAGCTGCATCATCTATTGCCAACGTTGCCATTGCTGCCCTCTTTGCAGGCGATTTGGTTAAGGCGGGACATGCTATTCAAGGGGATATGTTCCACGAACGCTACCGTCAAAAATTGGTTAAAGAATTTGCGACTATTAAGGAATTGTCAGGTCAATACAGTGCTTATGCGACCTATCTTTCAGGCGCTGGCCCAACAGTTATGACCTTGACGCCAAATGATCAGGCTGAAGCTCTTAAAACGGCTATCGATGGTCTTGGTTTAGATGGTGAAACCTTCATCCTGTCTGTGGATAAAGCAGGTGTTGTGGTTGACTAGAAAAAATCAAGGGCTACTCTTTGGTCTAGCCACCTATATTCAATGGGGATTTTTATCCCTTTTTTGGAAGCTTTTAGCAGGTGTTTCGGCTTACAGCACCTTCTCGTGGCGGATTGTTTTTACAGTGGTGACTATGCTGACTTACGCCCTAGTTGCTAAGCAAAATACACGTTTCAAAGGGGAGCTTGTGGAACTTTGGCAGGATAAGAAAGCCTTGCTTCGTATGCTACTTGCTAGTTTTCTCATAGCAGCTAACTGGTTGATTTATATCTATGCTGTGGGTCATGGTCAAGCGACGCAGGCTAGTCTGGGTTATTACATTATGCCTATTGTTTCCATACTATTTGCTCTCATTTTTCTTCGTGAATCATTGAGCAGAACCATGTGGGCAGCAGTAGTGTTGGCCTTTATAGGAGTCTTAGTTCTTGTTGCCAATACAGGAAAACTTCCCATGGTTTCATTGGGTTTAGCTCTGAGCTTTGGTTTCTATGGTCTAATCAAAAAAGGGATTAGGCTCTCCAGTGACGTAGCCATGCTAGTAGAAAGTGGCTTGCTACTACCTTTTGTAGCTATCTATCTCGTTTTCTTTTCTCCAGAATCATTTTCTTCCTATTCGAGCATGGAAATGTTTCTCCTAGCCATATCCGGTGTGGTGACCGCTGTTCCCTTGCTTTGCTTCTCGGAAGCAGTCAAAAGGGCACCGCTTAACCTAATCGGTTTCATCCAGTATCTTAATCCTACGATTCAACTTCTCGTAGCCATTCTCGTTTTTGGTGAGACGGTCAGCTTTGGAGAATTGAAAGGCTTCCTCTTTATCTGGATAGCCATCCTAGTCTTTGTAACTGGCCAAATAGTAACATTTCGTAGAAGTTCCTGATAGCTATCGGGAACTTTTTATAATGTCGACCTAAAAATGAGCCAAGTTTATCTGACAATTTTAGAACTTTAAGATATAATAGTAGTATTAGATTAAAATAGCGGAGAATTTTATGCGAAAAATGAAAAAGCTAGTGAGCTATCTGCTTCTGCTCGCTATCCCAGTTGCCATTGCTGCAGGCCTGTTTATCTTTAATGGTTCAGGTTATCGCCTGTCAGAAAAAGATGCAGCAGACATTGCTTATAAAAATGCAGGTGTCAAAACTTCTGAGATTTCCCAATCAACAGTTTCAAAAGCACGTTCTGGGCTTCACGGAAGTTATGAGATTAGTTTCACAACGTCAGACAACCATTTTGAGTATACGATTGACGGTCAGTCAGGATCTATTTTGAAACATAAGAGTGACCATCCAACGTCTAAGGATGAGGATGATACTCAAAAAAGTGAAGAGCCTAAAGACGAGACTCAACCTAGCGAAAGCAAGGAAGAGACAGCAGTATCTAAAGAAACCGCGCAAACAACAGCTCTTAACCATGCTGGCCTAGCTGAAGGTTCTGTGACCAACTTGAAAACGGACTTGAAGACTGAAGGAGACGGTAAAGTCTACAATATCAGCTTTGATTATGCGGCTAGTGGTCTACGTTATAAATACGCGGTAAATGCTGATTCAGGAGCTATCGTAGCCTATACGACTGAGTATCTGACAGGGGCTGCGACTCCTGCTCAGTAGGTCGCAGATAGAGTGAAAAGCTCTCCTTATTATTGAGGAAAATCCTTGCAATTTCTCTGAAATGGTGTAAACTTAAAGTGAAAACGGTAACAGTAGTTGTAAAAGTTGCCGTAGAATCAAGGAGGCTTTGACCATGAAAGAATTCCAAGCATTTAAAGACACGCTTAGCAATAAGGCTCTCAAAGCCATTTACGAAGAAAGTAAATTGGAAGTTCAAGACGAAACAACTGAAGGTACAGAAGCCTTCTCACTAGCCTTGGCAACCCAAATGGCTATCAATCTACTCGAAAGCTATGAAAAATGGCTAAAAGAAGAAAGAGCTAAGGAAGAAAAATAAGATACAATCCTTGTCGGCAGACAGGGATTTTTCTTATGAAAAATAAAAAGGGAAACATTGTATGTATGATTCAAGGTGGAATCTGTAGTCTGACTGATTGTGATAGCATCTTCCTCACAATTTCATTTGTCTTGAGATTAAAAATGTGATAGAATAAGACCATTCAGAGGTGCTTTGAAGCCCATTTGTCACAGGAAGCGGTGGTACTGAGAAATCCGCACAAATGTCGAAGCTGGTTGCTGATGGTCAAATTGAATCAAGAAAGCTGTGAGTGGTTGCCACTCAAAATTGGGTGGTACCGCGGATACACATTCGTCCCTGTCATAGTTATGGCAGGGATTTTCTATATCTTTTAAAGAATTAAGACTGAAGGTCGCAGGTGAATTTAGAGATATTGATGCAGACGGAGCGAAAGCGAGGTCTACGTTCCCATCAAAGGAGGGTGACATGAAGCATTCTTTTGAGACTAGCAAATTGTACTATGGTTTTCCCATTTTTATCTTGGGTTACCAGGACCAGGCACATGGCTATAATGTGACGACTTGTAGTTCTTCCTATAGTCTAGGAGATTGGCTAGTCATCGGGGTTGGTAGCGAGGAAAATGCGGCAGACCAGATTAAACATTATCAGAAATTTACGGTTAATATCCCTGATGAAAACCTCATGCTAGAGATGGAACAGGCTGGTTTTATTAGCCATCGAGAAAAGATTGCTAAACTTGGCTTGGATTTCCGGCCTTCTGAACTGACACAAGCACCTATGCTGGATGCTTGTCCAGTCGTTTTGGATTGTGAGGTCGACAGAATTATAGAGGAAGATGGTATCTGTCATATCTTTGCTAAGATTCTAGACCGTCTGGCTGAATCTGATTTGTTGGATGATAAGGGACATTTTAAAAATGACCGCTTTGCACCGACTTACTTTATGGGTGATGGTCATAAGCGTGTTTATCGTTATCTAGATGACCGAGTCGATCCCATGGGAAGCTTCATCAAGAAAGCGAGGAAGAAGGATGACTAGTGCTGAATTGCCAGAACGAGTTGAAACAGAGCGGCTCATCTTACGAAATCGTACAGTGGCGGATGCAGAAGATATCTATGCTTACGCCAGTCGTCCAGAAGTCTCTTACCCAGCAGGCTTTCCACCCGTCAAATCCTTGGAAGACGAGATCTATTACCTAGAGCATATCCTTCCCGATCGCAATGAAAAGGACAATCTTCCAGCTGGTTACGGCATTGTGGTCAAAGGGACTGATAAAGTGATTGGCTCAGTTGATTTCAACCATCGCCACGAAGATGATGTGCTTGAAATTGGCTATACCTTGCACCCAGACTATTGGGGCCGAGGTTATGTACCAGAAGCAGCGCGTGCTTTAATCGACCTAGGATTTAAGGATTTGGGCCTTCACAAGATTGAGCTGACTTGCTTTGGTTATAACCTGCAAAGTCAACGAGTCGCGGAAAAGCTTGGTTTCATTCTTGAAGCACGCATAAGAGACCGTAAAGATGCCCAAGGCAATCGCTGTGATGATTTGAGATATGTCTTGCTGAAGAGTGAGTGGGAGGCGGATTGATGCTTGAAAAAGACAAACAATCAATATCTTTATCAGAGGAGCAGTTGCGTCAAATTGATGAAAAATATTCTGAATTAAGTGACAGTGATATTATTGAACAATTAGCTTATTTGGAAATTAACAATGATGACAAACGTATAGTTATCACTGATATTGAACCAACCAGTGAAATAATATCTGTTTCGAACCAAATTTTTGAAATTAAAAAGGATTTCCAAAAAATCAAGACTATGTTCGAATTGTTTGTTTCAGATGTCTCGGAATTTTTAAGTGTTAAAAATAAACTAGAGTCAAAGAAATTAGAAATTAAAGATGCTGATGTGAATCGATTCATGATTCATTTATTATCTAGTGGAAAATTGTTTGTTGATTTTAACGAAAATCAAATCAAGCAAAAATATTCCAAAGATAGTGAGAAGTTTGATTGCATACATAGTTTTGCTAGCTATCAGTATGATGCGAACTTTGCTTATCGATTTTGCCATTCTTTAAGAAACTATTCGCAACATATTGACTTACCAATAAATGAAGTAAAAGCTGTTAGCCCAGATGATAAAACGATTTTAGTCGATTTCTATATTGATTTAGATTATCTTTTAAATTCCAATTTTAATTGGAAAAAATTGAAAAAGGAATTAATAGAACTAAACAGAGAAACATCTAAGATTGATGCTATAACTCTAGTTAAAGAATACTTTAATTCTCTTACAGAGCTCTATGGTAATTATAATGGATTATTTTTAAAATTAAACCATAATACATTAGTTGATATTAAGTCAAAGTTGGAATCATTAAAATTGAAACACTCAAGATATTATATTTCAAAGATAAGCAAATACGATCTTAAATATAATCCTGGAAATTATACTCTGTCACCACTTGCAGCATTTGTTGAAATTGATGAAATTTATATTGAATTATCAAAAATTGGTTTAGTAAATATTGTAAACAAAAATAGTTAAGGAGAAAAAATAATGTCTAAAGAACTTTCACCTAAATACAATCCAGCCGAGGTTGAGGCTGGTCGTTACCAAAAATGGCTTGACGAAGATGTTTTCAAGCCTTCAGGCGATAAAAAGGCTAAGCCTTATTCAATCGTTATTCCACCACCAAACGTAACTGGTAAACTTCACCTTGGTCACGCTTGGGATACAACCTTGCAAGATATCATCATCCGTCAAAAACGTATGCAAGGTTTTGATACGCTTTGGCTTCCAGGTATGGACCACGCAGGGATTGCTACTCAAGCTAAAGTAGAAGCACGTTTGGCTGAAGACGGCATCTCTCGTTATGACCTTGGTTGTGAAAAATTCCTTGATAAAGTCTGGGAATGGAAAGACGAGTATGCCTCAACTATCAAGCAACAATGGGGTAAGATGGGTCTTTCTGTAGACTACTCTCGTGAGCGTTTTACCCTTGATGAAGGTCTTTCAAAAGCGGTTCGTAAGGTTTTTGTAGAGCTTTACAAAAAAGGTTGGATTTACCGTGGTGAATTTATCATCAACTGGGATCCGAAAGCTCGTACAGCCCTCTCTGATATCGAGGTTATTCACAAGGATGTCGAAGGTGCCTTCTACCACATGAACTACATGTTGGAAGACGGTTCACGTGCCCTTGAAGTAGCAACAACACGTCCTGAGACTATGTTTGGGGATACTGCCGTAGCGGTTAACCCAAATGATGACCGTTATAAAGACTTGATTGGTAAAAATGTTATCTTGCCAATCTTGAATAAACCAATCCCAATCGTTGGAGACGAACACGCAGACCCTGAATTCGGTACTGGTGTGGTTAAAATCACTCCTGCCCACGATCCTAATGACTTCTTGGTTGGTCAACGTCATAACTTGCCACAAGTCAACGTTATGAACGATGATGGTACCATGAATGAATTGGCTGGCGAATTCAACGGTATGGATCGCTTTGAAGCACGTAAGGCTGTTGTTAAGAAATTGGAAGAAATCGGTGCCCTTGTTGAAATCGAGAAAATGACTCACTCTGTTGGACACTCAGAGCGTACAGGTGTGCCTGTTGAGCCACGTTTGTCTACACAATGGTTTGTTAAGATGGACCAATTGGCGAAAAATGCCATCGCTAACCAAGACACAGACGATAAGGTTGATTTCTACCCACCTCGTTTCAATGATACCTTCCTTCAATGGATGGAAAATGTCCATGACTGGGTTATCTCTCGTCAGCTCTGGTGGGGTCACCAAATCCCTGCTTGGTACAATGCTGAGGGTGAAATGTATGTCGGCGAAGAAGCGCCAGAAGGTGACGGATGGAAACAAGACGAAGATGTCTTGGATACTTGGTTCAGTTCTGCCCTCTGGCCATTCTCAACTATGGGTTGGCCTGACGTGGAAGCAGAAGACTTCAAACGTTACTTCCCTACATCAACCTTGGTAACAGGTTACGACATCATCTTCTTCTGGGTGTCTCGTATGATCTTCCAATCATTGGAATTCACTGGACGCCAACCGTTTAAGAATGTTCTTATCCACGGTCTTATCCGTGACGAGCAAGGACGTAAGATGTCTAAGTCACTCGGTAACGGTATTGACCCAATGGATGTTATCGAGAAATATGGTGCCGATGCCCTTCGTTGGTTCCTTTCAAACGGTTCTGCACCAGGTCAAGACGTGCGTTTCTCTTACGAGAAAATGGATGCGTCTTGGAACTTCATTAACAAGATTTGGAATATCTCACGCTATATCCTCATGAACAATGAAGGTTTGACCTTGGATGCGGCGCGTGAAAATGTAGCTAAAGTGGCTGCTGGTCAAGCAGGTAACGTTACAGACCGTTGGATTCTCCACAACCTTAACGAAACTATCGGAAAAGTCACTGAAAACTTTGATAAGTTCGAATTTGGTGTGGCTGGTCACATCCTCTACAACTTCATCTGGGATGAGTTTGCGGACTGGTATGTTGAGTTGACTAAGGAAGTGCTTTACAGCGACAATGAGGACGAAAAAGTCATCACTCGTTCGGTTCTTCTTTACACCTTGGATCAAATCTTGCGTCTCCTTCACCCAATCATGCCATTCGTAACTGAAGAAATTTATGGCCAAATCTCTGAAGGAACGATCGTGACTGCGGAATACCCAGTAGTTCGTCCAGAGTTTGAAAACGAAGAAGCAGCAGCTGGTGTAGAAGCCCTTAAAGATGTGATTCGTTCAGTACGTAACTCTCGTGCAGAAGTGAACGTAGCTCCAAGCAAACCAATTACTATTTTGATTAAGACAAGCGACAGCAAGCTCGATGCCTTCTTCAATGACAATGTCAACTACATCAAACGCTTCACAAACCCAGAACACTTGGAAATTGCAGCAGATGTCGAAGTACCTGACTTGGTTATGTCAAGCATCATCACAGGTGCAGAAATCTACTTGCCACTAGCTGACCTTCTCAATGTCGAAGAAGAATTGGCTCGTCTTGAAAAAGAATTGGCCAAATGGCAAAAAGAACTCGACATGGTTGGTAAGAAACTTAGCAACGAACGCTTCGTAGCCAATGCCAAACCAGAAGTCGTCCAAAAAGAACGCGACAAACAAGAAGATTACCAAGCTAAATACGATGCGACAGTCGTACGTATTGAAGAAATGAAGAAATTGGTTAAGTAGTGTATGAGTGATTTGTCCTCTATAACCGAATTAATTTATATGTGAAAAACGGAGCGGAGATATGGATTCGATTAGACTTAAGAATTTAAGGAGCCTTGTTGATACTGGTGATATTGAAATTAAACCTCTAAATATTATTTTAGGTTCTAATAGCTCAGGTAAAAGTACTTTTTTACGTTTTTTTTCCTTTATTAAAACAAACTATTAATAGAAAGATTCGTGGTGTTTTGTTTTGGAGTGGCTATGATCAAAATGATGTTGACTTTGGTGATTTTGAGACAGCGCTTAATAATCAAGAGGGACACGATAAAATGGAATTTTCATTTTCATTTGATGTTAAAAATCGTGATTTATATAGATTAAATCATTTTTACGGAGCAAATAAACAATATAATGAAAGAGAAGGAACTGGAACTAACAAAATAACTATTTCTATTTGTTTAGAAAAGAAGAATAGTAGTGAGCTAGAGAGAATATCAAGAGTAGTAATTTCTATATGGGATGAAGTTATAACGATTGATGTGTCAAATAAGAAAATAAATATATGTGATAGAGAATACCAATTATTTACTTCAAGTAAAAGATATTTATTTAGCTCAGATAGTATTTTCCAACTAAATACTCTACTTGATTCAGAACAGATTTTTGAGAGAGAATTAGGTAGTATAATTAAAGGATACAACAGTGATGATTTTTCGGATTTTTTAAAATATCGTGAAATTCTAAAAAGAGATTCTAAAAAGTTATTGGTAAAAAACATGGAATCTAGCAGAAATTTTGATATTTTAGAAGAACAGAAATTATCAGAACAGGAGTTAATCATTTATAAAGATATGTTGCAGATAAATTTTTGGAAGATAATTTTAAAAATTTCAGATAACTATATCACATCATACTTTGATAATTCAGTTTATATTGCGCCACTTAGAGCAACTGCTGAAAGATATTATAGACTAAGAAATTTATCAGTTGAAGAAGTAGATTCTAGTGGTGGAAATCTTGTTGATTTCCTATATAATCTTGATGATAAGATGTTTCAACAATTTCAAAAATGGACAAATGAATTTTTAGGCTTTCAAGTAGAAAAAAATAAAACAGGTTACAATGGCCTTAATAGAGGATATGTGTCTATCTATATTAGAAAAATAGGAGATAATAATAGATATAATTTGTCTGATACAGGATTCGGTTATAGCCAAATTCTCCCAATTGTAACTCAACTTTGGTTTATTGCTAGTAATTCGAAGAAAAAATGGAATCCATTGAGATACCCTACTACAATTATTATTGAACAACCAGAGCTTCATTTACATCCAAAATTACAAAGTAAGCTGATTTCAGCAATGTGTAGTTTGGCTAATCGTAATTTCCGATTTATTATTGAGACTCATAGTGAAACAATTATTAATAAAATAGGAGATTTAATTTACAACAAAAAAATAGGAAACGAAGATGTAAACATACAAATTTTTTCAAAGAGAAACGAGAAAATGGAAACAATCGTTGAGCCCGCTTCATATGATAAAGAAGGGTTTCTTGAAAACTGGCCTATTGGATTCTTTGATGAGGGGAATTATCTCTAAAATGATATTTGAAATTCATGAAAGTTGTCTGCAATTATTAGCAGAAGAAGACCCAGACGTATGTTCTATGCTAAATAGTTTAGCGACAAATAGGAGAAAAGAATTAAACATAATTATTGCAGATCGTGATGTGCTAGATTACTTAAAAAACTGTACACTTCTTGAGGTTAATGCTCGTAGGTTATTTGATTATCTGAGAAGAAAAATCCATGAAACAAAAGAATTAAAAAAAGTGGTAAGTAGATACTATACAATTGTTGCTAATAAAGGTATCGAATGTGATAATTCTCATATTATTACAGTATCAGATATTCTTAAAAAAGAGTTTTTGTCGAAGACACAACTTATAGTTGAAGATTTAACCGATTTTAAATTTTATCACTATATTGGACTCTATTTTGCCTATAAAAATAGAATAAATTGTCACCTTTCGTTTGATATGGCCCCCGGAGGTGGACGAAATTCTGCTGGTTTATTTGATGGGTTAATTAAGCAAGAAAACAGATTATTGCTTGGTATATTTGATGGCGACCAAAAATATCCCGGGGATAAAATAGGTGATACGTTAAAAGCTGTACTGGAGATAATAGACTCAAAAGATAGAAAGTTTTTTGAATGTATTTCATTAGCTGAGCAGGGTGTCCACGAAGCTGAGAACTTAATTCCATTAAAACTCATTGAAGAAATATATGATAGTAGAGAAATTAATGCACAAAATACTATAAAGTTTTTAAATAGATTGTATGAAGAAAGATCAAATTTGTATTTTTACTTTGATATGAAAGAGGGTATCTATCAAGTCGGTAAAACATATGCTGATAAATATGATGCTTGTTGGAAAGATTGTGTTGAATCATTTAAAGTAAGTGAAACTTTAGAAAGTTTATATATTTCAAAAGTTATTATTAGTCGATGTGATTTATTGAAAAAAGTCATTGGATACCTTTCTGAGAAAAGGTCAGGGAACGGTGACGATTTAATTTTCATATTTGAAAACTTTGTAAAAGATACATTTGTTGATTCAAAATGGACTGAAATTGGAAAAGAAATTTTTACTTGGGGTTGTGTTGGTAGAAGAATTTCATAATGTTGTTTTTATATAAACTGTTATACTATTTATTATATCTTTTTAGAAAGCAGGTTACTACATGACAAATTCTGTAAGTTCGGACCAACCTGAGAAGTACAAGTTTGATACTTTTTTCTCAGGTTTTGGGAATTGAATTAGATTTTGAACAGACTAATGAGTTCAGAGTGGTGTATGCCAATGAGTTTTATAATTATGTGCGTCAGATTTATCAGTTGAGCTATCCAGACACTCCTTCAGCTTTCTTTAAGCAATCCAAACTATACTATAACCATCCTAATAAGTATTACTGAACGTCGTTCGGTAGCGCTCACATGTTCTGGTTTTA
>OBVT01000113.1_pt1 | contig 27242 bp, 26 predicted proteins | sample 1476231 | NCBI WGS metagenome assembly OBVT01 (sample SAMEA2580031, study PRJEB22360) | human gut metagenome | reverse complement strand
CGTCGCTTATTAAGCGTATGCATTTCTGCGAATTCAGATTTGAGAGATTTCATGAGATACCCTTGCATTGCTTCAACATTTTCACTTTTGTGAATAAGTATGGCTTTGAAAGGTTCTGTTGCAAAGTTGAATTTATAATATAATTTTAACAAAAAGGAGTCTTCTGTATGAACTATTTCAGATATAAACAATTTAACAAGGATGTTATCACTGTAGCCGTTGGCTACTATCTAAGATATGCATTGAGCTATCGTGATATATCTGAAATATTAAGAGAACGTGGTGTAAACGTTCATCATTCAACGATCTACCGTTGGGTTCAAGAATATGCCCCAATTTTATATCAAATTTGGAAGAAAAAGCATAAAAAAGCTTATTACAAATGGCGTATTGATGAAACGTATATCAAAATAAAAGGAAAATGGAGCTATTTATATCGTGCCATTGATACAGAGGGACATACATTAGATATTTGGTTGCGTAAGCAACGAGATAATCATTCAGCATATGCGTTTATCAAACGTCTCATTAAACAATTTGGTAAACCTCAAAAGGTAGTTACAGATCAGGCACCTTCAACGAAGGTAGCAATGGCTAAAGTAATTAAAGCTTTTAAACTTAAACCTGACTGTCATTGTACATCGAAATATCTGAATAACCTCATTGAGCAAGATCACCGTCATATTAAAGTAAGAAAGACAAGATATCAAAGTATCAATACGGCAAAGAATACTTTAAAAGGTATTGAATGTATTTACGCTCTATATAAAAAGAACCGCAGGTCTCTTCAGATCTACGGATTTTCCCCATGCCACGAAATTAGCATCATGCTAGCAAGTTAAACGAACACTGACATGATATATTAGTGATTAGCTATATTTTTTACTTTGCAACAGAACCATTCAAATCTTAGATAGAAATATTAAATTTAAACATGGGAATAGTTCACTTACAGTAACTAAAAAACTCGTTAAAATTATAATAATGAATATATGTATGAAGTCAAAAAATGAAGTAAATTAAGTAATTATTCGCCTAACTTTTTTAACATTTTTTAAGGAATCATTGAAAATAATAACGTCGTTCTATCAATATTTTTCTTCGACTCGGTTATTAAATCGAGTCTTTTTTTGTTTTTATTTTCTTTGTCTTTCGTATTAAATCGATCTGGAAATTCATAAAGTTAACCTAATTATTGTTGTTATATTCTTCTCGTTAAATCGTCTTTTCAGGTATGAACTCGCTGTATCTATGGTGTATAATGAAACTATAACAAATTCAAGAGCATAAGAGGAATCCTGCACAGAAATGTCTCCAAATGTCTCCATTCGGTAGCCATTTCTGTGCAAAATATTGATTTGACAGTGTCAAATGGGATTCCTATTTATGCGATAAAAATTGTTATATGACTCCCGAACGGCTACACAAAAGCTACCGAATAGCTACCCAAAATCAAAAATGTATACCAAATGGATACCAAAAATAAAAAATGTATACCAAATGGATACCAAAAATAAAAAATGTATACCAAATGGAGACATAAATTTGTCTCCGTTTGGTATACATTCGGTCTCCATATGGTATATATTTTTCTGAAATTCTTACAAAGAATATTATTATATTTAGACAGCATTACAAATTTTTTAAGAAGTAATTTTGCTTTTCGAAATTCCAAATTGCCGTAATTGAATGAGCTTTTTGTTCTTCTTCTGTCGTTTTTTCTTCATCACTTGTTTGAATTAAGTTACCATCTTCGGCATCATCTAAATTCAAAAGTTTATGTTTTTTCTTAAGCAATACACCATAACTCAACATGCGTTTTCTGTATAAACCTTGCTCTAAATCATTAACAATCTCTGCATCTTTTTCACGGTCTCCTGTTAAATAATCAGAGGACTTAACCGAATACTTTGATGTCTCTTTGATTGCTATAAGATTATCTAAATTATTGGTTAAAGATATTATGTTTTTTCATGTTTTGACGACGCATATTAAGTGTGTGTATTTCTTCAAGTTCAGCTTTAATCGATTTCATTAAATATCCTTGCATAGCTTCAACGGTTTCATTCTTTTGTAGCAGCATGGCTTTAAAACGTTTTAAAACACTGACAAGTTCAAATTCGACATCTTCTAAACGATAATATGTATTAAATGTGTTGTTAAAAGATTTTTTCCCTTTGAGTAAAACACTTTTAATAATACGAATTTCTTTAATTTCAAAATTACTTAAGTAATCTTTGATTTGTTGTGGCAATTCTTCGAGTACTTGGAATTTAAGTGCATCATTATTAAATTCGGATTGTTGGTGATTTGTATGATCCGAATGATTATGGTTTGTTTGATTGTTATATGTATCATTCATATCATACGTATCATTATTCTCAGTCTCTATATAATCAGTATTACTTAAATCAGTATCATTAGTGTATTCTTTTGATATGTCATGATGTATCATATTAATATTTCTTGACGTATCATTATCATATTTCTGGACGTATGATAATGATACGTCCGTGTTATTATGCTGTTCTATATCGTTTTCTTGTTGTGAAATATAATATACATCAGCTTCTGTTACTTCTGGTTTTTTAATATATAACTTATTAGGTTTATTCAAACCTACTCTAATTTGATTAAATAAATCAGCTTCTGTTAATTCTTTTTTTATTTTAGATAGCTTATTTGGACTACTAATATTTAAAATAGACTTAAGCTTTTCATTGGTATAAATAAAAAATATATCTCCATTTTCATCTACCCAATTATTTCTTATAGATAAATCTAAACGATCTCTTAGTATTGACCAAGTTATTTTTGCATCATTAGATAGTTTAGTATATTTAGGATTCGTAAAAAAAACTTTAGGTAATTGATAAAATTTCTCTTTTTGGATTTCTTTAATATTAAAGTTGGACATACAAAAAACCTCTTTCATATTTAAATTTCTAAAAGAGGTAATAAAAAAGCTATAAGTAAGTTTATATGTATTCGACTTGCACTAATAATTCTTAGTATATATAATAAAAATATAACAACTATATAAACAAACAAACTACTTGTTTTATTACCGAAGAAACCTGACTATTCCCGTAGTTAGGTTTCTTTTATATATTTATATTAACACTTTTAAAAGTTTTGTTAAATTGTTTATATACATTTGGGTGTATGCACTTTCAAAGAAAGATAAATCTTTGTATAAATTATTTTATATGGGTATATCGTATAACACCGTATAAACGCTTATATAGCAAGTATAAAGGGTGTATAAGTGTTATATAATTGGGTTGAAACCTTATACGTATAGTTATATATGGATATGTGTATAAAGAATTATATAACCTTGTAATAACAAATATAATGGCTGTATAATGATATAAACGTTATGTATATAACTATATGGAGGGCGTTATATGAAGAGTATGAAAGAAATTGCTGATGAATTAAACGTAACAAAAATGACTGTTTATAATAATGCTAAAAAAGCAAATGTGAAATTTCAAAAAATCGATAACGTAAATTACTTAACCAGTGAAGATGAAATTATAGTAATAAACCGAATAAGAAAAAATCAAAATAAGAATGATGATTTTGAAAGCGAAAAAAAAGAAGAACCTAATAATGATAACCTGGTGAAAGATGAGACAATAAAACAATTATATAACCAGATAGATATATATAAAGAACAATCAAATAGAGATAAAGAGCAAATAAATACACTTAATAGACTTTTAGAGAATCAACAAGTATTAGCATTAGAAAGTAATAAAAAGATTAAAAAATTAGAAGATCAATTAGAGGAAGAAAGACGACTTAATTATTCTTTTGATACGTCTGTTAATGAGAGACAAAATGTTAATGTACAAGAAGCAACATTTACTGGAGAGTCTAAAGATACTGATCAACAACAAGAATGGGAACAGCCTACAGAGGTGCAGCATAAAGATATACCTGAAGAGAAAGAGAATGAAAACCTCAATGAAGAACCATCCACAATAGACGATAAACAATTCGAAGAAATAGATAATGAATACGAAGATAAGGAAGAAAAACCACCTAAAAAAGGTTTCTGGAGTCGGTTGTTTGGTAATTAACACAATAAAAAGCACTACAAGCTCATGAACTTGTAGTGCTTTTTTATGCTAGAACTTCTGATAATCGTTAATTATGTCAACTCACACACAAGGGACAAACGCCGTCATTTCAGCGTTTGTCCCTTGTGTACGTTATTATCGTTTATTCAGGTTTTATACATCATTGATCTCACGCGTTTTCATAAGTTTTCATAAAGTGAACTTTTGTATCTTTATTCACAATTTCACGTGATAACACACCGTTTTAAATTGTAGGTTTTTGTTATACTGGAAAAGCACTTCCTGTGCAGAAAGGAGGTGTCACATACAATGATAATCTTGCTATTTGTATTAGATAAGCTCATTTTTCCAATTATTGTTGGGTATGTTCTTTATCTATTACAACAAGAACATAAGTAAAAAGAAACCCCCAGCCGGCACGCTGGGGGTTTTCACATACAATGATATATCTGCTATTTGTTACTTTCAGTATATCTTGTAACTCCTTCATCTGTAAACTCTTTTACAAATTTTCATTTTTTTTACTAACTCCTATTCCTATAGCTAGCCCCATTAATGTCCCTATAGGAAATCCAAATATAAAACTAAAAAATACCGCAAATCCGCCTATATATAGTACTGGATGTATATTATATTTATTACTCATAAATTTTTATGTCTCCGCTATTAAGAATAACTAACACGAAAAATGAGTAGCATAATTGCTACTCATAAATATTTTTATCAAAAACTTCCAACTTGGTTACTTTAGGAATTTCAGGAAACAAACCAAAATTAAGATGTACAAAAAGCGCTCCTTCTTTACCATTAATCGTACTAGTAAAATACCCTATATGACCTCCACCTTGATTATCTGTATCTCCCTTTATTGTCACATGTTTAGTACGTTTCAAAAGTTGATATGTTTTATTATTCGCGGATATTTCTTTTAGTTTCTTTGTATCATGATTTGAAATATAATTATTTATTTCTTTTTCAGCAGAATAACGTGTCCAACTATCAAAAAAAATTAAATTTACATAAAAATAACAAAAGCCTAAAACTATAATAATACCAAGTATATAAACTATTTTTTTCATTTAAAGACTCCTTATCTCCTCAAAATATTTAAGTTTTTATGTAAATTAAAGTTACATAATAATCCAACAAAAACACTTTAAAAGGAGTTGTCCGAAACAAAAATCAAATTATACAGCTAACCGTTTAGTCATGTTTTTTCTTTTTTATTGATACGATAAATCCCATTATTAATGGAAATAAGAATAAAAAATATATGTAGCTCATTTAAATTATTATTCCTCCCATTTTTCTTCTAATTGACGTTGAAATGCCTCTCAATCTTGTTTTAATTTTGCATCTTCGTCATGTAACTCTTGAGATTGTTTATATATCTTGTCGTCTAACCATTTAGGTGTTTTTTCACGATTAGTATATTGGCGCGACTTACCTATATTAGTTATTTGTGATTGTCGTTTGTTGTGAATGCGTTTCTCAGCGTCAAAGGTAAATTCTAACCATTCAATTTTACGTCCTTTTTTAGCTTTGATTTTACTAATATGAAGATTATTAAATATCATAGAAAGTTCTTTTATAATTGGAGTTAAAACCTTTTGATTAATATGTGTCATGCGATAACTTTTCGGAATATCTAAGCGTTCTCTAAAATCATCAATTTGTATTTTAAAATGACCTGTATGCTTATATTGTTTTAGAAGTCTAAACATATTTTTAGAATAGGTAGATTTAAGGTGTGTCATTTCTTTTAATTCAAATTTAGTGAAATCTGCTGTTATCTCGTTTAAAACATGTTTTAATTTAGGATTAATACTAACGATAAGTTCTTGTGTATCTACATTAACTTCATAACCAGTAAATAATACAAATTTTTTAAATGATAAACCACTTCGTTCTGTGTAAGTTAAACTTAGCAATTTATCATAAACATGTTCTAAATCTTTAACAAATCTTTTTTGAGAACGGTGATAGTAATTACTTAAATGACGTAATTCTTCAAATGGAATAGTAACTTCTTTTACATCTTGTTCTTTGAGTTTATTGCAAAGACCAAAAAAAATATCAATTTCTGTACTTGTAAATTTACGTAAAGGGACTAAATTCATTTCGTTTTGATATACAACAGTTTCTCCAGACATAATTTGACACACTCCCATGTACATTGTAAGGACACTTTAATATTATTTAGGTTTCTCATAAATAATATGTTTATCTTTACAAACATTATATTATCAAACTTGTAACTACAAAGGCAACTTAAAATAAAAAAGTTGCCTTTGTAGTTACAAAAAGTTGCCTTTGTAGTTACAAAAAGTTGCCTTTAACATTCTAAAAGCCTTGTCACTCTAAGGGGCAAACAGTACCTAAAAAGGTTTTAAAAAGATTTATAAAAATATATTAAAAAGGTCGGAGTAAAATACTTCAAACGCATTCCGCATTCAAATATATTTCTAAAGAAACCAACACAAAAATAAACTTTTAAAAGAATGGAGGTATTTTTTAAAGTTTAGAAACCCCAAATATCTTCATCAATTAATTTAGAAATCATACTCACATCTATCACTTCCAATACAATATCTTTGCTACCTTGGAATTCTTATAATAATATAGAAATGCAAAGGTATTGTTCCTCCTTACAGAACTATTTAATAAGCGCTGTAAGTAAGGTAATGATTGTTCTTAATAGGTTGATCATACTTATTAAATTTTTATCTCCTCTTTTCATGAGATAAGCACTCAGGCGAGTATCATACTTGTTTGAGTGCTTATTTTTATTGATTTATTCTAATTCTAAGTCATTCTCTGTCTCTTTTTTAATAGGTGCTGATGCCTTTCTTATATGATGGTCTATCCCTGACACATCACCTTGATATGCATGTGTTAAAGCCCCCTGATCCACCGTATCGGGATCAATACCGACTTCTGGCATACGTTGATATTTAATTTCTGCGCTTAATTCAATGTTCATATCTTTCAATGCACATCGAAGCCCCGCAAACAAAATACGTGTATCGTTTCTTACCATATCGTTCATCGCTTGATGACGCGTATTTAACATGTCTAAATGATGTTCCATCTGATTATTTTGTGTTGTTAAATGTTGATTGCGCTTGTCCAAATCTCGGTAGTTCATTCTAAGACCACTCAGAGACGCCTCATACGCTTTGATTTCTTTTTGATATTTTTCCTCCTCTTTTTTAAAATCGTCCCTAGAAATCGCTCTCAGATGCTTATATAGGTCGATATCTTCTTGAACTTGTTGAGAATCCTCTTGTAAAAAATGATTTTTCCGTTTTAAGTTTTGAATATTTCGCGTTAAATCTTCTTTTTCATCATGTAAATCGTTGATATCCCTCAACAATTGTTTTTTCGTTTCAATTTGTTGGTCTAATTCACTTAAAACTTTCGCTTTCTTTTTATATTCATGAATATCTTGAATATACGTTTTATTATCATCGGTACTCCCACGTTCAACATCAAAACCTTGCTGGCACAGATGTGTTGTTAATTCATCATGGATATGATGAATGGCTTGTCGATTCATAGCTGTACGTGCTGATAACCGCCCTTGATGATTCACAGGTATAAAGTGAAGGTGCATATGAGGCGCTGATTCATCCATATGCACTTTCGCTGAAACGACATTGGCTTCGCCAAAACGTTCACTGAAGTAATCTTTACATGTCTTAAAGTAGTGTTTTGTACGTGTTTCTCCCATACGGTCGGCCTCTTCTTTCGATAACGTAATGATATTGGAATACATCACCACACTATTTTTCTGTACACGTGAGCCTTGTTTTTTATAGTACTCAATTCTATCTTTCACACGATGGTACAAATGACGTTCATCTTCAACTAAATCAAAGTTTAAGTTTGTTCGTTTCAAATCAATCTCATCGTTTTTGATTCTCCCTTTACGTTCTTGTTCCATCTCTTTGCCTTTAACATCGCTCATTTTATTTTTTTGCGTATTCCAAGCTAATTTCAAATTGAGCGCCCTCCCCGAAGCTTTTTGATTTGTCTGTGGTTCTCTACTTTCGAGAACCTTCGCAAATATCATTTTACAAGCGCTGTGATTGTCTACCTTCGACAATGCTTCGCTTATGTAAAATGATGGATACTCTCACCGCTACGCCTCAAACATGTGAGGCTGATTCCGCAATGAGAGTATAGCTCGATATACTCTTACATTCAAATGTAAGAGTTATCTTCGCTCTGGCGAGGCCATCACTACATTCAAAAATATATTTTTGAATTCCGTTCTATAGCTAACAAATGACATACGCATTATCAAACAAATATGTTTGAAAATATGTATGCCAAATGTTAGCTCATACCACCTCGAATCATACATATTTATTAGCATACATATGTATGTTATATTAATATAAAGATAAGCACACATATGTATGCTTATCACATATTAATCATGAGGTGGTTCAATGCCAAAAAAACAAAATTCAAAAGAAAAAATCTTAACAATTCGTGTAAGTCAATCGCAATACGAAAAGATTTGTGCACTTGCGGATATTCGAGAGATGAATGTGACAGAATATATACGTCATACAGCCATTGGTAATCGTATTAAACCGACAGTCATCGAACAAATTAAAGAATCCAGTGAAGTCAGTGAATTGTTTAAAAAAGATAACGAGGCACTCAAATCGAACAATCAGGCACTCCAGCATCATATTCATCAGTTGGAAGATGAAATCGACCAACTGAGACAAGAAAATGACGTCTTTCATCACTTATTACAACATTTTGATAGTACAGCATTTTTAGATTTCAGTACATATCGTGATGATCGTCCACTAAAAAATGCGATTAAACGATTAAAAGAACAGTATAAAAGCAAGTGATTCATAATTTTATGAATCACTTGCTTTTATTATATTAAGTAGCTTCTGACTTATGATTTAATAGTTTTAATAAAAAAGGTAATAGTGATAAAAAAAGTGTTATTGATGCGAATAACCATGCATGACTGGCACTAGTTATCAGTTGATCTGTCTGTGATTGATTACTTATAAATAATGAAGTAATTGCTGTATAAACAGCAATACCTATATTTTGAACCATCCGTTGAGTTGCTCCAACAGTACCTTGCATATCTTTAGATACAGTTCCCATGATTGCTGAAGTATTAGATGGTAAGAAAAATCCTCCACCTATACCATATATCAATAACAATAGACTTATTGTTATTGGATTTAATATGTACTGTAATAACCCTAAGCTAGTATATGAAGCAATCATAATAACTAGTCCAACAGTCATTAAAATAGTGTTACCAACACGAGATATTAATTTCCCTGTGATTTTTGATATAAGTACTAATCCTAAAGGAGATGTTAAATTGACTAGTCCTATTTGCCAAGATGAAAGATGATTGATTTTTTCTAAAATATATGGAGGAATTATAAAGCCTAAAGACGTTGTACCTCCAAAAACAAATATTGCAAATATAGAAGATGAAAATGATATGTTTTTGAATAAACGTAAATTGATGATAGGATGATTAGTTTTTAGTTCCCACACAATAAATAAGCAAAAAGTTACAATAAATATTAAGAAATTGCTATATACTGATATATTAAAAAAAGAATGGTGAGACCAAGATGTTAAACTCACTAATAAGCAAAATATAGATACAAATAGTAGCGAATTTCCACGTATATCTAAATGAATAGATACACTTTTTGGCTCTTTAATATATTTTTTTAAAAGTAAACAGCCTATTAAGCCTATAAATATGAATGGAATATTAATCCAAAATATCCATCTCCAATTTCCTATAGATATTAAAAGGCCTCCAATACTAGGACCTAACACGGGACCTATTCCTAATAAAATGCTCAAAGTTCCTAATGCTGGTCCCTGTCTATGCTCAGGAATGGTTGTAGTAATAATAGCTGTAGCAGTGCCTTGTAACATAGCTGCACCTATGCCTTGTAAACCACGAAAAGTAATTAATTCTACCACGTTATTTGAAAATCCACATAAAATAGAAGATATCAAAAACACTGTTAGTCCAATACTATAGATATTTAGACGATTGTACTTATCACTCAGTCTTCCAAATATAATAATGGTCCCTGTAAGTAACAAAGTATATAACGTAATACTCCAAGAAATAAAAGAAGCATCAACATTAAAAGATTTAGATAAAGTGGGTAACGCCACATTGATAATACCACTATCTAGAGTTGATAAGAACATACCTATTCCTGCTGTAAAAACAACTAAATGATCGAAATATTTAGAAGAATTCATCTATCATACCTCCTCATTTAACTAATTTAAGTTCAGTGAATAAGTAAGTGAATTGACTATTAAAAAATTAATAGTATGTATAATCTTGCTACCTATAATTGCAATATATCAACAAAAAAGATACTCAAAGTATGAGTACCTTTAAAATTTAAAAATAATTAATTCCTATAGCATCTCTGACTTCGTGAAGAGTTTGAGATGCTATTAATCGAGCTTGATTACTTCCATCTTTTAATATTTCATATATATAGTCCAGATTATTTTTATATTGATTTCTTCTATTTCTAATTGGTTCTAATTCTGCTTGTATGATTTCATTTAAGTATTTTTTAACTTTAACATCACCTAAACCACCGGCTTTATAATGTTCTTTCATTTCTGCTAAATACTTTTTATCTTTACAAAAAGCATCTAAGTAAGTGAATACTGTATTGTCTTCTATCCGACCAGGATCAGTAACTCGAATGTGATTAGGGTCAGTATACATAGACATTACTTTTTGTCTAATAATATCCGGAGAATCAGATAAATAAATGGCATTATTTAAAGATTTACTCATTTTAGCTTTTCCATCTATCCCTGGAAGTCTACCCATTCCTTTTTCGGGTAATAAAGCTTTAGCTCTTTTTAAAACATTTTGTTTATACGTATTATTAAAGGTTTTAACAATTTCATTTGTCTGTTCAATCATTGGTATCTGATCTTCACCTACAGGGATTATGGATGCTTTGAAAGCAGTAATGTCGGCAGCTTGACTAACCGGATAAATAAAGAAGCCTGTTGGAACATTATCACCAAAATTTTTTTCTTTCATTTCATTTTTGACTGTTGGATTTCTTTTTAATCGTGAAACAGAAACAAGATTTAAATAATGCATGGTTAATTCACTTAATTCAGGAATTTGAGATTGAACAAAAATATTAGATTTTATTGGATCTATGCCTACAGATAAATAATCTAATATGACTTCTATTAAGCTATTTTGAATTTTTTTAGGGTTTTTAGCATTATCAGTTAATGCTTGTTGGTCAGCTATCATAATAAAGTTGTTAAATTGGTCTTGTATTTCAACTCTTTTCTTTAGGGAACCGATATAATGACCGATATGAAGTTTACCAGTGGGTCTGTCACCTGTAAGTAGATTTTCCTTTTCCATTTCAATCGCTCCTTCATATAACATAATGAATTAGATATAAATCATATAGTCTTGTAATTTTTAATACTATTCTAACTTTAAACCTTAATTTAAATAAAGAAAGTCAATGAATAAACTATACAAATTAACTACCTATAATCATCAATTATGTAAAGAAAACAAGCCGAAATCTCGGCTTGTTTTCTTGTTTTTAGAAACGAGTTTCTTCTTGTCTTGAGAGCTGACAGAAATTTCTAGGTATTAAACTATAAATTGGATTTATAATGCTTTGAAATCCCCCTTTAAAATTGAAATTAAGATCATTAGATTATTGCGAGTAATTTTACTTTCAGTATGAAAGAGCTTTTTAGGTGTCCAATTTGTCTATAGGCACTACATAAAAAGAAACCATAATTAAACAGAGTTTAACTATGACAGTCACGAAAAAAATAGTTGGTGTTTTAAATTTCGGAGTTGATAAAGTAATAACTTTAGATGATTTTTTTGTAATAATGATAGATGAGTTATAAATATTTAGGAGGGTTTTTATGAAGAAATTTTCTAAAATTGTTCTAGCTAGTGGTATTGTTTTGGGTTTCTCTGTAACGCCCGAACTATTTAATGCAACGCAAGCACAGGCACAAGAGTCTATTGAACCTTATTATAATTATGATGGTTATACTGCGTATCAAAGTGGATTTATATTAGACAAAAATTTCAAAGAGTCATTGAAATACGATAATTTTACTATCAACGGCTATCAAATATCAAAGAATCCAACCGGTGACAATCGAATAAATTTATACGATCAAACACTTTATGGTGTATCTGAGAATAAAGCTAACGGTGTTTTCTTCTCTCTCGATGGAAAATCTATTAATAAAAATACTTTAATTCAAAATTATGGTCAACCAAATTTTTACTCTCCTACTTCAGCATGGGGTGAAGTATATATGTACAAAATTGGTAATAAAGATGTCCGATTTTATATTCATAATGGCTATGTGAATAAAGTTCAAATTATGAGTGAATAAGACATTTCAGGTATAAAACGTGAGGTAAGTTGCAAGTTTGCTTACTTCATGTTTTCTTTATTTAAAGTGAATAAAAATAAATAATAGGACACTTATTGATGTTGAGAAGAGCCCTTAATTAAACTTGAAGACGAATGTCGACATAGCGTGAGCTATTAAACAGATGATTCGTCAAGTTTAGGGTTTGTTAAGGGTTCCTAGGCTCAACGTCAATAAAGCAATTGGAATAAATTATTATTATGATTTGTTATTCTTTGGAGCAATAAAGAACAGTAAGATAATGATTATAATCGATGTTATTGAGTAGATGATATTAGCCTCACTAGGAATGATTAAGTTTAATACATAACGTGATGATTAAAAGGGAGACAATAAATCTTTTAATCTTTATCTATAGATAAATTTAACAATTGTAATAAAATACCAATAATAGTAATTCCTAAAGCGCTATATATCAGTATGTTTGTACTATTAACATTAAACAGAATAATACCTCCAATGCTTGATCCAATAGCACTGCCTAAATAATTAATAGAACTATTTAAAGCAACAGCAGAACCTCCATGTTTAGGATGATTTTTTAGTAGTATATGTTGTTGTGGCGCTTGTGTAGCCCATCCCATAGCTCCCCATAGAATAAAGGGTAGTAAGCTTAATAGAGGTAATTTGATAGAGATAGGAATTAAAACAAAACTTAATGCTAATAAAATTAAAATAATCAACATAACAAATCTTGTATTTTTAAATTTATCTATAATAAATCCTATGCCAAAGCTTCCTATTAATCCACCTATTCCCCAGGCTGTAAGGTAGTAAGTTAAATTTTTTATATCATTATTTGCTTTAATAATATCAGCCAAATAAGTATACAAACCTAAACTAGCAATAGCAGCACATAATGTGACTGAAATAACTCTTAGGACGTGTCTGTTTAGGAATAATTGAAAACGATCTTTTAAATTTGGAGGAGCTTGTATTTTAAACTTAGGCAGCAATATAGAAATACTTATTAATGCAATAAGACTAATGGTAATAATAATTAACATCGCAAATCTCCAATTCGATAGTTTTGCAATTTCTAATCCAAGAGGGACTCCGATGACAGTTCCTACACTCATTCCACCTACTGTAAATGAGATTGCTTTTCCTTTATGTTTTTCTGAAACTAAATGATTACTTGCGCTTACTGAAATTGGAGAAAATACACCAGCTCCTAAACCCGCTATTGCTCTTGATACAATATATACCACGTAATTCATAGATACTGCTGTTACAATATTAGCTAAAGTAAATATGCTCATTGCTATTATTAGTATTTTTTTTACTGGTGATTTAGCTAATATTGTTGAAAAAATGGGGGCAGAGATAGAGAAAAGCAATGTAAAAACTGTTACGCCTTGTCCGATAGCCGAACTACTTTTATTAAAACTTTGGCTTATTGAAGGTATTAATCCTGCTACTATATAAGCATCCATGCCTAAGGCAAACATACCTATAGTTAAAATCCATATCTTTTTCATTATTATCTCATCCTATCAGTCAATTTTGATTCATTAAGATATTAGTTGTCTATTTTTGGTAACAATAAGAAGGATAAACCTTCACTTGAAATATATGAATAAGTAATGTCTTAATATAGGTATAAAGAAATAGTTAATACCATGGGGGATTTTATGAATTTTAATTATATGAAAGACTTTATTAAAGTTGTCGAATACAATAGTTTAAATAAAGCTTCTAGAGAATTGAATATAAGTACACCTGCCTTGAGTAAAAGAATTAGAAGTATTGAAGATTATTTTGACTGCACTTTGTTTTATAGAACTTCTAAGGGTATTTTTTTAACTCAAAAAGGAAATATTGTGTTTCGTTCGTTTTTAAAAATAAATGATCAATTTGAAGAATTAAAAAGTGAAATAAGTGAGTCTAAAGACAAAAAAATTAAACTAGGAGTCATACCTAGCTTTTCCTTATATAAGCTACAGGAAAGAGATTATATTACTGAAAGTGCCATTTTAGTTATTGAAAATAGCACTTCAATTTTACTTGAAGAACTTTATAAAGATAATATAGATGTTGTTATCGGTGATATTACAAATTTAAAAAACAATTCGCTCTATATAGAAGAACTTTATTTTGAAGACTTTATTGTGGCTTATGGTGATGAAAATAAATTTAAAAACACCAAGCAAGTAAATATAAAATCTTTAAAAAATGAGAAGATTTATATACAAACACCGCCATGTGATACATATAATTTTCTTAAAAATAACTCACTGAAAGATAATTTACATATTGATTATGTTGATTACTATGAAACTATATTAGTTAATGTTAAAGCACATAAGGGTATTACTATGACTCCTCAATCGTTGACAACAAGATTTGAAAGTATGAACTTATATCAAAAAAAACTACAAAATTATAAAAGAGTCGTAGGCGTAGTGTCATTTGATAAAAATAAGATGAATAAAATTATTGATATCATTCGGCCAATGCATAACCCATACAATTTTGCTACCCATAATAACTAGTTATGTTACTTTTCTTTAATTTTATGGTTTGTTAGAACACTTTGATAGTACAGCATTTATGAACTTCAATACATATCGTGATGATCGCCCATTAAAAAATGCGATTAAACGATTGAAAGAACAATAAAAAAGCAAGCGACTATCAATTATCGTAGTCGCTTGCTTTTTTTACTTTGAATCATATTTTTCTTCAAAGAATTTATGTTTTAATAATTTAACTGAAAAAGGTAATAGTGCTAAAAATAGTGTTAATGATGCAAATAACCATGCATGACTGGATCCTTCTAAGAGCTTATCTGAATTTGATGAATGATTAATAAATAAAGAAGTAACTGCTGTATAAAAAGCAATACCTATATTTTGGACCATTCTTTGAGTAGCTCCAACAGTACCTTGCATATCTTGAGATACTGTGCCCATTATTGCTGAAGTATTAGATGGTAGGAAAAAACCTCCGCCTATACCATATAATAATAATAATAGACTTATTGTTATCGGATTTAATATATATTGTAATAACCCTAAATTGGTATATGCAGCAATCATTATAACTAATCCTATAGTCATTAAAATAATATTACCAATACGAGAAATTAATTTCCCAGATATTTTTGAAATAAGTACTAATCCTAAAGGAGATGTTAAATTAACTAATCCTATTTGCCAAGATGAAAGATGATTAATTTTTTCTAAAATATATGGGGGGATTATAAAACCTAAAGATGTTGTACCTCCAAATACAAATATTGCAAATATAGGAGATGAAAATGATATATTTTTGAATAAACGTAAATCGATGATAGGATGATGAGTTTTTAATTCCCACACAATAAATAAACCAAAAGTAACAATAAAGATTAAGAAATTGCCATATACTGATACATTAAACATTGAATGATAAGACCAAGAAGTTAAACTTATCAGTAAACAAAAGATAGATAGAAATAATAATAGATTTCCACGTATATCTAAATGAATAGATACACTATTTTGTTCTTTAATATATTTTTTTAAAAGTATACAACCTATTAATCCTATAAATATAAAGGGAATATTAATCCAAAAAATCCATCTCCAATTACCTACAGATATTAAAAAGCCCCCAATACTTGGTCCTAAAACAGGGCCTATCCCTAATAGAATACTTAAAGTTCCTAATGCTGGTCCTTGTCTCTTTTCAGGAATAGTTGTAGTAATGATAGCCGTAGCAGTTCCTTGTAACATTGCTGCACCTATGCCTTGTAAACCCCGAAAAGTAATTAACTCTACCACGTTGCTTGAAAGTCCACATAAAATAGAAGATATCAAAAATACTGTTAGACCAATGCTATAGATATTTAGACGATTGTACTTATCGCTTAATCTTCCAAATATTATAATTGTGCTTGTTAATAATAAAGTATATAGTGTAACACTCCAAGTAATAAAAGAAGTATCAACATTAAAATATTTTGATAAAGTGGGTAATGCGACATTGATAATGCCGCTATCCAGGGTGGATAAAAACATTCCTATTCCTGCTGTGAAAACAACTAAATGATCGAAATACTTAGAAGAATACATCTATCATACCTCCTCATTTAACTAATTTAATCATACCCATATAATATTTCGGTGTTAAACGAAATATTATATGGGTATGATTAAATTGTACTAATAGAAAGGATGTATTATATGTATGAAAATTTTGCTGATAATATTCTCCTCATTGGACATAAAACACGTTTAACTATGTTAATTGAATTATCTAGTGGTATATCTCTTTCAGCTGGAGAATTAGCTAAATTAGCTGGTGTAAAACCTCAAACAGCTAGTGAGCATCTTTTAAAATTAGTAGAAGCCAATTTAATCTCAGTAAATACTCAGGGACGACATCGTTATTATAAAATTGATAATGATAAAGTTGTTGATGCAATCCAAGCGTTGTCTGTCATATCTCCACCTATGAGTAGTAAGTCGTTAAAAGAAACAACAAAAAAAGAAAAATTATCATATATGCGTACTTGTTATGGTCATATTGCCGGAAAAATAGGGGTTAAGTTTACTGAATCTTTGATAGAAAATAATTATATTAAAGAAGAAAAAAATTTTTATAAATTAACTCAAGAAGGGAAGACTTGGTTAAAAAAAATAGGAATTGAAACAGAAAAGATTATGTACTCTAAACCTATTCCTAAACATATAGATTGGACTGAGAGAAAAAATCATATGGCAGGACCTATTGCGTTAAAAATAACTGAAAAAATGATTGAATTATCTTGGATTAAAAAAAGTGAAATTAATCGTTGTCTTAATTTAACTCAAAAAGGAGAAAATGCCTTTAAGACAAACTTAAATATGAATATTACAGAATGAAAAAAACGGAATATTTCGACAAATAAAATCATTGTATGATTATGTAACAGTTGAAAGTGTATTAAAACACTTATATTTTATTTTTTCTGTATCGTGTGATGGAGTTGTTATAAAATCTTATGTCTCGGAGGTTCATAATGAATTCTAAAGTTATTAAATACACTGCTGATTTTGATGACAAACGATATTGGAAAAGAGTTAAACGGAATTTAGGTTGGTTTTTTCTGTCAGTAAAATTGTAATTTTTTATTTTTTACTAACTCCTATCTCTATAGATAACTAATCCCATTAATATACCTACAGGAAGTTAAAATATAAAACTAAAAAATATTGCAAATCCTCCTATATAAAGTATTGGATGTATATTGTATTTATTGTTCATAATTTAGTTTATAAGTATCATAATTACGCGACAGGAACGACTCAGTGAAACAATCATTTGACGAAAAGTTAGACAAAATTCAAGAAAAAGATTATAACGTTCCTAGCTATATGGGTGAATTCAGTACAAGAGTAATGGGGGAGGACCTAAAGCACAAAAAGGAGATTTAGATTATATTTTAAAACAGATGAATAATAAGCATCTATCATGGTCGCTATGGAATTATGATACTCAACTAGACAAAGATTATCATAACAAAGGTTGGTCTCCTATCCATTATAGCAGCTTAAAAGTAGATGGCGATAATATTGGAGAAAAAGAAAATGTTACACGTGATGATGCTGTTTATGATGCACTTAAAAATAATAGTTAAAGATAGTATCTGTGATTTAACTAACCCCCGATTTATAAAATAATCGGGGGATTTTTAATGTTCCAAAATGTTGCCTTTACCACAACAAAATGAGTTACAATGTGAATTTGTATTGACTATATCTTATATCGTAGTATGCTCGCTTATATTTAACTGTACACGGATTGACTTCCGATTTAAAGTGACATAAAATTTTAATTAAATTAGAGAAAGTTACTTTTTTAATAATATTTTAACACCTTTAATGATATTGAATACATATAGTACTAGAGCAATTAAGAAAAATAGAATTGCAATTATTATAAATATAACAGAAATCAATAATTGATGATTGAAAGGTTTATCATAAATCTCTTTCGAAAAGATAAAAGCACCTCTACCAACAAAAAAGCAAATCCATGTAAATATATGATTAATTAATGCTTTTTTTCCGTGTATAGATGTAGGTTCATCAGCCAATATCCATGTAAATAAAGGTAAAATTATAGGTGCAAAAAATATACTTAAATAACTTAAAGCCGACAGAACATAGCTGTTATCATTTTTACTTGTATTATTAATATTTTTCATACATACACCTCCCTTAATTCTTTCACTTATTATAAAAACATTTATCGAAATTTAGTACAACAAAAAATTTTATATTCTCATAAACGAACGTTAATGAAAAGAAGAATATAGAAAAAAAGAGCTCATTCACGATCTCTTTTCTTGTCTTATTATTAAAAGGTAATAATAGATTATTAAACCAAATCATTATCTTGTTTAATTCTATAAATAGTCTGCCTTGTTATATTAACTTCCTTCGCAATTTTACTAATTGCTTGGCATTCTTCTAACATTTCTACAACTCTATGATAAATAATACGTTTTTGAGGATCTTTCGCATTAGGTGAGTATAATAGTGGTCGTCCTTTATATACTCCTTTTTCTTTTGCTACTTTAATACCTTGTGCTTGTCTACGTTTACTTTCATTTCGTTCTTGTTCTGAAACCATTGCTAAAATTTGAACGATTAAATCTTTCATAAACTTATCTAGTAATGGATTACCAATAACTTCATTCATCATAGGTAAACTTGTAATCATTAACTGAACGTCTTTCTCTTTTAAATAACTCACAGTTTCAATAATTTCATCATAATTACGTCCCAAACGATCAATAGATTCCACAACGAATCGATCTCCCATTCTTACAAAATTAAGGGCTTCTTGAAATACAGGTCTATTTTCAACTGATTTTCCTGATTGCTTCTCTGTAAAGATTTTCTCTACGCCAAACGTTTTTAAATTATCCAATTGTCTTTCTAAATTTTGATCTGTCGAAGATACTCTCGCATAACCTATAATCATTTATTTTCACTCCACAATTAATATACACCCTAATCATACATTTTAGTTGTGGTAATTTCAACAACTTAATTTGTATGATTAGGGTGTACTCATAATTAACATAATATATAAATTTCAACTTTGCATTTTATTATTAAATAGTGTTGTAACTGATTCAACAAATAATGTGCTAGCAAGATAAATATCGAGCCTGATAACTACTGTTAATAGTTATCAGGCTCTTTTGATTTTAGCTATCAGTTGTCGCTAAATTATCTCTTACGGTTACTTAACAGAAGACCATGAGAAAGATTCAGAAACTGTTAATGATTTAAGACAAGGGATTATATAGAAAACGTAGTTTAAGTTACGATGAGCTGATTAATCAAAAATATAATTTTTTAAATTTAGATGATGTTGAAAATAGTAAACAACAAAAAACAAACTTTAGAGAAAAATGAATTATCTAATAATAACAATTTTAATGAGCAGTTAGAACAAATCATTTATAAATATATTAATATTCATAATAATGTAAGAATTAAAGTAAGCTTCAAAAACTTGTCTTCTAAAATTTATAGAAGACAAGTTTTTGAAGCTATACACTAAACCAAAGTACAACTTGTAAAATCACAAAACTTTTACTAAGAAATAGTTTCTTTTTCCTTTTCTGATTATTATATATTTACCTTCGAAGGCACTATTAGGATTAACAGAAAAATTGATATCAGTTATTTTTTCTCCGTTAATATTAATAGCACCATTTATTACATCTTCGCGTGCTTGTCTTTTAGATGGTTCACAATTTATTTCCACTAACCAATCTACTATATTTTTAGTTTCGTTAGTAGTATTAAATGAAGGCATATTTTTTAAACCTTGTTCGATTTCTTTTACTGTTAAATCTTTTACATTACCAGAAAATAAAGCTTGGGTAATTTTTTGTGCTTCTTGTAAAGCTGTTTCATCATGTACAAACTTAGTTACTTCCTCTGCTAATCTTTTTTGAGCCTCTCTTTTTTCTGGTTCATTTTTCACCTTTTCTTCCAGAAAATCAATTTCTTCTTTATCTAAGAATGTAAAGAATTTCAAGTATTTTATAACATCTCGATCGTCTTGATTTAACCAAAATTGGTAAAATTCATAAGGGGATGTACGCTTAGGATCAAGCCAAATAGCTCCACCTGCTGTTTTACCAAACTTAGTACCATCAGCTTTTAACATTAATGGAATAGTTAAACCAAATACCTCTGCATTGGTTCCTTCTTTTTTTCTAATTAAATCTAAACCAGAAGTTATATTACCCCATTGATCAGCACCACCTATTTGCAATTGCACATTATGACTTTTAAATAAGTGTAGAAAATCAATAGATTGTAAAATTTGATAAGCAAATTCAGTAAATGAAATTCCTTTATCCAATCTACTTGCCACTATATCTTTAGCTAGCATAGTATTAATATTAAAATCTTTTCCGTAGCTTCTTAAGAAATCTAGTAAAGTCAAACTAGATAACCAATCATAATTATTTACAATGGTAACATTGGCATCTTTGCCGAACAATTTTTTCATTTGACTTGATAGACTTTCAACATTTTTTTGAACAGTTTCAAGAGTTTGTAATGTTCTTTCGGAAGTTCTACCACTAGGATCGCCAATAGTACCAGTAGCGCCACCTATTAAAATAAAAGGCTTGTGCCCTGCTAACTGAAATCTTTTCATCATCATAAAAGGAATTAAGTGGCCAATATGCATACTACCTCCGGTAGGGTCAACCCCACAATATAAAGATATACTATTATTTTCAATAAGTTCACGTAAACCTTCTTCATTTGTTTGTTGATTGATTGCATCTCTCCATTGTAATTCATCAATAATATTCATACTAAACATCTCCAATTTAAATATTTTATAAAAAAAGTCCCTAAGTCTTTAAAAAGACTCAGGGACGATTTTTTTCGTGGTACCACCCAACTTTATATATAGAAAATATCTATATATCTCAACAACCTATAACGTGGTTAAACGAATCTTTATAAAAGATAAATGCTCCAGAATGTAATTCAAGCTAAAATATGTGTTAATTTTCACCACCCATTAACTCTCTAAAAGCAGTATAATAGCTCTACTGTTTCTTTCATTGCGATAATTATTATTAAATATAGTATTACTCTAAAATTTAAAATAGTCAAGTTAGCTTAGACGTTATACTTTTTATTTTTTAATGTCAGACCTAATAGCATAGTTATTATCGGACAAAGTAATGGAAAGAAAGCATACGGAAAATATGCTAAAGTACTGACTTTTAAAGCTCCCATAATGAAAGTTCCACTTACTCCCCATGGAATAATAGCATTTACTGCAGTTCCAGCATCTGCCAAAGTCCTTGTTAGATATTTTTTAGATAATCCTAGTGATTCAAACGAATCTTTAAAAGTTTTTCCTGGAAGAATAATAGATAAGTATTGCTCACCGACTAATATGTTAATTATTATTGAACTTAGTGCAGTTAAACCAATTAGTTTCGGTGCATTATTAACAAAATATTTTATTCTATTGATTAAAGTTGATACAATTTCAAATTTAATTAAAAGTCCACCTAATGCTAAAGCTAGTATTATCAAACAAGCTGAACCTAACATGCTCATTATACCACCACGCGATAAAAGGTTATCTAAATTTTGATCACCAGTATGAGCGACATAGCCATTCATAACTGTATTAGATATCTTTTGAACAGTTAAACTGGGGTCATTAATAATAGATAGAATTATAGCTATTGTTGATCCTACTAATAAAGTTGGAATAGCAGGTATTTTTTTCCAAGCAAATAGAAAAAGAAAAACTAATGGTAATAAGGTTATAATGGAAATATGAAAGCTACTATTTAATGTTTTAATCATTTCATCAAGACTATTTAAATTACCATTACCATTTGGAGTCCCGATAAACATATAACCTAGAAAGCTAATAACAAATCCGGGTATAACAGTCCACATAACATTCATTATATGTGTAAATAAGTTAACTTCACCTATGCTTGCTGCTAAATTAGTTGTATCAGATAAAGGAGATATATTATTACCTAAAAAAGCTCCGGAAACTATTGCACCAGCGGTAATCGCATTATCAAATCCTAATATATGACCAATACCTAAAAAAGCTATACCCATGGTTGAAATAGTTGTAAAAGAGCTACCAACGGTTATACCTACCAAACTACAAACTATAAAAACAGTTGGCAAAAAGAATTTTACAGAGATGATTTTAAAACCATATGCCATGATTGTAGGAATCGTTCCTGACATTATCCATGTTGAAACTAATACACCTATTAATATAAAAATTATTATAGGAACTATACCAGAAGAAATACCAGAGATAATACCATTTTGTATTTCATCCCAAGAAAATCTTTTAATCCTACCATAGAATAACAAAAGCATAAAAACAAAAAGGATAGGTACATGAGGAGACAATTTTTGAAATATAATAAGATATCCTAATGTAGCGAGCAAAAGTAGTAGTATTGTTAAACTTTCTACAAAAGATACTTTTTTTGTTTCAATTTTTTTAGGATTCATAAACTCTCCCCTTATTTTAAATTAAAAACATTGAAAAATAAAAGCCATTTTGTAATAAACTCACTATATGCTTTTAAAAACATAATATAAGTGGTTAATACAAAATGGCCTTTTTTAATATATTAATTTAGTCTTCATTGTTAGCATTATCGCCATACAATTCTAAATCTTTTTGAGTTTCTGTTAACCACGTGTCTTTTTTTACGTTATTAATTAGTAATGGTATAACAAACATGATAATAGTAATTAAACTAACTAATACACCAATAATCCAAGTAGAAGATACTAAAGTAGTAATAACTACTATGAGAATGCTTAATATTAGAACAATTGCTACAGTATAGGCTTTTCCATTTCCTTTTCGACCTATTCTATAAGGTCTTGGAATATCTGGCTGATCTATTCTTAATTTTATTAAAGCTACAGCAATTAATACATAAACTATACTATAAATTATTGTAGTTGCATTTGTAAGGGTTAAGAAAACTGTATTTACATCTTCCATGACACCATATAATAATGCAAATAACGAAATAATTATAGACTGTGTTAGTACAACATTACGTGACACACCATATTCATTTTGTCTATGAAAATTAAATTTTGGAGGTAAAAATCCATCTCTAGCTACTTGAATAATTGTTTTTGATGGACCGGTAACCCAAGCTGATAATTGTAGTAAGACACCTATGAACACCATAAAACTAAATATATTAGCTATTATTGTAGGTAATCCTAAAATATGACAATATATTAATATTGGTTGTGTAATGTTTGATAATTCCATCTTGCCATTAGGTACGACATTGGCTACAAGAGCGGCATTAACTAAGTTTAGTAAAACTAAACCTATAAGGGAAATGAACACCCCTTTAGTATAATTTTTAGTAGCATCTTTTAATCTTGGCATAAAAACAGAAGACATTTCGATACCAACAAATATAAACATAATTCCAGCTAAATATTTAAAAGTTTCCATGTTTTGTAAATTAGGAACTACTTTAGACCATGAAAAAGAGCCTAAGTAACCATGTGATACAATTCCGACTTTGGCTAAAGCAAATGCTCCCATTATAAAAATTACTAAAACAGGGATATAAACACCTAACCAAACGCCTATATTACCTCCAACTTTTGCCATATCAAATTTTAAATTTAAGAATGTTATTATCCAATAAATAATCAAAATACATCCTAAAATAAACCAGTGGTTATTTCCTAAAGGAACATTTCCAAAAGTATTACCAAGTAAAGGTCCTAATGTTGATGCAACCATGACCATGCCGGGAAACATTTGAACCCATAACAGCCATGCAACAACAAATCCCCATTTATTTCCTAAAGCTGTTTTCACCCAAAGTTGAGGTCCACCTTCTTGAGGAAGCATTGTAGAAAGTTCCCCAGATATAAATGCAATAGGAGCAGCAAAAAACAGAACAGCAAAAATTATATATACAAGTAATGTCCATCCTGCAGCTGCTAATGTAGGTATACTACGAACTGTTGCGCATAATGCCATTGTTAAACCTATAAATGTGCTTAAGCCGATTTTATGTTGCTTGCTCATTTTGAACACTCCTCATTAAAACAACAATTAATTTTAGTTATTTAATTTTATAAATTCTTTCTAATTTATCTTGAATTGCTGATTTTATTTTTGGTGTATATTCTTCAAATTTATCTTTATCATTCATATAAGGAGTAAGTACAGCAGCTCTTAATATAGTTACTTTACCGGCTCTATCCCATTCATCTTTACTAAATCCTAAGTTTTTGACGAAACTCAACGGGCTATTACCATAATCAGGTATAGCAAAATCAGTGTGAGAAGTAATAAATTCGTTACCATATATATTGCCTGATACATATGAAGCTTGTTCATAAAAACTGTGATTTAATTCATTCATAGATACTAAATCATTATTACCTTTTTCTTTGAAAACATAGTCTACCATATTAAAGTCAGGTCGAGTAAGAGTATAAAGTTCAATTTCTTTATCTCCAATTTTAAATGATTGAGTATTTAAGAAATTATAGAATCTTAAAGCACCTTCAATAGATGCTCCCATTAGTTTTCCATATCCTGTAATATTTAAAGGAAGAACATGATGAGCTGCCCATACAGAAACAGCTGTAGCACCAGCTTTAGAGCCTTCTAAAATATAGGCTCCTAATAAAGCAGGAATTTCAGCGTTCTTTTCAAAAACATAAGTTGCAAAGTATGATATTACTTCTCTCATACGAATGTCTTTAATTGCTATTCCACCAGCTGAATAAGGTACATAGCCCATTTTGTGAGGATCAATAGTTACAGACTCAGTTAACTCTATAGCTTTAAAAGCTTCATAAACTTCTTTTGTAATATATTCTGTATTTTCTGTGAACACACCGTATTCATGATGTACTTTTTGTAAATCATCGAAAGGTATAAAATTATTATTTTCATCTAAGAATATAGATCTAGCATAGCCACCATATGCAGCATCAACATGAATATAATAGTAAATTCCTTCACTAAATAGTTTTTCTCTAAGAGCTACTATTTGATCGATACTGTCCACAGCACCTTCTTCGGTAGAGCCAACTACACCAACTACGCCTAAAATAGGTGTTCCTTCATTTACTAACGTTCTTATAATTTTTTCTAGTTCATCAATATCCATTCTATAAGAAGAATCTACAGGTACTGAAACTATTTGATCAATACCAATACCTATAATGTCAGCAGCTTTTAACCAAGAATAATGCTTAGTTTGAGGAACAAGCCATTTACCAAGGCTCTGTAAGTTCTTACCACTTCTTGCAGAATATTGTTTTAAATCGTCTATCCTATCTTCAGCTTTTTCCATTAAATCTATAATTTCTTGTGTACTCATATTTAACAATTCCCAATCAGTTTTATTTTCTACTAAACTAGGAGTACATTTTTTCATAGCTAAGGGTAAAGACTTAATATTTCGTGCATACCACAGACCCTCAAGATTAGCTAATGATCCATCAGCAACAATGTGTCCCCAACCATTGTTATAACTCATTAATTTTGCAAGGTCGTATCCTACTTCTTCTTCCATTTGTGAAGTGGCAGGAGATGATTCATAAGCTACGTTATTCCCGTTCCATAGCATTGCAAAATTATACGCTAGAATTGATGGTAATAATGTTTCAGAGTTCATATGTCCCCAATATCGACCAGCTGAATGCCAAGGTACTGAATGAGTTCTCATGCGAGAAGAAATCTCATTCATTACTTCTTTCATGTGTTCAATAGTATTTAGATAGCTATCAGAATTTTTTTCATGACTTGAAATGGCAGGTTTATCTTGAGGCATATAGTTTTGTCTCCAACCCAAATGCTCATCTACAAGATTAATTAGCATATCTTTGTACAGTTCTCCGTTTTCAGACTTGTCCCCAATAAATAGAGCATGCAAATTGATATCGTCTTTTCTTTTCATAATTAAAACCCCTTTCTCTTTTTTCAGTTTTCATTATACTCTTAATGTGAATAAGTAGTGAAATATAGCTATAAAAAAATGTGAAGTTTTTGTTAACAATTAAAAGAACTTTTGGTGTAGCTAGATATTAAAAAACAATAAAAATCGCATTGTTTTATTAATTTTAATATTGCAAACTTTCTACTAATCATTAAATCTTCTACTTTCAACTTAAACATCTAACAATTATTGTTAAAAATAATATTTACGGAATTTGTAGAAAATATTTATAAACGTAACGATTCTTAACATACCTATACCAACGTATTTCAAAATAACTATTTTGCATTCCTCTACACTATGATGTTATAATGCACTTAACAAGGAATCCAGCATGGATACACCAATCCCCTCACTACCGTAAATAGTGAGGGGATTTTTGTAGGTGTGGCTATTGTCGCCTATTTGTCTTTGCGATTACGCAGCCAATGCGTAAATAACGCAATAATACAACCACTGATGACTGTGGTCGTGATGTGAACAAGGATTTCCAACATGAATAACACCTCCTCCCTACGTCAAATTGACGCCTGAGAGATAGGCGACTCCATTATTATACCATCTGTATCTTTTGAAGCATATGTACTTCCGATAAGTCATTTTATGTAATGATAGTGAGATCCAGAACCATTTCTATG
>OBVT01000112.1_pt1 | contig 27319 bp, 25 predicted proteins | sample 1476231 | NCBI WGS metagenome assembly OBVT01 (sample SAMEA2580031, study PRJEB22360) | human gut metagenome | reverse complement strand
TGTTCTATATCTGGTCACTATCTTTTATAAGACTCATTATCGTGATCCAGACTACCAAAAGTAGGAGATTATTATGCCTGTTACGATTAAAGACGTGGCCAAGGCTGCAGGGGTTTCTCCCTCAACCGTAACCCGTGTTATTCAAAACAAATCTACGATTAGTGACGAGACTAAAAAACGAGTTCGAAAGGCAATGAAAGAACTCAATTATCATCCTAATCTTAATGCTCGAAGTCTCGTTAGCAGTTATACACAAGTTATTGGCTTGGTTCTTCCAGATGATTCAGACGTTTTCTACCAAAACCCTTTCTTCCCTTCTGTTTTTAGGGGGATTGCACAGGTTGCCTCAGAGAATCACTATGCCATTCAGATTGCGACCGGTAAGGACGAAAAAGAGCGTTTAAACGCTATTTCACAAATGGTCTACGGAAAACGTGTGGACGGGCTTATTTTCTTGTATGCTCAAGAAAATGACCCCTTGGTACAACTAGTTGTCGATGAGCAATTTCCCTTCCTCATTCTTGGAAAATCACTTTCCCCTTTTATTCCGCTTGTTGACAATGATAATATTCAAGCTGGATTTGATGCGACCGAATATTTCATCAAAAAAGGATGTAGTCGAATTGCTTTCATTGGTGGTACCAAGAAACTCTTTGTTACTCAAGACCGTCTGACAGGTTACGAGCAAGCTCTTCAAGAACATCATCTAGCTCTTGATAGCCACCGTACCTTCTTTGCCGACGAGTTCCTAGAAGAAAAGGGCTATAACTTTAGTAAACAACTTTTTAAACATGACCCTCAGACCGATGCAATTATCACAACAGATAGTCTCTTAGCTGAAGGTGTCTGTAACTACCTCAACGAACATCAGCTTGATGTTCCAGTCCTCAGCTTTGACTCAGTAAATCCAAGATTGAATCTAGCTGCCTATGTTGATATCAATAGCCTTGCTCTTGGCCGAACTTCATTTGAAACCATTCTTCAAATCATCAATGATGTCAAAGAAAATCGTCAAATCTGCTATCGACAAGTGATTGCGCACAAAATCGTTGAAAAATAAAAAACCAACTCTCTATTTTGAGTTGGTTTTTTTGTATACTATTTACCTGAACAACTAGTTTTCAACTTCGACAAATCGTCCTAGAATATGGACATTCTCTGAGACAGATACAAAGGCTGTCGGATCAACTTGTTTCATGATTAGTTTAAAATCATTAAACTCTGCACGAGTGATAACCGTTATCAAAACTGCCTTACGCTCGTGGTTATAAGTCCCTTCAGCATCATGAATCATAGTCGCACCACGGTGCAATTTGTTATGGATTTTCTCAATGACTGCATCTGGATTACTAGTGACAATCATGGCCTGCATGCGTTTTTGTTTGGTGAAAACTGCATCTGTTACACGACTTGAGACAAAGATCGTAATCATGGAATAAAGGGCATATTTCCAACCAAAGGTCAATCCTGCAATCAGCATAATTGTACCGTTCACTAAGAAGGAGATACTACCGACGTTTCGACCTGTTTTCTTACGAATGGTCAGGCTGACAATATCTGTTCCACCGCTGGAGATATTATGGCGTAGAGCAAAGCCAATTCCCAATCCCATAACGACACCCCCAAACAGGGCATTGATGATAGGATCTTCTGTCAAGACCACCACTGGCACAAACTGGATAAAGAGCGAGCTCATGGATACCGTGATAAAGGTGAAAATCGTGAACTTATGTCCAATTTGGTACCAGGCTAAAATCATCAGCGGGATATTGATAGCGTAAAATGCTACTGAAATTGGGAAATAAAAGCCAAACAAGTGATTACTAAGCGCAGAAATGATCTGAGCCAAACCTGTTGCACCACTTGAATAAACGTGTCCTGGTTGGAAAAAGAAATTGACAGCTACAGCTGATAAAAAACCATATACCAGAGAAGCTGAGATTTTTTCATCGTATTTTTCTTTAGAAATTCCTTGTAAGACACGTAAGATTTTTACGCGATGAGCAAAGCGACGCAAATAATAGTGCCACTTCTTAGTTTGTTTCGTTTGTTTCATCTTGTTCTACTTGTAGATTGAGTTCTTCTAGTTGTTTAAGAGCTACTGTTGATGGCGCCTGCGTCATCGGATCAGTCGCTTTGTTGTTCTTCGGAAAGGCAATGACTTCACGAATATTTTCTTCTCCTGCTAAGAGCATTACAAAACGGTCAAGTCCGATAGCCAAGCCCCCGTGTGGTGGGAATCCATAGTCCATCGCTTCCAAAAGGAAACCAAATTGGTCATTGGCTTCTTCAGCCGAGAAGCCAAGAGCCTTGAACATACGTTCTTGAAGGTCTTTTTGATTGATACGAAGGCTACCACCACCAAGTTCATAACCGTTCAAGACGATGTCATAGGCAATAGCACGAACCTTAGCCAAATTCCCTTCGAGTTCATGAGCAGTCTCTGCCTGAGGAAGCGTAAATGGATGGTGGGCGCTCATATAACGTCCTTCTTCTTCAGACCATTCAAACATTGGCCAGTCAACAACCCAGAGGAAGTTAAATTTATCGTTATCAATCAAGCCAAGTTCTTTGGCAATACGTCCACGAAGGGCACCAAGTGTTGCATTAGCTACCTCAAGCGTATCAGCAACAAAGAGAACCAAGTCTTTATCTTCAAGACCAAGTGCACTTGCCAAATCGCCTTGAATGGCAGTCAAGAACTTAGCAACTGGTCCGTTCAATTCTCCATCAACAACCTTAACCCAAGCAAGACCCTTAGCGCCATACTGCTTGGCTACTTCTGTCATCTTGTCGATGTCTTTACGTGAGTAGTTATCTGCAGCTCCTTTGACGACGATGGCTTTAACAGCAGGAGCTTCTGAAAAGACTTTGAAGTCTACTCCCTTGACAAGATCTGTCAAGTCCTGAAGCAACATCTCAAAACGAGTATCAGGCTTGTCAGAACCATAAAGAGCCATCGCGTCATCGTACTTCATACGAGGGAATGGCAGTGTTACTTCGATTCCTTTGGTTTCCTTCATCACGCGCGCAATCAATCCTTCTGTGATATCTTGGATTTCTTGCTCAGTCAGGAATGAAGTTTCCAAGTCGACCTGGGTAAATTCAGGTTGGCGGTCACCGCGCAAGTCTTCATCACGGAAACATTTGACGATTTGGTAGTAACGGTCAAATCCCGCATTCATCAACAACTGTTTGGTAATCTGTGGACTTTGAGGCAAGGCATAAAAGTGACCCTTGTTGACACGAGATGGTACGAGGTAGTCACGCGCTCCTTCTGGTGTTGACTTAGAAAGGAATGGTGTTTCCACATCGATAAATTCTAACTCATCCAAGTAGTTGCGGATAGAATGTGTTACCTTGGCACGAAGTTTAAGGTTTTCCAACATCTCTGGACGACGAAGATCAAGGTAACGGTAACGTAGACGCGTATCATCGTTTGCTTCAATGCCATCCTTGATTTCAAATGGTGTTGTTTTGGCTATATTCAGAACCGTAAGAGCTGTTACATTCAGCTCAACTGCTCCAGTCGCCAATTTATCATTGGCCTGCTCGCGTGCTGCAACCTGACCAGTCACCTCGATGACGTATTCACTACGAAGGCTTTCAGCTGTTGCCATCACCTCTGCCGATACTTTTTCAGGGTTGATAACCAACTGCATAATCCCTTCACGGTCACGAAGGTCGATAAAGATCAAGCCACCCAGGTCACGACGACGGGCAACCCAACCCTTCAAGGTAATTTCTTGTCCGATGTGTTCCTCACGAACACGACCAGCATACATACTGCGTTTCATTTCTTCTCTCCTCTTGTATTCTGTTACTATTTTACCATAAAAGCGCAGGCTCTTCATGAAAATCATCAGAAAAGTTGAGAGTTTCCTGCGATAAATGAAAAAATCCAGCAAAGTCTTTCGCTGGATTTGGTATTTCTTTATTTTTTTCGCTTTTCAGCAATCTCCGCTGCCTTTTTAGGGAGAACAATCTCCGTTGCATAGGCTGTCGCAAATCGCATAATACCTGCAATTGGTGCAAAGATAACTGCTAGATGATTATAAAAGAAATCCCCTTTAAAAGCATAGGCAAGCGCTCCAATAATAAGGAAGAGAACAACTGCCTGAATCACTGCTAATAATATCACTCGTTTCATGACTTCCTCCTGAGTCTATTATAGCATGATAATCATTAAAAATCCGATTAAATTATTCAAGGCATGTAGAGCTATACTATAGGCCAGACCACCCTTGCTGATGTAAGCCAGTCCCAAGCTAAAGCCGAGTGAAGCATAAACCAGGAACTGTTGGGGAGTCCCAGGGAAATGAACAAGTGCAAAAATGATGGTGCTTACAAGAAGAAAGAGAACTGTCTGCTTGACGTTATCTTGTTGAGGAAAGACATAACGAGCTAACATTCCTCTAAAGGTCAATTCTTCTGTCAGAGGCGCAAAGACCACTATCATAAAGAAAGAGAAAAGAGGTTGATTATGAGTCATTTGTTCTAACATCTGTTGATTGACTGATGGATCATTTGGTAAGAAATTTTGTGCTACTATGACAAGAACCAATACCAAGGCAGGCAACCAGATGTATTTGTTGAGGGCTGTTTTTTCTATTGTAACAGTTCCTGTCTTATACCACTTGTAGGTAACGAAGGTGAAAATTCCTGCCAATAAGACATAAATTGGAACAGCAACATATTCAGGTGCACCCATTTCCATAGCCACTAAACCTACGCCCTGAATAAAACTATATATCATAATAAATGATAAGAAAGTAAGGCTATACCAGCCAATGTTTTGAAGTGTTTTCATAAGTTTCTCCTATTTGAAATAACGTTTTGTTTTTCGCAATAGTGCCACATTTATGTACATATGGATGACAACCGCCACCAGCAGAGCAACCAACTGTACTTGACCTAATACTACTGATAGAACTACTAAGACAACATAGACCCCAGGAATGAGGAGTTGATTAACCTTGAACAAGATCAAGTAAGCTTCTTCCATCTCAGCCTGTTTTTCTCCCTCATCATAAGTATCGAGGTATTCCAAAACTTCCTTGGGAGTCGCCGTAATAGAAAGTTTATAGTTACGAACCGTGCTGGTGATTTTGAGACAGTAAACACCCGACCAGATACCTACAACCAGCAAAAGTAAGGATGTTGCTGATCGGCCTAAACCTCCCAAATCTAAAAGTAGACAGGATAGCATACAAATTTGGCAAACATTCCAAGCTACCGTACCATAATCTAAGAAACGATACATATCAAGGTAGTCTTGCTCATTTCCTTCATCCTCTTCTTCTCTTTGATAATTCTGATAGGCCTGATGACTTTTTCTAGTGAAATAAAAGGTTAGAATCACCGTAAGCATCCCTAAACCAAGAAAAATTGAGTACGAGGCAATGATTACTTGCTCTTGACTGATACCTAAAGGATTAAGACCAAGGAAACCAGCAAATATTCCTAATAAAACACTTGCAAGAAAAATCTTCAGTGCAAAAATGATATGTTTCTTTTCCATATTTCAACCTCTTTCTAAAACAAACCAGACAACCATTGACCAAAAGTTTTACCTGATTCAAAAATAGCGGTCAAGCCTTCTGATCCAAGTGAGACCAAAAGCAAACAAACAACGACTAAGAGAAGAGCTTGGTTTCGTGCTTTTTTTGCTCCATCCCCCAAGGGATCATTGCCAAGCCAACCTGCTAGATAGGCATAGAGCGTCATTGTTAGAATCCCAACCTCAGTCGAAGAGAGGAACAACAAGACTGTCACCAAACGAACGATATTGGTTTGGATGTTAAAATAATTTCCTAAACCTGCACAAACACCTGCAAGTTCTTTGTGTTCAGTGTCGACTTGAAAACCTGCTAAAAACTCTTTCATAACTTTTCTCCTTTTACGATTTCTTTAAACTTTATCTTTCTCTCTACCCATCTAAAGACTAATAGTAAAACTATGTTAATCCAGAAGAGATATTTACTTTCGACGATAGAAAACCAACCAAATAGGCTTCCAATCATCGCGAAAAGATTTACGATAAACACAACTATAGATAGATAATAAATCACTTTATACTTGTTCATCACTCATCCTCCTCTAAGCGGAAGACTGACTCGACCGGCTCATGGAATATCTGAGCAATCTTCAGGGCAATGACGATGGATGGCGTGTACTCATCCCGCTCTAGCAAACTGATGGTTTGCCTGGACACGCCAGCTAGTTTGGCCAGCTCTGTTTGATTCAGGCCATCGCGAGCTCGAAGCTCTTTTAGACGATTTTTTAGCATGTCTTTACTCCTTTGTTCTTAACTTGATTTCATTGTAACACATCTTTTTATTTTTGACAAGTATATTTGTCAAAAAGTTTAAGATTTTTGTCATTTTGTAAAAGAAAAAGGTCAGAAGTGTATCCTGACCGTATTTTTTCTTATATATGATAGAAGATTGCTTACTCAGCTGACGCAGCCTCTTGACTTTCTTTCAATTGCTTTTTATCATCCTTTTTGTAATCTTTTCGGATAATATAGAGCGTTGATAGACTGATTAGAGTCAAAATAGCGCCTGTAATCGTCCCTTTTTGAGAGAAGGTAAATTCTACTTTGTGTTGTCCAGAAGTAATCGGGAAGGAAATAAAACTATTCCATGCTTTTTGCACTGGGACAGCCTTACCATCAACTTTCACCTTCCAACCCTCACTATAAGGGATAGAGGTCATCATAAATTTGCTGTCATCAGTAATATTCACGGAACCTATGATATGAGTGTTCGTAAATTTCTCAACTTGCAGGCCTTGTGCTTTTCGTTTTTCTAATGCACTTTGAATTTGACTGATTTCTGCACGATAAACACCCGCATTTGAAAGGTCAATCTTATCTGTTTTAAAGCGGAACTCAAGCACAGATTCTTGATTCTCCGCCTTGTCTGCGATTTGCCATAGTTGGCGTTGCGTATTTCTCTTGGAATGAGTAAACCACTTGCCATTCAGAAGGACGGAGTAATCTTTCTCTGAATTGAGACCTGCAGGCACAAAGAAATAGTAAGTCAAATCTGTTCGCGGAGTAATGTGGTAGCGAACGATTGCATCCTTAGAAGAATCTACACGCTTGTAAACTGCAGTTCCTTTTTCTTTGTCGACATTTTCTTCTGTAAGATTTTCTGTTTCGACATCTCCATAGGCTAATGGTTTGAAGTAGTCGAGGTAGTTTTCCTCGCCTTTTTTCACGCCTTCCATAGAGTTGAGTATGATATTTTGATTTTGAATTGCGTTGTTTCTGCCGAAGTTGATATTTCTCACCAAATCATTTGTTCCATAGGCTAATGGGAAAGAATTTGGATTTTCGTACACGATATAACGCTCATCCTCGTAGACTTTCTTCGTGAAGTAACGGTTCATATCAAAACGACTGGCAAAGCGAGTGAAATACATTCTCTCAGGATGGGCTTCTTTCTCAGTAGGATCCAGGTCTTTGACATCCATATAGTAACGAACACCGTATAAGGCATCTGTCAGAGGAGTCCCATTTTCATACTCAGTTGCCGCATTAATCCCTTGGTCACCCATATAGGCAAATTGATCCATGGTTGTACGCTCTAAGCTTGAACTAAAGGTACTCAAACCTGGATAGGAAACAAGTGATGGCACTGTTTTTGAATAAGCAAAGGTTGTTGCGATTCTATAAAATGGTTGATCTGCTTGTTTCTGAACATCATCTGTCACTTGTTTTACAGATACTGTCGCATCTACAAATTTGTCTACATCAGCATACCCAAAGGTCACTTGAGATAGATAGGCATTGTAGCCTAACTCAAAGATTGTTAGAGCAGACAAGGCAAGAATGGCTAGTCTGGTCATTCTTGTGCGCAATAAGAAGATAACCACCAAGTAGACCAGCAAGGTTAATACAACCTGAGATAAGAAATATCCTGTTTGAAGAAGAATTCCTAAAAGAAGTACGATAGACCCAGCTATCAGAAGCATGATTTTTTTCACTTGAGGAGCTTTACGAGACCGACTCCAATAGAGATAAGAGAGGGCTGCAGTGATAGCTATGAGTAAAATCCAAAACACTACAACATTCTTTGATAGGAACTGAGTCAGTGCCTCTGGCTGTGTTTTTGGAAGATAGGTGAATTTCTTTGTATAGAGATAAATTGCTGATAAAACCAGTAATACAGCTGAAAGTAGCTTCCCTCTGCGAGAAATTTCCACTTGCCCCTTAACTACCTGATAGGCTAAAACGAGCATAAAGAAAGAGAAAAGCCATGAGAAACGGAAGAAGAATCCAGCTGGATTTTGCCCCATATGCCAGATTTTACTTACAAATTCATTGACAAAGGAAATGAAGAAGACAAGGGTGACAGCTCCTGCAGCCCAACGTTTTTCCTTAGCTATCTGTTTCGATGTAAAGTAAAGGATGAAACCAATGAATCCTAAAGCACCAATGTAGATATTTGGAAGGTTAGGTCCTGCCGACCAGCCTGAGGCAGTATCAAAACCACCGATAGCTAACTTCGACAGGATATCCACAGGATTGATCTGAAAGGCGAAGGAGAACTTCATAGCATCTCCAACTTGCCCCTTACTCTCAAGGAGATTATAGAAAACTGGCACAATCAACACCGATGCTGTAGCAACCCCAATGACAGAGAAGGCAAATGTTTTTACCAAAGGACTCAAGAAGTGTTTCAGCTTCTGTTTCAGAGACCCCTGGATAGAGAGGCGTGGTGAAACATAATAGCAAGAGTATAGGACGATAAAAATCGAAATCATATAGCCCATATAGAACTGCAGAAAGACTGTTAACCCTAGAATAAAGGCATAACGATAGGGTCTTCCTCCATCCAAGAGCTCTTCCAGATAAACGATAACGAGCGGTAGCATAATCATGGCATCATAGAAAATGACGTTCATCTGATAGGAAACGAGCATCCCTGAAAGAGCATAGGCTGTTGCAAACAAGGGCACCAACCACACACGAGATTCTGCTCCCTTATAGCGCTTAATCAGGAAATGAGAGAAAGATAATCCAATTGCTCCATATCTAAGCCAAATAGTCAGGAAAACTGCTAAACCATAGTGTTTGAAGGGAATAAGAATATAAAAAATATTAAAGGGACTCATCAAGTAATAGCCCAAAACCCCTATCATGTCTCCACCGAGAGATTTAGTAAAAGAGTAAGTCAGGCTACTCAAATCACCAGTAAGTACCGCATGTTTAAGTAAGCCAAAAAAGCTGATATACTGCTGACCAAAGTCAACTGCCATCAGACTTTTATTCCCAAAGGGATAGCTACCCATGAAAAACCAAACAACCAGCATAATGGTCATCGGTAGTAAGGCACTCATCGTATAAAGCAAGGCTTTAGGGTGTTTCCCTTTCAATTCTTGCCAACGCATTAACCACTCATCCATGTTTGTTTTCTCCTATACCATTTTAACCAATCTTATCTTTTTCAGCTTGGTCAATATTGCTTTTTGCGACGATAAAGTGAGGACGTTGCTTCACCTCGTAATAAATCTTTCCGATATACTCTCCAAGTACTCCTATGAAAATGAGTTGCACACTACTAAACAAGATAATGGCTGCTATTGTGGTGAAATAGCCACTCGTATAGTCGGAAGAAAAGATAAATTTACAAAACTCATAAACAATGTAGAGAAGAGACAGAGCCATGCTGACAAATCCAAATTGGATACAAATTCTAAGAGGACGATCATTAAATGAGATAATCCCCTGGAAAGCATAGTTCATAGACTTCTTAAAGCCAAATTTACTTTTTCCTGCTTTACGAACTTCATTTTTATAAGGGATAACCTTCTCTTTAAAACCAATCCACTCATAGAGCCCTTTATTAAATCGATTGTACTCAGGCAGCGAAACAAACACATCCACAGCTCTCTTGCTGAGGAGTCGTAATTCAGATTTCCCGTCTGTTAACTTGACATCCATGGAATGGTTCGAGAATTTATAGAAACTACGAGCAAAGAAGCTTCCTACAAATGACTCCCCTTCTCGACTTCTCTGACCACTGACAATATCGTATCCTTCTTTATAAGCTTCTACAAAGAGAGGAATCAGATAAGGCGGATGTTGCAAGTCTCCATCCATCACCATAACCGCATCGCCAGTTGCATACTTAAAACCAGCAAGGATTCCACTCTCGCGTCCAAAGTTTCTACTAAAGCTGATATATTTGACCCGTGGATGTTCATTCGCAATAGCATCGATTAGCTCTAGAGTGCTATCGCTGCTCCCGTCATCTACATAAAGAATTTCATAATCAGACAGTTCTTCCGATAAAATCATACTCTCTAACTGCTCAGAGATAGCTTTATGCGTTTGAGCTAGAACTAATTCTTCGTTTAAAAGAGTGATAAGAATTGATAGTTTCATCTATATGCTCCATATACTATTTACTTTTAAAAAAGGAGAGAACCTTGCTCTCTCCTCTTTAAAGAAACTTAACTATTACTTGTTAGAATATTTACGTTTCATTACAACGGTACTTGATAAGATGACGATTCCTGCAACTACCAAGCCAGTTCCCATAGATTCTCCAGTTTTAGGAAGTTCTGGTTTTTCCTCTGTAGTCGTCGTTCCTGGAACATCTGGTTTTGAGGTTGTAGTTGTCGTTGTCGAAGTTGTGGTTGAAGCGGTCGTTGGCGCTTCGGTTGTTGTAGTCGAAGCGGTCGTTGGCTCTTCGGTTGTTGTAGTCGAAGTAGTCGTTGGTGCTTCTGTCGTTGTAGTTGAAGTAGTCGTTGGCGCTTCGGTTGTTGTTGTAGTCGAAGTAGTCGCCGGCTCTTCGGTTGTTGTAGTTGTTGAAGTAGTCGTTGGCCCTTCTGTTGTTGTAGTGGTCGAAGTGGTCGTTGACTCTTCGGTTGTTGTGGTGGTCGAAGTGGTCGTTGACTCTTCGGTTGTTGTGGTGGTCGAAGTGGTCGTTGGCGCTTCTGTCGTCGTTGTTGTAGTAGTCGTTGGCGCTTCGGTTGTTGTGGTGGTGGTTGTAGTTGTGGTGGTTGTCTTATCTCCACTACCCTCACCTGAAGCTGTTTCTAAACGCGTCAATGCACTGACTGAACGAGATTTTTGGAAGTTGCTTGCTGACCATTCCAAAACATTGGCAACTTTAGTACCTTCTGGAAGTGGTGAAGTCAATTCTGTTGTGTACTCAATGTACATTGCCCAGTTCCAGTTATCACCAAAGTTAATGGTGAACCCTGTGATTTTACCATCTGCATTTCGAGTAAATTCAGCTTTTTTGCTAAAGTTATCGATTGGTTCTAGTTTAAGAAGTGCTGCTTCATTTGGAATTTTCTCTGGTTGCGTTGCATAACGAACTGCACGGAAAGAGCTTTCCACCAAGACTTGTCCGCTATCGCTAAAGTCATCTTTAATGACCATGTTGTTCAATTTGTCCTGAACAGCATTCAAGACAACACGCCACTTGATTCGGTTAGGATTCTCTGAATCTTGGTAACCATATTTCATTTCATAGTCACCAGCTTCACCATCTGTTTTATTGTAATTAAGTGTATAGTTTTCTGTCCCGAATTGGAATGTATATTTCCCTGTTTCTGGTAAGTTCGTTACGTTTGGACGAACAGAATATTTTAAAGACATTACCTTATCTTTGTAATTCTTAGAGAAATAATCTGTAAAAGTAATCGTTACTTTTTGAGTACTTGGATCTGTCACTGCATTTCCAATCACTTCACCACTACTATGTGTAATTGGAAACTCTAGCTTAGTAATCAAGCCCAACTCTTTAGGAAGGTCAAGCACCAGTACATCACCTTCGTTAATTTGTTGAGTGTCAGGGAAAGAAATGGTATTGGTCGCTTCCAAAACTTTACCTGTACTGATTTGAGTTTCATCTGTCAGTGGTTGACCATCAACAGTGATTGTTGTTTTATTTGTAAAGTCTGTAACATTAGCTGCAAATACTGTCGTCAGTACTGTCAAAGATAACACAATTACACCTAAAAAGGCAAACATACGTATCGCGTTCTTTTTAAAATGATTCATGGTTAACTCCTTTTTATTAATCAAATATATCATAGCATTTTTTGAATTCGTTTACAAGTGATTTTATAATATTCCACTTGTCCTTCCAAAAACGTTCAGTTTTTCTCATCCTTTTATACAAAAAGAGACCTCAATAGTCGTCTTTTTAATATAAAGTAAAAAAACCAGGAATAAATTCCTGGTTCATTATATAACTATTAAAAGCCTAGTTTTTTAAAGATTTCTGAGTAATTTTGACTGATAGCATCAAGCGAAACTTCTACTTCTTCTCTAGTTTGGTTGTTCTTAACTTTCACTTGTCCGCTTTCGACTTCGCTCTCTCCGAGAGTAATAAGAGTTTTAGCCGCAAAGACATCGGCTGACTTAAATTGAGCTTTTAGCTTGCGGTTGAGGTAATCACGTTCTGCTTTGAAACCTTGCTGACGAAGAGCTTGTACCAATTCCAAGGCCTTGAGATTAGCTCCCTCCCCTAGAACCGCAATATAGACATCTAGAGCGTTTTCGATAGGGAGAGCTACACCTTGCTTTTCAAGGATGAGAAGCAGGCGCTCGACACCAAGTCCAAAACCAAATCCAGCAGTTTCAGGACCACCGAAGTAGGCAACTAAGCCATCGTAGCGACCACCTGCACAGACTGTCAAATCATTGCCCTCGATTTCTGTGATAAACTCAAAAATCGTATGGTTGTAATAGTCCAGACCACGTACCATATTGGTATCGATGATATAGTCTACTCCAAGGCTTTCCAACATCTGACGAACAGCATCAAAGTGAGCTTGGCTTTCTTCATCTAGGTAATCTAAGATAGATGGTGCATTCTCCACTGCCACCTTGTCTTCTTTTTCCTTCGAGTCCAAGACACGAAGAGGATTTTCCTCCAAACGACGTTGGCTATCCTTAGACAAGCTATCTTTGAGCGGTGTTAAGTAGTCAATCAAGGCTTGACGGTAGGCTGTACGGCTCTCAGGATTTCCAAGGGTGTTGAGGTGTAGTTTGACACCTTGAATCCCGATTGCTTTCAAAAAGTGGGCTGCCATCGCAATTGTTTCTACATCGGTAGCAGGATTACTAGAGCCAAAGCACTCCACACCAATCTGGTGAAATTGGCGCAATCGACCTGCTTGTGGACGCTCATAGCGGAACATTGGGCCCATGTAGTAGAACTTGCTTGGTTTTTGAACTTCTGGTGCGAAGAGTTTATTTTCCACATAAGAACGGACAACTGGCGCAGTCCCTTCTGGACGTAGAGTGATATGACGGTCGCCCTTGTCGTAAAAATCGTACATTTCCTTTGTTACGATATCAGTTGTATCCCCAACGGAACGACTGATGACTTCGTAATGCTCAAAAATAGGGGTACGTACTTCTGCATAGTTGTAGCGTTTAAAAATTTCACGCGCAAAGCCTTCAACGTACTGCCATTTGGCAGACTCAGCAGGTAAAATATCCTGCGTTCCTTTTGGTTTTTGTAATTTCATAGAGAATCCTCTTTCTAACTTAATAGTCCTATTTTACCATAAATGAAGGGATTGGGACAGTATGAAGAAAGCATGGATTTAAAGATTATTTTTGAGATTGAGACTTGTCAGAAGAATAGCTAACAAAGAAAGACCTACAAAAAGCATCCAAGTCAACTGCATATTCCATACTGCCACCAGTGAAAAACAGGCCGTCCCCACTGGTATAGATAGAGTAAACAACAAACCTAAAAAATTACTGGTACGAGAGAGAACCTCTGGAGCAAGATTTTTCATAAGCAGAGCACTAATCTTTGGAGAGATTTTACCAGAGACGTACATGGTAAAAAAGACGAAAAACATCCCGAGCAAGACTTGGTTTAACAAATTAGATAGACCAACTAGACTGGCTCCTAATGTAACCCACATCATTAATCTAGGCAGAGATTGCTTCCCAAAATAATCATTGCCCGTAAGACTACTGATGATAACCGCTAATAAGGTAATCAATTGTAAGATAAACAAGGCATCCTTGTAGGAAAAATCCAGTAAGGAATGATTTAAAAGGAAGATGTTATAGATACCACCTAAAGCACCTCCCAAAGCATTGATAAGTAAGATAGCAAAGAGCATAAATCCAAAGTTTTTCTGTCCACTTTGAAGAAAAACGAGACGTAGGTTTCGGTAAATCGTTAAAAACTGATCTTTGATAGAAAGCTTCTCATTTTTCATTGATTTACTATCAGCAAATGGAGTTGATAAGCTTAATTCAGCCCTTCCTAAAAAGAGAATGAGAGCTGACACTAGGAAAAATATGGCATTGATTCCAGCTACGAGCGAAAAGTTCTGTGTCGACACCCCTAATAGCCAAACTCCAAAAGCCTGCCCGCCAATCGCAGAGATGTAGGTAATAAACTGCGAAAAGGAATAGGCCTCCATCAAATCTGACTCTGCTACTTTTTCTTTAACGAGAGGCATTCGCAATCCACCAGCAAAATCACTGGCTACATCACTAATGACATTGATGAGGCAAAGGGTCGAAAAGGCAAAGAAACTAGCTTGCTGAACAACTAGGGCTGCTAGAAAAAATAAAACCGCCTGAAATAAACCGACATAGGTCATCCATTTGACCTTGTCCCTCGTGTAATCTGCACGAATTCCAACAAAAACTGTAAAAAGAGTTGGAAGCATCATCACAACATTAGCCACGGCAACGGCAACAGAAGCCTCTGGTAAAGTCGAGGCATAGACCACAAATACTAAATTAAAAATTGAAGCTCCAAAAGCATTGAAAAATCGTGATAAACTCAAGATTCGATAAGCTTGATTTCTTAGTAATAGTTTCATATAGATTCCTTTCTCACATACTACTTTTATGGTAGTTCTAGTATAGCATCAAGAATCCTTTGAGAAAAATTTTTTGAATATATGCAACAAACTAAACTCATAACGAAAACGATAGAACTTGCTAATACTAATAAGTATCTTCACAGTCCTATCGTTTCAATTTAATTTATCCAGTTGCAAATATTTAACACTCTATGGCGCTTCTATAATAATCTGCAGATTTGCTACAACCAATCATCTCGAAAATACGGACAGCATCCTCCATTTTTCTCTGCCCATCCTCCACTCTTCCTTGCTTACTATCAAGCAAACCTTCTGCCCATAGGTAGACTATTCGAAAATAGGTTTCATTTTCTTCAAAGAAGTTCTTTTCAATTTGTTTTTTGAAATAGAGGGCGTTGGTAAAATCATCAGCTTCAATACAGGTCATAAAGCCATTGAGGAGCAAGGTGTGCATCATGTTTCGATTTTTCCCAACTCCTTGCAAAAAATCTGACTTCCGCAACATTTCCCGAGTATACTTTGTCAAAAGCTGGACTGATAAAAGAGGAGAGCAGGAAGAAAAGAACGAAAGTTCATAGAGTCCCCAAATTTCAACAGAAAATAGATAATCATGTAGAACTCTTTCTTCCTCAGAGGTCAATGTAATCGTCTCATCAATAGCTTTCATATAGGATTTTATCAAAATAGCATTGAGAATATGTTCTTGTTTATCCTTTGAAAAAGGGATTTGTTGGTATTCTCTCTGATAGAGGGTATGCAAAGATGTTAAATCTTTTGGGTTTACGGTTTTAAACAATTGATTTCTGAATTCAGAATTAGCATCCTGGTGAAAACCTCTCGCTAAAAATAAGAGTTCTTCTACGTTAGCATGAATATTCTCTAAAGCAACAAATAACTTTTGAGCAGATATTTCACTCTTCCCATTTTCAAAACGTGATAATAAGGATGCTGAAAAATCATCCCCCGTTGCTTTTCTCAAGGAAATTTTTCTTGATTCCCGCAACTCTTTAAAAACTTTACCTAAATTTTTCATACTCTTGCCACTCGTCTTTTATTTTTTCCTATTTTATCATAATTCCTAGTAAATACTAGTCCCTAGCCAGCATTTACAATCTTCCACAGGCATGATACAATGAATAACATCAGATATACGAAGGAGAACTTATGAAAAAGAATATTTTGACAACCCTTGTAGCCGCCCTGGTCTACTTTCTCTGTATCGGAGTGGGTGTTTTACTAGGAAGCCTTGTCGACCACACTGGAAATATGTTTTACGCCCCTGCTTTTGCTGCCCTAGTGGGTGGTAGCGTCTATATGATCCTTTTAGCAAAAGTACCTCGTTTCGGAGCAATTACAACGATTGGGCTTGTGATTTCTCTCTTTTTCCTCGGGAGCAAGCATGGTGCTGGAGCCTTTCTCCCAGGAATTATCTGCGGCCTTGGAGCAGACGGCATCGCTCACCTAGGTCACTACAAAGACAAGGTCAAGAACCTTCTTTCCTTCCTAGTTTTTGCTTTTGGTACTACTGGTCCCATCCTACTCATGTGGTTGACCCCTCAAGCCTATATCGCAACTCTAGTCGCTCGTGGAAAATCTCAGGACTATATCGATCGCATCATGGTTGCACCGAATCCTGCTAATATCCTCCTCTTTATCACAAGTGTTCTCATCGGCGCTTTACTTGGTGCCCTAATCGGTCAAAAACTTAGTAAAAAATTTGCAGATAAAATGTGATAGAAAAAGAGCCACACGGCTCTCAGTAGGTAGACAAACCCTTTCGGTAATTAAAGGAGCTTGGTTACTACATCTCGAAAACTCTTAGAAATGCAGATATAATACTGTTTTTAAGAGTTTTTTTATTTTCTCTAGTAATAGAAAAAGACTGAAGAAAATTGTCCAAAATTGACTTTTTCTTCAATCTAAGAGCCACACGGCTCTTTTATTTATGACTTAATTTCTTGGTCAAGAAGTCCCCCAAGAATTGGATAGAAAAGATAATCAGGATAATGATGAGTGTCGCAAGGACTGTCACATCATGATTGAAACGGTTAAATCCATAGGCGATGGCTACGTTACCAATACCACCGGCACCTACTGCTCCCGCCATAGCTGTCTCACCAACGAGGGAAATCAAGGTTACAGTCGTCACGCGGATCAAGTCTGGCAGACCTTCTGATAGGTAAACTCCTACAATGTCCCAGAATGTAGCTCCACTTGCTTGAGCAGCCTCAATGACACCACCATCAAGCTCTGCCAATACCACCTGTACTTGACGGGCAAAAAAGGCAAAGACTGCAAAAGATAGGGGTACAATAGCCGCATTTGGCCCGATACTTGTCCCTACGATTAGATGAGAGAAGGGTGACAAGACTGCCAAGAGAATAATAAATGGCACCGCACGGAAGATTGACGTGATCTTGTCTAAAATCCAGAAAACAACTTTATTTTCCAAGACACCACCTGGAGCTGTCAAGACAAGGAAAAGCCCTGCAACCAGCCCTAGAAAACCTCCAATGATGAAGGAAAGAACCGTCATATAAAGGGTCAAGTAGATTGCTGTTCCCCAGCCAGCCTGACCAGACCAACCCATCTTATAGACGTTTGGTAAGTATGCTTTAATCAATTCTGCCATCTTACTGTCCTCCCTTCAATACTTTTAGTTGCACACCAGCCTGACGAATGGCATCTTGAGCGCTTATCAAGGCTTCTTTTTCTCCTGACAAGACAACCACAAGTTCACCTACAGGAGTACCATCCAAAATTTCAATGTTTCCATAGAGAATATTAGCTGTTACTTGGTAGTGCTTGTACAATTCATTCAAAAGCGGCTCATCTGTAGAAGCGCCTGCATACTTGAGTTGTACCAAAATGCTGTTTTCAGATAAGTGCTCTACGATTTCCTGTTTCTCAATCTTGACCATAGCTTCATCGATACCTGTCGCAGTCGAGATAAAGTCCTGAGTCAATGGTTGCTTAGGATCAGAGAAGATTTCAAGAACGCTACCTTCCTCAATCAAGCGACCATCCTGCATCACTGCCACACGGTTAGCAATGTCTTTGACAATCTGCATCTCGTGTGTAATCAAGACAATCGTCAAACCTAGTTTACGATTCAATTCTTGCAAGAGTGACAAGATTTGTTTCGTTGTCTTTGGATCAAGAGCTGAAGTTGACTCGTCTGAAATCAAAATTTTTGGATCATTAGCTAAGGCACGCGCAATAGCCACACGTTGTTTTTGACCTCCAGATAGTTGTGAAGGATAGTTTTCGGCACGGTCAGCCAAGCCCACCAAGTCCAACAACTTAGCTACTTTAGCCTTCTTTTCTTCCTTGCTGAGGCCAGAGTGTTTGAGGGCAAAGGCTACGTTTTCCTCTGCTGTTTTCTGGCTCATCAGGTTAAAGTGTTGGAAAATCATCCCAATATCTTGACGTTTATGGCGTAATTGCTCCGCAGTTAAGGTAACCTTGTTATCAAAGATTACATCATCATCAATGGTAATTCTACCTGCAGATGGTTTTTGCAAAAGGTTAATCACACGAACTAGGGTTGATTTCCCTGCTCCAGAATATCCTACAATTCCGTAGATGTCCCCTTCTTGGATGTGAATGGTCACATCTTTAACCGCTGTGATGGTTCTTTTCTTTTGATGAAAAGTCACATCGATTTGATCTAACTTGATAATATCTCTACTCATAGCTTCTAATCAGCTCCTCTACTAATTCAATATGGGTGTAGTAATCGGCGATTCGCACGTTTTCATCTCCACCGTGGTCTCGGCTGTTGGCATTTCCTAGCCCAAAAGCGACCATAGGTACTTCCAAGGCATCGAATACGGTATGCATAGGACCTGTTCCAGCTGTTGTCGGCAAAACAGATACGCCCTGTGGATAGAATTTCTTGGCCAGTTCAATGACATTGAGAATAGCTGGCGCACTCATGTCACTTCGATAGCTCATCTCACCCAAAGTATAGTACAACTCTACCTTATCAAAGCCGTTTTTGTCTAGTTGTTTTCGGATTTTCTCCAAAACATCATAAGGTTCAAGACCAGGAACCAAGCGAACTTCTAGCTTGGCACTAGCTTCTGCTGGCAAGATTGTTTTGACTCCCTGCCCTTGATATCCTGATTGGATTCCTTCGATATTGAGAGCTGGTTCAAAGAAAAAACGTTTTAGAAAGGCAGTACGTTCCTCTTGTAACAGTGGTAATTCCAAGCCATAAATCTGGCTGATTTCCTCTGGATTACGTTGAGCATAGGTTTCAACCAAGGCCAACTCGCGTTCGTTCGGCTCCTGCACATCATCGTACAAACCTTCTACCAAGATACGGCCATCTGCAGCCCGAAGACTAGTCAAAGCTTGTATAAGATACCATGGAGCCGACTCGATGACTCCTCCATAGCTAGAATGGATATCCACGTCTGCACTCTTAATCTTGGCATCAAAGGTTACAATTCCCTTATTTCCACCTGAGATTTCTAACTGCTCTAAGGCATTTTTGGTCCCTTGTTCCCAGACTAATAGATCTGCACCTCGGAGTTTGTCCGCATGTTTTTCTAGATATTTATCCAAATCCATAGAGGCCGATTCCTCTGCCCCTTCCATGATGAAGCTGATATTGACAGGGAGATCATCGTGGTGCTGCATATACTTTCTCAGAGCACTCAAACGAGCAGTGATATGACCTTTGTCATCATCCACCCCACGCCCATACATAATACCATCACGTACAGAAAGCGTGAAAGGATCCTCTGTCCAAACTTGGTCACCATCTGCCGGTACTGTATCGTAGTGGTTGTAGAAAATGATGGTTTTAGCATCTGGTCTCGAACTTTTGAAATGTGCCATGACAAAAGGCGCCGTATAACTTTCATCAATCTCAACTTCTGCGCCAACACGTTTAAAAATTTCACCTAGATAACGAGCCACCTCTTTCAGCCCGACTTGTTGGGCAAAGACTGATTTTTTAGAAATCAAGGTACGCAAAACTTCAAAGTAATGTTGCGCTACATGATCCTTTTCAAATTTTTCAATTTGTTCTTCTTGGCTAGGAAAAACCATTTTTTCTCTACCTTTCTACTAGGACTTGTACCTTTGGAATCAATACAAGTGGATTTCATTTGCTTGAGGCTCTATATAAAAGCAAGAGGTGGAAAAATCTCTCCCACCTCCCTGTGTTTATTACCAAACTGGTTGATCCAAGCCGTCTGAAGTTTCTTCGATGACTTTTTTCACTTCGTCAGTGTGGTAAGCTGCGATAATTTTCTTGATTGCATCAGCTTTAGGTGATGATTCCCAATCTTTCTTCGCAACGATGATGTTGTACCATTGTTTTGAATTTTCGTCAGCTTGCTCTTTAAAGAGTGCTTTCTTGTAGTCCAATTTTGCTTCTGTAACAAAAGTGTTGTTTACAACCGCTGCATCAACTGATGTCAATGAACGAGCTGTTTGGCTAGCATCCAATTCAGTGATTTTCAAGTTCTTTGGATTTTCTTTGATGTTTGCGATTGTAGCAAGTTCAGTTCCTGAAACATCCAATTTAATCAAACCAGCTGATTGAAGAAGGTAAAGGGCACGGCTTTCGTTAGTAGCATCGTTTGGTACTGCGATTTCACCGTTATCTGGGATTTCTTCTACTTTAGTGTACTTGTTTTCTTCTCCGTTTTTACCTGAGTAAAGACGGATTGGTGAGATATAAGTATCTGCAATCGCTACAAGATCTTTTCCGTTTTCTTTGTTCCAGTTGTTCAAGAAGTTGTAGTGTTGGAAAGCGTTCAAGTCTACTTCACCATCGGCAGTTGCTTTGTTTGGTTGTGAGTAGTCTGTAAACTCTGTGAATTCCAATTTGATGCCATCTTTTTCAACTAATTCTTGGACTTTGTCCCAGCGTGCTTCTTCTGAACCGCTACGGTTAACAGTCGCAATTTTAACTGTAGTTGTATTGTCTGCTTTCTTGTCTGAATTTCCGCAAGCTGCAAGTGTAAGGCCTGCTACTGTAGCAATCGCTGCTACGCTTAACCATTTTTTGATTTTCATGATTCTTTCTCCTTTAAAAATAATACCGTAATAGTATCTCATACTTTATTTGATTTCGCAAATTGTTATTAGATAGGTAAGGCTATAGTTTGAAACTATACATATTAAGCGAATATTAATCTACATTCACTTCTGTAGCTCTGCATAAAAAAAGCTAGCTAGCTGATTGCTAGATAGCTTTTTAAGAATTATTTACCTTGTCTTCTGCGTCGTGTTGCGATGCCTGCTAAGCCGAGGCTCGCAAGTAAACCGTAAACTCCGAATAGAGTCGTTTGCCCATCTACTCCTGAGTTTGTTCCTGTATTTGGTAATGCTTTCGTAGAAGCTTTTTCTACAGGTTTATTAGCTTCTGCACCTTGAGGTTTATCAGCAAGTTTACGAAGATCAAATTCTGGAAGTGGGTCTTGAACTGGAGCATTTTTTGGTAGACCAATAATCATTCCGTCTTTTTCTGCCAATTTCAGCATATTTTCTGCTTCAAGTACATCTAATAAAGCTTGTAGCTTCGCTTTGGCTTCTGCTAGGGCTGCTTGAGCCAATTTCAATTCAGCTTCCGCTTGGTCACTAACTTTCTGTGCATTTGCTTTATCAGTTTCTGCTTGCTTCAATGTTGTTTCTAAGGCTGATGCTTGACCTTTCAAGGCCATTGCTTTATCGCGTTTTTCTTCTGCATTCTTAATAGCTGTAGCCAATTCTGCTACCTTGGCTTGCAAGGCTTTTAGATTTTGACTTGCTTTAGTTGCCTCTTGTGATTTTGTAGCAACTAATTCAGCTTTTGCTTTCGCATCAGCAGTTAAGGTTGCCAAATCAGATTTAGCTTGTTCCAAATCCTTTTTAACTTGTTCACGCGCATTGACTAGATTATTAGCTTGTTTATTTAATTTGTCCAATGTTACTAACAAGTCAGCTTTTTTAGTTTCAGCAGCTGATTTTTTAGCATCTTTATCAGCTTTTTCTGCTTTCAATGATGCAAGTTCAGACTTAAGATCAGCAGATTTGTCAACAACTGTTTTCTCAACATATACAAAGTGATGCTCAGGCAAGAACTTCATGCGTTTACCATAGAAGGTCGGATGCAATTTATCGTCTTCATTAAAGGCATAGAAATTAGAACTGTATTCCTTCACTGTTTCAGGTGTATAGGCATTACTTGTATATGTATAATAAATATTATTAGGATTTTTTCCTTCAATCGTTCCTTGGGCTACACCTACTTTTCCTCCAACCGGTGTAAGAAGGGCTCTGCGGTGTCCGTAGTCGATTCCTTTTATATTATTAAAGTCTGCATACCAAGCTAAAAGGGATTCATAAGCAAACTGTTTATAACTCATGATTCTATCGTAATTATAAATAGTCTGACCATTTTTAACTTCCACAAAGTTAGGTCCACCATCTGTTCCAGGAATTGCATAATTCATTCCAATATTTTCTACACGAACATCTTCTCCATCTGGGTGTGAGAACTTGGTATCATGGCTTAAGACTCCAGTGGTAGCCATTTCATTTGAACGTTCTTCTGCATGTTTAATGTAGGCTTCGTCTAGAGCTAAGTCTTGTGTAACACCATTAGCACGACGGAGTTCATTTGCTAACTCGATGAAAGCTTCTGTCAATTTGCGATTATCCACAACAAACTTAAAGACTGGTCTTGTTTTATATTTGTGATTAACTGCATCATATGGGTTTGCATTATAATCAGCTAAAGCCTTAGTGAAGCGTTTCATTTCTTCAGTTGCTTCCTCTTCAACTTCACGAACACCTTGAAAGTCAACATTTTCCATCAAAGGTTTGCCTGCGGCGTCTCTAGGGCGATTTTTTTTGTTATAGTCATAATCATCCTCAGATGCTGGAGCTTTATGTCCTTGTTCTTCTGGATTCAAGACCTTTTTCAAGACTGTTGGTTTGTAATTGTCAAGTTCCTTTTGTTTTTCTGCTATCTTATTCGCTACTTCATTCGCTGCTTTCGTTTGTTCTTGAAGAGACTGATCGGCTTTTTTAACCTCGCTTTCAGCATTAGAGATTTGATTTTTAAGACTTGCATCAGTCATGCCATCTAGTTCAGCTTGCTTTTCTTTTACCTCTGCTGCTTTAGCGTCACGCTTTTCATTGGCAGATTGGCTAGCTTCTTTAGCAGCAGTTTCTGCAGATTGAGCTGCTGTTGCTGTAGATTCTGCATTTGCCAAAGCTTTGTCAGCTTCTGTTTTTTCAGCGCTCTTCTCAGATGCTACTTTTGATTCTTCTTCGATGATAGCATCAGCATTTTTAGCGATATTGATAGCTTCTTTTGTCTCAGCAACCTTTTTATCAGCCTTGGCTAAGTCCTTTTTAGCCTCCGCTTCTTTTGAAGCTTTTTCATCTACAGACGCTTGAGCTTTCTTAACTTCCTTTTGCGCATCTGTAATCTGTTTTTCAGATGATGATGGCGCAACAGCTTTTTCCTTAGCATCTACAGGCTTTTCATTAGCTTGAACCTCATGATTCATTGCGCCCGCTGCTAACAAAGCCGCAGCTAATGTAAATGAGGATAGAAACTTTTTATGTTTCATAACAATCTCCTTTAAATGTATTATTTATTATTATAACCCATTCCGACGGGCTTTGTCAAAGAATATGGGGCAATCCAGTCGCTTTTTTGAATGTGCTTACATAAAAATACCTCTGTCACTAACAGAGGTATTTTTAAACTATTTAATATCAGCTTCTGCTGGGAGGTAAGAACCACCAAAGAACTGTTGAGACAGTTTTTCAAGAGTTCCGTCTTTGTATAGTTCTTGGATACGTTTATCCACAAATACCTTCAACTCATCTTGACCTTTTGCAAGAAGTGGATATACGTAAGGTTGTTGGTCGCTTGGAAGTTCGATGACTTTCAAGTTATCCAAACCTTGGTTTTTGATAACTGTTTCTACACCGATCTTGTCAAAAATCTTGTAGTCAAATTGTCCATCGCTCAAACGAGACATGATTTGTTGGAAATCTGCCTTCGTATAGTTAAGGATAGTTGGGTTATCTGGGTGTTGTTTGTTGTATTCTTCCAACTGTTTAGCGGATGTTGTCCCTTGAACAACCTCAGTAGATTTGCCTCCAATGTCATCAAGAGACTTGATGCTGTCGTCATCTTTCTTCACAACGAGAACGTTAGGGTTTTTAGCAGTTGGTGCTGCGTAGAGGTATTTCTCTGCACGTTCTTTAGTGTAGCTGATGTTGTTAACTGCCATTTGATAACGGTCTGCGTCAAGTCCTGCAAAGATACCTGACCACTCTGTTTTTTCAAACTTGACATCATATTTGTCAGAGTCTTTAAAGATAGCACGAATAACTTCGATTTCATAACCAGTCAACTCACCATTATCTTCATAGTTAAATGGTTTTGGTGAAGCGTTAGTCGCTACGATAATTTCTTTCTTACCAGATGTTGCTTCACTAGTTGTAGCATCTTTCTTCTCACCACCTGAGCAAGCTGCTAGTACACCTGCGGCAACAAGCCCTAGAGCAGCAAGTGATGAATACTTAACGATTTTTTTCATGATATTTCCTCCAAAATAAAATACAGTTTTATCTTAACAGAAAAAAAGTAATTGCGCCATTATATGATTTCTATATTTGTGATAGGTTTTCTTTATGGCTGATTAAAAGACAAGACGTAAAACAGCAATCAAGACTACTCCAAAAAGAACTGTACCTACTAGATTGCGATAGCGAAAGGCTACAAAGGCCGTCGGAAAGGCTGCGATTAAGTCTAACCATTTAATTTGAGGGAAATCTCCAATCTTGCCTGTGGCCACACTTGATAGTATTAAGGCAAAGATAATAGATACAGGTAGGAATTTCAAAAAACGCTCGACAATAGCAGGCAATCCCTTATACTTGACCAAGATAAAGGGAATCACACGAGGAATCCAAGTCACTAGACCTGAAAAGATAATGGCTAACAAAAGATACTTACTGACCATCTAAGACCACCCCCATTGTACATCCAATCAGTGTCGCAAATAGGACAGCTAGCGATTGAGAGACCACTGTCAAAAGTATAAAAAAAGAAAGGGCAACAACTCCTAAAATGATGAAGAGATTGCGCAAGGAAATTCTTCTTTGCATAATCTGGAATTGCGAAGCAAAAATCCCGATAAACATACCAACTAAGGCAAAGTCGAGCCCAAAAATCTCAGGATTTGGCAGGAGACCTCCTAAGGCTGTTCCCGCAACCGTCCCCACAAACCAAGATAGATAGCTATTTAGGTTATTTCCATGCATCCACATAGGATTGACCTTGTCCGTATGAACCAGCTCTCCCATCAAGACCCCGTATGTCTCATCCGTCAAGAGGCTAGACATTCCGATATTATGCCAGAGACTAGTATGACGGAAATAGGTCGAAGCATGTAAACTCAGCAAGAAGAGACGCAGGTTGATCAAAAAGACCGTCATGGCAATGGCTGCCACAGGCGCTTGAACTGCTATCAAGGCTATCATGGCAAACTGGGCACTCCCGGCATAGACAAAGAGGCTCATCAAGCCCATCTCTACAGGGGTTACATAAGGGGAACCGATAATGCCACAAGCAAGGCCGATACTGACATAGCCTAAAGCCGTTGGCACCGCAGCCTGTACTCCCTCCCAAAATCCTTTTTCTTTCATAAACCTCCTCACTATTCATTCCTTCATCAACTACTTTCCAGACAGTCACAGCAAAAATTATTATAACACATTCAAAGAGGAGAAAACAGTCTAGAATTTGAAACTAACAGCAAGTATCAGACCCTGAACAGTATGGTTCATTATGGATACATGAGAAATTGATCAATTCGAATTCTATACTTATAGCCCTCATTTTTTTCAGTATATTCATCTTCTATCGGGTAGACATCAACCCAGAGTTCTCTCCTTTGGCCTTGCAATTTGACTTTATAGCGATAGCCATCATCGTATAATCCTACTGTCTCGGTAGTTACGGATTTGAAAGTCGGAAGAGCTTCAATTTCTTTTTTTATAGTCTGGGATAAATTGTAGAGCGCTACTTGTTGCTCCATTTTTGAAGCTACAGGAATATGAACTGTCACTTCTTCCAAGCGATGTGATTTTGAAAATGTGAAATCTGCTCGACCTGTATAACCATTCAATGCAATATTTTCGTAATGATAGAAAAGCCGGCCTGTTTTATAGAAATAAGGATCCCTTGCATGCCAAGTGTCCCGATAGGCGGTTTCCGTTTCTTCTATCACTTCATCAGCTTCTCCAAACACTTTTTCAAGAGATTTGAGGGGCATATTGAATGACAGTGACTCAAATAGAATCAATTGTGTCTTTGGAATATGCTGGCAAGCTGACATACAAAGCAATAAAGCTCCAAGAACAAGCACAACGCTCATTGTTTTTTTTAATTTCATATTTCTACTATACTAAAAGATTCCGGCATTTGTCCAAGATAAAAGAGTTAACACTGAGCTAACTCTTTACTCCATAGTATCAAAAGCGAGGCTAGGTTTAGCATTTAGCTCCAAGCCTGCAAAATTTTCTTTGTTCCACTCGCTAACGCTAGCATAGGCAATCATCCCCGCATTGTCTCCGCAAAGTCGCAGAGGTGGAATGATGACCTTGACGTCGGTGATTTCAGCTGCCAAGCGTTCTCTGAGGCCTTTGTTAGCTGCTACACCACCAGCCACAACGAGGGTTTTAACAGGGTATTTCTCTAAGGCTTTTTTAGTTTTTGCCATGAGAATATCCATGACTGCTGCTTGGAAGGAAGCACACAAGTCCTCTGTAGACAGGCTTTCTCCCTTTTGCTCGGCATTGTGGTGAAGATTGATAAAGGCAGACTTCAAACCTGAAAATGAAAACTCTAGATTGTCTTCCTTAATCATGGCACGAGGAAAGCCATAAACATCCTGACCTTGATGAGCCAATTCGTCTATCTCCCGACCTGCTGGATAGGTCAAACCCATGACTCGGCCTACCTTATCATAGGCCTCGCCAACCGCATCATCTCGAGTTTCACCAACGATCTTGTAATCACCAGCCTCAGAAACATAGACCAACTCTGTGTGCCCACCACTGACTAAAAGGGCTAACAAGGGGAATTCTAAAGACTCTACACTTTGAGCCGCCATAAGGTGGCCAGCCATGTGGTTAACGGGAATCAGTGGGAGTCCGTGAGCCCAAGCAAAGGCCTTAGCAGCTGATAAACCAACAAGCAAGGCTCCGACCAAGCCTGGTCCGTAGGTAACCGCAACAGCTGTCACGTCCTCTTCGGTAATTCCTGCTTCTGCTAGCGCCTCCTCGATACAGGCTGTAATGACCTCAACATGGTGACGACTGGCTACTTCTGGTACTACGCCACCAAAACGTTTGTGACTCTCAATTTGACTAGCAATGACATTGGACAAGAGCTGGTCATCGTTTTTTAAGACGGCGACACTGGTCTCATCACAGGATGTCTCAAATGCTAAAATAT
>OBVT01000109.1_pt1 | contig 27658 bp, 18 predicted proteins | sample 1476231 | NCBI WGS metagenome assembly OBVT01 (sample SAMEA2580031, study PRJEB22360) | human gut metagenome | reverse complement strand
AAGGTATCGAGGGACGTATCATCTTTGCATCCTTTGCCTCAAATATCTTCCGTCTACAGCAAGCGACTGATGCCGCTGTTAAAACAGGGCGTAAGATTGCTGTCTTTGGACGTTCTATGGAGAAAGCTATTGTCAACGGGATTGAACTAGGCTACATTAAGGCACCAAAAGGAACCTTCATCGAACCAAACGAAATCAAAGACTACCCTGCAGGCGAGATTCTTATCCTCTGTACAGGTAGCCAGGGTGAACCTATGGCAGCCCTCTCTCGTATCGCTAACGGAACTCACCGTCAAGTGCAACTCCAACCTGGCGATACGGTTATCTTCTCATCCAGTCCAATCCCAGGAAACACCACTAGCGTTAATAAGCTGATTAACATCATTTCTGAAGCTGGAGTTGAAGTCATCCATGGTAAGATTAACAACATCCATACATCTGGACATGGTGGCCAGCAAGAGCAAAAACTCATGCTCCGCCTCATCAAGCCAAAATACTTCATGCCTGTCCATGGTGAATACCGCATGCAAAAGGTCCACGCTGGACTAGCTGTAGACACTGGAGTAGAGAAGGACAATATCTTTATCATGAGCAATGGTGATGTGCTTGCCCTCACTGCAGACTCTGCTCGTATCGCAGGTCACTTCAATGCCCAAGACATCTACGTCGATGGAAATCGTATCGGTGAAATCGGAGCAGCAGTCCTAAAAGACCGCCGAGATCTATCCGAAGATGGTGTCGTACTTGCTGTCGCAACAGTAGACTTCAAGTCTCAGATGATTATTTCTGGCCCAGATATCCTCAGTCGTGGATTCGTCTACATGCGCGAATCTGGTGACTTGATCCGTCAAAGTCAACGCATCCTTTTCAATGCTATTCGTATCGCTTTGAAAAACAAGGATGCCAGCATCCAATCAGTCAATGGCGCTATCGTAAACGCTATTCGACCATTCCTTTACGAAAATACTGAGCGTGAACCAATCATCATTCCGATGATTCTCACACCAGATGAAGAAGAATAATACAAAACTCTCTGAAGCTTAAAGGCTTCAGAGAGTTTTTCTTATTTAACAACAAGATCGTAACGAGTTTTGCTGGTGAAAGTTTCACCTGCTTTGAGAATGACTTGATTTTTAAGGTCACTGTGAATAGCATCTGGCAAAGCCTGTGCTTCAAGAGCAATTCCATTGTGCTGGATCATTGGTTGACCAGCGATGATGACACTCTCATCCACAAAGTTCGCTGTATAAACTACAAAGCAAGGAGCTTCTGTCTTAAAGAGTAAGAAACGACCTGAACCTTGGTCATACAAGAAACCAGCATTGTCATGTCCTTCCGGAAGAGCAAATGGGTGATCCAAACCAGATACGAGTTGGATTTGCTCATCTTGGTCTGCAAAGATATCTTTCAACAAGGCGCCATTGTAGATGTGTTTAACCACATCACGATTAGCATCTGGGATCTTAGCTGGAACACCGTCCGGAGCGATTGGATAAATACCTTCTGTATTTAATTGGAAGACATGACGATCAACCGTCTGAGTAAAATCGCCTGACAAGTTAAAGTAGCTGTGATTGGTTGGATTAACCAAGGTATCTTGATCTGTCGTTACCTTGTAGCTGATTTCATAGGCACCCGTTTCTTCCAAGTAGTAGCTAATCCAGATTTTAAGATTTCCAGGGAAACCTCCTGTCCCGTCTTTTCTTTCCGTGTAAAGAGTCAAGCCATGGTCACTTACTTCGACTAGTTCAAATAAGCTAGAATCCCAACCTGTTGAACCACTGTGGTTGCAGTTGCTAGCATTGTTGACTTCGAGTTCATAGGTCTGGCCATTGAGTTCGAATGTTGCACCTGCGATACGACCTGCCACTGGACCTACACTCGCTCCATGTTTAGGGCTATTTCCCACATAGCTGTCAAAATCATCAAATCCTAGGATAACATTGGCAAAATTACCAGCCTTATCTGGAGTTACATAGCGTAGAATCGTTGCACCATAGGTCATGATTTCTAGTTGGTAGCCTGCTTCTGTTTCAAAGCAATAAGCGACAACATCCTTGCCATCAACTTTTCCAAATACACGTTCTGTGTATGCTTTCATCCCTATCTCCTTATTATTTGAATTCGTGAACAATGACACCTTGAACAACACGGTTTACGGTACCTGTTGGTGATGGTGTATCCGGTCTATTTCCAACCTTAAGCGAAGTCAAAAGAGCAAACAACTGTCCGTAAACAATATAAGGGAATACACGGTAAACGTCATTCAAAACTCCGCCACAGCCAAGTGCTACTTCCTTAACATTTTCAAGTCCAAAGACTTGATCACTCAAGAGAACAACGCGACGAGCGATTTGGTCCCCTGCAACTTCACGAACCAAGTCTAAGTCATACTTACGAGTATAGTCTGTTGTAGTACCAAAAACTAAAACTACAGTATCTTCATTGATAAGAGATTTTGGACCATGACGGAAGCCAACTGGGCTTTCATACATTGTCGCAACCTGACCAGCAGTCAATTCCAAAATTTTCAGTTGTGCCTCATGAGCAAGCCCGAAGAATGGACCTGCACCTAAGTAAATTACTCGATTAAAGTCTAGGTCAACCAATTCTTTCACATCTGCCACATTGTCAAGAACTTTACGAGCAAGACTAGAAAGCACTTCAAAACGTTCAGCTTTAACAGCAAATTCAGTTGGATCGAAGACCAAAAGTGCTGTCAACATCATAGAAGTAAAGCTTGATGTCATTGCAAATCCAGCGTCATTTGAAGCTGCAGGTTGCAAGAGCAATAGATTACGATCATCTCCATGTGCTTGAAGAGCCAATTTCCCTTCAGCCGCACATGTGATTGTTACTTGATAAAGCTCATCAACTAAAGCTTTTGCCAAGTCAACTGTTGCTACACTCTCAGGTGAGTTTCCACTACGTGCAAATGATACCAAAACAGTCGCCACGTCTTTTTTCAAATAAGTTTGTGGGTTTGCAACGATATCTGTTGTCGCAATAGCATTGAAATTCCATTTACGTTCGTCATAGACTTCCTTGAAGTATGGAACTAAGGTGTCGCCTACATAAGCTGAAGTCCCAGCACCAGTCAGGATAACCTTGATGTAGTCATGTTTATCTGCAATTCCTTGCAAAAAGGCTGCAATTTCATCACGGCGGGCTTGATAGGATTCAAAAGCTTCCTTCCAAACATCTGGTTGTTGGTAAATTTCGCGTGTGGTGATCTCTGCTCCCAACTCAAGCAAATCTTCTTTTGTATAATCTAGCATTGAAAACCTCTAATCTAATATTGTTTCATGATTGAAAACATGGGAATGGGAGTCGCTCCCATTCCCATGTATATTTTTTATAAGATGGTTTTTGACATCTTATTCATCTTCATCGTCATCGAAGCTAGCCAATAAATCATTAACTTTCACAATGCTTTCTGAAGCACGACTCTTATAGTCCGCATCAATGCCTGTTAGGCTTGCATTGATAAATTCAATAACCATTGGAAGGTTCATTCCTGCATAAAGTTCAATGTCACGACCTTCCATAATCAGACGGCTCACCACGTTACATGGTGTTCCACCAAGAAGATCTGCAAAGACTAGGAAATCATCCAATCCTTCAATAGCAGCTTCAAATTTAGCAGTAAATTCTTCTGGTCCATCTTCTGGAAGAAGAGCCACCGCATGAATGTTGTCTTGTGGTCCCATAATCATTTCTGTGCTACCTTTAAGTTCTTCACAAAAACGACCGTGACTCACTAAAATCAATGATTTAGTCATAAATTATGCGCCCATTCCAAGTGCAAATTTACCAAAGGCAGAAAGAGCCAAGGCAAGCACGATAATGATACCGATAGCTTTTGTAGAGTTCATACCCTTCTTACCAAGCAACCAGAAGATGAAGGCAGTGAAGATTGCTGGAAGCAAACGTGGGAAGATTGAGTTCAAGATATCTTGGAAGTCAATCATCTTTTCACCGATTGGCAATTTGTATGAAATTTCAAAGTTGATCATTGTTGCTACAAGAGCACCCATCATGAATACACCAAGTACAGATGCAGCTTCAATCAAAGCTGTCAAAGTACTTTGCATGTTGTTGATAAGGTTAACCCCTTCTTTGTATGCAAATTCCAACTGTTTCCAACGGAAGATGTCATACGCTACTGCAACTGCAATCCAAAGGAAGATACCCCAAGGTTGACCAGCAATAGCCATTGTTGCAGCGATAGATCCCATGATAGCAGGTACAAGTGAACCAAAGATTGTATCTCCAAGAGGAGCGAATGGTCCCATCAAACCTGTCTTGATACCGTTAACCGCGTCTTTTGAGACAACGCCATCTTTTTCTTCCATGGCAAGGTCAAAACCAGCGATGATTGTGTGGAAGAATGGTGAAGTGTTGAAGAATTGAGTATGAACTTTCATCATTTCTTTCAACTCAGGAGTTCCATCTCCATACATTTTACGCAATTGTGGCAAGATCATGTAAAGGTAACCTGATGCTTGCATACGTTCGTAGTTCCATCCCAATTGGAAAGTGAACAAGCTACGTTTGTTAATTTGATTAAAATCTTCTTTTGTTAATTTGTAATTAGAATTCGTCATCTTCAATTTCCCCACTTTCTGATGGTGTAGAAGGTGCTGCTACAGCTACTTTTTGGCTATTTTTGAAGTGAAGCACTGCAAGGAAGATACCTACGATAGAGATACCAATCATAGACAAACCTTTGAAGTTATTCACAAAAGCAATTTTTTCAGCAACATCTTTAGGTAGAGTACCGATAACACCTGCAACAGCGCCACCAAGACCTGTTACATATGAGTAAAGAACAGTCAACATAGCTGTCAAACCAAATCCCATAGCAAGGTAGTGAAGGTTACGTTTAACTGGAAGGTAACGAAGCAAGATAGCGAATCCAAGACCTGGAAGCATACGACCTGCAAGAGTCAAACCGTCTGCAACCCATTGGTATTCTTTAACAAGGTTTACAACACCTGTAACGAATTCTCCACCGAAAGCAAGGGCGAAGAATACTGGAAGGGCACGAGATAGAGCCCAAGGAAGCGCACCAAGAAGGTAGTTGCGTTCGATTCCTTTGTAGTCAAAGCGTTCGATCGCAGCATCAATACGGTGAGCGAAGAATGTTGTAGTCATACGACCAAGTACGTCGAAGTAAGTCAAGAGTGCCGCTACTGGTACAGCGATTGTAGTAATCGCAAGGTCTGTTTCGATACCTTGTGCAACTGAGAAAGCTGTCGCAAGAACCGCACCAGAAGTTGCGTCGATACGAGAAGCACCACCGAAGGTACCTACCCCAAGTACGAACAACTGCAAGCTACCACCGATAAACAAACCAGTTGTCACATCTCCCATGATTAAACCAGTAATGAAACCAGCAAATACAGGGGAACCTGCAGATGAAACGATCGTCAACTCATCACAGATTTGATAAGCTGAGTACAAAGTGAGAAGTAAAATTTGCCACCATTGTATCATAACAATGACCTCCTAAAAATTTTTTCCTATTTTAATAAGCTCAAAAAGTCTGAAACTGGATCATTTGGAACCATTTGAGCAGTGAGTTTAACACCTTTTTCCGCTAATTTACGGAAGTCTTCCACGTCTTTATCCACAACGTTGATAGAACGTGTGATCGCACGTGTTTCTGGTGTTTGAGACATGTTGCCGACATTGACAGTTTCAAGTGGCACACCTGCTTCTACCAAACCGAGGAAACGGTCAGGTTTGCGTGCTACAATCAACAGACGTTGGCTATCATATTTACCAGCAAGGATATTCGCTGCTGCTTTATCAACTGGCAAAATACTAAGTTTTACACCTGGTGGTGTTGCAAGTTTCAAGCCACTTTTTTCAACGTCGTTGTTCACAACTTCATTGTCAACGACCATGATACGTGAAACATTAAGTTTAGCAGACCAAAGGTTTGCGACTTGTCCGTGAATTAAGCGCCCATCGATACGGCATCCTACAATTGTCATAAGTTTTCCCCCTTTATAAGTTTTAGTGTGGGTTTACAAGTTAAATGTATGTGTTCCTTATACTCCCCTTCTGTTTCAAAGATAATGATGCGATTGGCACCTTCTTTGAGATAGCTATGTGGAATATAAAGAGATAAGGTTGGACCGACATTCCAGAAACGACCTAGATGATGTCCGTTGATATAAGCAATCCCTTTACCAAACTCAGATAAGTCTAAGTAGGTATCCTTTGGCGCCTCAACTTCAAAGTCATAAGCGTAAAAGGCAGGTTGCCCTTCTGTCCATCCCTTAGAGAAATCAATATTCTCTGGGTTATCAAGAGGAAGTGGATATTGCTTCCAGTTGAGCAAGAAATGCAAATCTTTACAAACACCTGTGCGAATTCCTTTTCGCTGTGTATCTGCTAAGAATTTGTGTCCATAGTTGACACGCCCCATATTTTCAATAAGGATGTCAAATCTAGAGAGCGCTTTCTTTTCGCCTTGATAAAAGATATCTTCACCGATTTCTGTTTGGTACTGTGTTGCCACCCATTTGCCATCGATAAAGAGTTGAGCTCTATCACGTCCGTCAATGATTCGAATGCGTTCTTCATCCGCATCCCAACTTGCTTCCGTACGATAGAGTAGGTAGCCATAACCTTGTCCTAGCTCTTCCATTTTCTTAGGGTAGAGACTTTCGATGGGACTTGTCAGGCTATCCAAGGTTTCAAACAAGGAAACTTTTTCAACTAGCGGAATTGCTTCTACTTCCATACTCTCTTTGTAAAGCGGTTCAGATTGCGGATACTCAGGATAGTAAGCCGCCATCATTTCTTTCACTGCGAAATATTTAGCAGTTGGGTTTCCAGCTTCATCAAGAAGAGCGTCGTAATCATAAGATGTTACTTGTGGTAAATCAATAGTTCCTCGAGCTGAACAACCATTCATAAAACCAAAGTTGGTTCCGCCGTGGAACATATATAGGTTGATAGAGCCTAGCTCTAGAGCTTCATGAACAGCTTCTGCTAATTCCTCAGGTTCACGCTTGATGATCGGTTCTTTCCATCGATTGAACCAACCGTCCCAGAATTCCATACACATGAGTGGCCATTTCTTGCCGTGCTCATCAAAGAATTCTTGCATCTGCGAGAAATTATAAGCAGCTTTGGAACCAAAGTTCCCTGTCACTAAGAGATCATCCTCAATTAAGGTTCCAGCCTTAAGAGTTGCTCGCCATGGTCCATCTGATGTGAAAAGCGGACAAGTAACTGCTCGTTTTTCCATCAAACGTCGAATTTCCCTCAAGTAGGTCTTGTCCTCGCCATAGGATCCGTACTCATTTTCGACTTGCATCATGAGAATATTCCCACCGTTTTCCAATAATCTCGGAACTAGACGTGGAAGCAACTGATCATAGTAGCGACCAACCATGTCAATGAAAGCTGGGTCAGATGACCGTATTCTCATATCCTTGGTCAAGAGCCATGCTGGTAAACCACCGAATTCCCACTCTGCACAGATAAATGGAGAAGGACGTACAATTGCATATAAGCCCAAATCATGTGCAGTTTGAAGAAATCTCTCTAAATCAAGATTGCCTTCAAAGTTAAATTTTCCTTCAGCAGGTTCATGCATGTTCCAAGCAACATAGGTTTCAACTGTATTGAATCCTAATGCCTTGAGGTTATACAATGAATGATGCCAATCTTCCGCAGGAACTCTAAAATAGTGAATGGCGCCAGACAAAATCTTGAATGGTTTCCCATCCAGATAGAAATCATCTTTAATTTCAAATCTTGCCATTCTTCCTCCCCTAAAAGCGAAAAGTTTGCGCTTTCATTTATTGTTATATCAACTATAAACCAATCGGAGAATAATGTCAATACTTTTTGAAATTTTCTTTAAAATTTTTCTATTTTTTTACTGAATCTTTTCTAAAAATCATCTCAAATCCTATAAAATCAACATTCTGACTGAAGAGCAAAAATACGAGGCAAAATACGAATTATTTATATGTATTCTAAATTCTTATTCTGATATTTTAATTTTTTAAAATGCTTTTCTACTATTTTTTTCGATTTTATGTTAAAATCATATGTGGAGAAGGAAAAAATGAGGTGAAAATATGGCAATTCCAAAATATCAATATATTAAAGATGAATTGAAAAATAAGATTATTTCTGGTCAATTCGCTAGCGGAGACAAGTTCTACACTGAAGCCGAATTGATTTCCATGTATGATGTTAGTTCAATCACAGTAGTCCGCGCCTTGAACGACCTTGCCAAAGACGGATATATCGTCCGCCAACAAGGGAAGGGAACTTTCGTAGCTCGTGCACGTAAACACAAACTCGTTGAATTTTCTGATGTAGAAATCTTCGAAACAAAAGATGATAAAGTAACTGTTCTTTCTATCGAACGCGGGAATGATCTTAAATACCTAGAAAAACTCGGCCTACGCGGCGATCAATTCTATTACAAGATTGAACGTATTCGTGAAACAAATGGCGTTACCTATATCTATCACAATTCGTATATTCCTGAACAATACATCAATGCCAACTATCCAAATCTCGAATATTATAGTTCTATCTATAATCGTTTTAAATTGGACTACCACATTCACATGAATGACGAGCATTTTGAAGAAATTAATGAAATTGTATTTCCAACTCCAAAACATGCCGCTTCTATCCTAGGAATCGACACTAAATTCCCAACTGTTTTCCAAACGAAGACAACTCAGCTTGAAGCAACTGGTCAAGTTTTGGAATACATCGAAACTTATAAACGTTCTGATTTCTACAAAATTAAATTCATCTCTTGTGACCGTGGTCACTAATCTTAAAAAACCTGAGGCAACTGTCTCAGGTTTTTTATATACCCATTATATCACCGCCTCTCTTTCAAAAGAATAGCATTTCAAGCAATTCTATAATTAGTAACCTTTTTACTAAAAAATAGTCACAACCAGAAAAATATATCTTAATTTATAAATTATTCTATTTTTTATAGTAATTTCCTCAAAAGCTTGACTTTATTTTAGTTAGAACATACAATAGGATTAGTATGTGAAAACGCTATCAAAACATAAAAAGGGAGGTTTTTTAATGAAACCAGAAAACAAACAGCGCTTCTCTATTCGTAAATATGCAATCGGAGCAGCTTCTGTATTGATTGGCTTTGCCTTTCAGGCTCAAGCTGTTGCTGCTGACGGAGTCGTTCCTGCTACAACAGAGAATCAGCCTGCTGTCCAAACCACTGGAGAAGTCACTCCACCAACGAGTGAAGAAAAAGTCGAGACTGCTCCTTCAACAGAAAAAGCTACCCCAGCTGCTCCTGCAACAAACTCTGAAGCACCAAAAGTTGAAGTTGCTCCTGCACCTGCCGTAGCAAACCCTGTTACATCTGAAGAAGCTCCAGCTAAGCCAGCAGTAACTGAAGAGGCTAAGAAGACAGAATCTGAAAAACAAGAAGAAAAGAAAGAAGTTGCTAAAGTTGAAGCACCTGTAGTCGCTACAGAAAGAGCAACTCAAGTCAATGAAAAACTGGCTAAAAAGAAAATTGTATCAATTGATGCTGGACGTAAATACTTCTCTCCTGACCAACTAAAAGAAATCATCGACAAAGCTAAACACTATGGCTACACTGATCTTCACCTTTTAGTCGGAAATGACGGCTTGCGCTTTATGCTTGATGACATGTCTCTAACTGTAGGTGACAAAACTTATGCCAGCGATGATGTCAAACGTGCTGTTGAAAATGGAACCAATGCCTACTACAACGATCCAAATGGCAATCATCTGACTGAAAGCCAAATGACTGACTTGATTAGTTATGCTAAGGATAAAGGAATTGGACTTATCCCAACAGTTAACAGTCCTGGTCACATGGATGCCATCCTCAACGCCATGAAAGAATTGGGTATTGAAAAGCCTAACTTTAACTATTTTGGTAAAGAATCAGCACGTACGGTTGACCTTGACAACGAAAAGGCTGTTGCTTTTACAAAAGCCTTGATTGATAAGTATGCAGCTTACTTTGCGGGCAAGTCTGAAATCTTTAACATCGGTTTGGATGAATATGCTAACGATGCTACGGATGCCAAAGGGTGGAGCGTTCTTCAAGCCTATAAATGGTATCCAGAAGATGGATTCCCAGACAAGGGGTATGATAAATTCATCGCCTACGCTAACGATTTAGCTCGTATCGTCAAGTCTCACGGCCTTAAACCAATGGCCTTCAATGACGGTATCTACTATAATAGTGATACTACTTTTGGTACCTTTGATAAAGACATCATCGTGTCTATGTGGACTGGTGGCTGGGGCGGTTACGATGTCGCTTCTTCTAAGTTACTAGCTGAAAAAGGACACGAAATCCTCAACACTAATGATGCTTGGTACTACGTTCTCGGACGTAATGCTGACGGACAAGGTTGGTACAACCTCGATCAAGGATTGAACGGTATCAAGAGTACACCGATTACTTCTGTTCCAAAAACAGAAGGCGCTGACGTTCCTATTATCGGTGGGATGGTAGCCGCTTGGGCTGATACTCCATCTGCCCGCTACTCTCCATCTCGTCTCTTCAAGCTCATGCGTCAATTCGCAAACTCAAATGCTGAATATTTCGCCGCTGACTACGAGTCTGCTGATCAAGCTCTGAAAGAAGTGCCAACCGACCTTAGCCGCTATACAGCAGAAAGTGTTGCTGCCGTTAAAGAGGCTGAAAAAGCCATTCGCTCTCTTGATAGCAACCTTAGCCGTGCTCAACAAGATAGCATTGACCAAGCGATTGCAAAACTCCAAGAAGCCGTTAGCAACTTAACCTTCACACCAGAAGCTCAAAAAGAAGAAGATGCCAAACGTGAAGTTGAAAAACTTGAGAAAAACAAGGTTATCTCAATCGATGCTGGACGTAAATACTTCACTCTAGACCAACTCAAACGTATCGTAGATAAAGCCAGCGAACTTGGTTACTCTGACCTTCATCTCCTCCTTGGAAATGATGGACTTCGCTTCCTCTTGGATGACATGACGATCACTGCAAACGGCAAGACCTATGCAAGTGACGATGTGAAAAATGCCATCATTGAAGGAACAAAAGCTTACTACGACGATCCAAACGGAACAACTCTAAGCCAAGCTGAAATTACTGAGCTTATCCAATATGCTAAGGATAGAGGCATTGGAATTATCCCTGCTATCAACAGCCCTGGCCACATGGATGCTATGCTTGTCGCTATGGAAAAATTGGGCATTGCAAACCCTCAAGCTAACTTTGACAAGGTTTCAAAAACAACGATGGACCTTGAAAACGAAGAAGCAATGAACTTTACAAAAGCCCTTATCGGCAAATACATGGACTTCTTTGCAGGCAAGACTAAGATCTTTAACTATGGTACAGATGAGTATGCCAACGACGCTACTAACGCTCAAGGTTGGTACTACCTCAAGTGGTATGGACTCTATGGTAAGTTTGCAGATTATGCTAATGGTCTAGCTGCCATGGCTAAAGAAAAAGGTCTGCAACCAATGGCCTTTAACGATGGTTTCTACTATGAAGATAAGGACGATGTTGAGTTTGATAAAGATGTTATCATCTCTTACTGGTCTAAAGGTTGGTGGGGTTATAACCTTGCATCTCCTCAATATCTAGCAAGCAAGGGCTATAAGTTCCTTAACACTAACGGAGATTGGTACTATATCCTCGGTCAAAAACCTGAAGATGGTGGAGGCTTCCTCAAGAAAGCTATCGAAAACACTGAAAAAACTCCATTCAACCAGCTAGCTTCAACTAAATATCCTGAGGTTGATCTACCTACTGTTGGTAGTATGGTAGCTATCTGGGCAGATAGACCAAGCGCTGAGTACAAAGAAGAAGAAATCTTTGAGCTCATGACTGCATTTGCAGATCACAACAAAGACTACTTCCGTGCCGATTACAAGGCTCTACGCGAGGAACTTGCTCAAATCCCTGAAAACTTAGAAGGATATAGCACAGAAAGTCTCGATGCTCTCAAGGCTGCTAAAGAAGCACTAAACTACAATCTCAACCGTAATAAACAAGCTGAGTTGGATACACTTGTAGCTAACCTTAAAGCAGCAAGACTTGGTCTCAAACCAGCTGCAACTCACTCAGGAAGCCTTGATGAGAGTGAAACTTCTGCTGCAGTTGAAAACCGACCAGAGCTTATCACAAGAACGGAAGAAATCCTGTTTGAAACTGTCAAGAAGGAAAATCCTAACCTTCCAGCAGGACAAGAAAAAGTTGTCACTGAAGGTGCCAAAGGTGAACGTACAATCTACGTCTCAGTTACTACTGAAAATGGTAAGGAAACTGAAACAGTTCTTGAAGAAAAAGTCACAAAAGAAGCTGTTAACCAAGTGGTTGAAGTTGGAACTCCTGTCACTCATGTCGGCGACGAAGAAGGAGTTGCTCCTGTTGCAGATGCCAAACCACGTGTTGTCATCGAGGACGAAGAAATTCCGTTTACAACTATCACTCGTGAAACTGATGCATTGACAAAGGGAGAAACTCGTGTCGTAACTGAAGGTGTTAAGGGACGTCGTAGTCATTTCTATTCTGTGTCTACTGCTGCTGACGGAAGCGAAGTGAAAACATTGGTTACTAGTGTTGTTGCTCAAGAACCAGTTACTCAAATCATCGAAGTTGGGACTCCTGTAACACATGTGGGAGACGAAAAAGGACTAGCTCCTGTAGCGGAAGAAAAACCAAAACTAGAGATTCCAAATATACCGGCTCCTATTGCAGAAGAAAAACCAGCACTAGAAATTCCAAATGTGCCAGCTCCTATTGCAGAAGAAAAACCGAAATTAGAGATTCCAAGTAAACCAGCTCCAGCAACTGTTCCTGCTGAGGAAAACAAACCTCTTCCTCAAGGACCAGCTCCTGTGGCAAAAGAAAATAAACTTCCTGAAACAGGAAGCCAAGGTTCAGAATGGTTGATTGCTACAGGTTTGATGGCTGCACTCACAGCTTATGGACTTAGCAAGAAAAAAGATTAAGCACAAATAAAAAGCGAGATACAATCTCGCTTTTTTTATTGTCATTAGTCACCCAAACCGATACGTTCGAAGATCTCATCCACACGTTTGGTGTAGTAAACAGGGTTGAAGATTTCGTCGATTTCTTCTTGAGTGAGGCGTGAAGTCACCTCTGGATCTGCTTCAAGAAGGGGTTTGAAGTCGACTTGGTTATCCCATGATTGAGCTGTCTTCGGTTGAACGAGGTCGTAAGCTTGCTCACGGGTCATGCCTTTTTCAATCAAAGTAAGCATAGCACGTTGACTGAAAATAAGACCAAATGTAGAGTTCATGTTGCGAATCATGTTTTCAGGGAAGACTGTCAAGTTTTTAACGATGTTTCCAAAACGGTTGAGCATGTAGTCAATCAAGATGGTTGTATCTGGTGCGATGATCCGCTCAGCTGATGAGTGAGAGATATCACGTTCATGCCAGAGTGACACGTTTTCATAAGCCGTTACCATGTGACCACGGATAACACGCGCAAGACCTGTCATGTTTTCAGAACCGATAGGGTTACGTTTGTGAGGCATTGCTGAAGACCCTTTTTGACCTTTGGCAAAGAACTCTTCCACTTCACGTTGTTCTGATTTTTGAAGACCACGGATTTCAGTCGCCATACGCTCGATAGAAGTCGCGATGCTGGCAAGAACCGCAAAGTACTCAGCGTGAAGGTCACGAGGAAGCACCTGTGTAGAGATTTCTTGAGCACGGATGCCAAGCTTGTCGCAGACATATTTTTCAACAAATGGTGGGATGTTGGCAAAGTTACCAACCGCACCAGAAATCTTACCAGCTTCCACACCAGCAGATGCATGCTCGAAACGCTCGATGTTCCGTTTCATTTCGCTGTACCAAGTAGCCAATTTAAGACCAAAAGTTGTCGGCTCAGCGTGCACACCGTGGGTACGCCCCATCATGATGGTGAACTTGTGTTCTTTGGCTTTGTCAGCGATGATATTGAGGAAATTTTCAAGATCCTTGCGGATGATGTCGTTGGCTTGTTTGTAGAGGTAACCATATGCCGTATCTACTACGTCAGTAGAAGTCAAGCCATAGTGAACCCACTTACGCTCTTCACCAAGAGTCTCAGAAACCGCACGCGTGAAAGCCACCACATCGTGACGCGTTTGTTGCTCGATCTCCAAAATACGGTCGATGTCAAAGCCCGCTTTTTTACGGATCAAAGCCACATCTTCCTTAGGAATTTCTCCCAACTCGGCCCATGCTTCGTCAGCCAAGATTTCCACCTCAAGCCAAGCACGGTATTTATTTTCTTCAGTCCAAATGTTCGCCATCTCAGGGCGAGAGTAACGTTCGATCATTGTTTGTTCCTTTCTTTTGATGTTTCACTTATGTGGGGCGGATGTCAGCAACTTCCTTTAGAGTCTCAAGATTCCCGTCGCTTACGCTTTCCCTACGGCGTGAAACAGTCATTTTATTCAAATTCTTCTTTCCCAATCCACACTGATGGATAATGATCCAGTGTATTCAAATCCGTATCCAGCGGGGCATCATAGATAGCCAAATAGTTTTCAGGATATTGTGCAACTAGCTCTTCATACTTCGCTTTCACTTTTTCGTGATCGCTACTAGCATACAAGACTTCGACGACTGCTCCCGTCTTTTCTTTTTCAACAAATGCGTTGACAATGAGTTGAATCATAAAACCTCCTAAAGCGAAATCCCCTTCATGTTTGCTTCTAGAATGGGCATGTCCACACCTAACTCCTGACCGGTCTGATAGACACTTTGACAACAGTAGAAAATATCCTGTTTATCATTGTGTAAGGTCATGATTTTTCGTGTCAGCTCATTTTTCGCAAACATGACTTTCATGGCCTTGCCGGCTATCCAAGCGGGAATTTTGTAGGGCAAGAGTTCGGCTTTGTAAAGCTTCAAATTCACGCCACGCGCTTCTACGACTTTCAAAGCCTCTCGAATGGCCTTAATGGCCAATGATAATTCCGAAGAACTATTCATCAAGTTCAGAGCCAATTCTTCTGGATTTTCCAGATTCCCTGAACGTGCAGCTGTCGAAGTGACACCCGCATTAATCGCCATGTGAATCCAAATCCATTCGACCATATCATGAGGCACTTCCCACTTCAAATCTGCAGAAGTCAGTAAATCCGTCAGATCAGAATAGTTAGAAATCTGTGCTTTTTGTTCACCTTCTAGCATTAAATGGTCAAATAAGACACCATCCAAATGGTCCTCCTGCATATGACCACCCGCTGTCGGGAAAGCCAGAATATAGTCGTAATCTCCTGCCCACTCTTGGACCTCTTTTCGAGTATTCCAGAAATTGCAGAAGAAAACGAGAGTGCCTTTGATATTATTTTTTCGCAAGGTTTCCACAGCTTCTTTGACAAACCCATGACGCACACTCAGAAAAATAAAATCATATTCCGAATCAGTTTCCGCCACATGAACCTCATAGGTGTCGTGTTTGTTCTCACCTTTGGAATGATAACGGCCATCTAGCAGATCAACCAACAACTCCTTGGGAGCATTGTTTTTCTTACTATCTCTTAGTACGTGTTCCACTTGATGACCTGCTTTTTGAAAAGCATAGGCATAAGTAGTCCCGATCACTCCAAGTCCTAGAATCGCTATTTTCATCAAAAATCAATTCCTTTCCCAAACTCCTCTACCTCATCCGGCATATCACTAAACAAGGTCACATGTCCCATTTTGCGGTTGTGCTTTGCTTCTAGTTTACCATATAAGTGGAGGTGGGCGCTTGGATTTTCTGTAACATAACGCTCAGCTGTTTCGACGTGTTGACCGAGAACGTTGAGCATGACAGCAGGGGCATGGAGGTGGATTGCTGGAAGTGGTGCTCCGAGAACGCCCAAGATATGGGTGTCAAACTGGGAAAAATCGCAGGCTTCAATCGAGTAGTGGCCAGAATTGTGTGGGCGTGGGGCGATTTCGTTGACGATGATGTCATCAGCTGTCGCAAACATTTCTACGCAGAGGGTGCCAGACAGGTTGAGCTGTTCTGCAATTCGCACTGCCATAGCTTTAGCTTTTTCTGCTAGGCTTGCTGGAATGCGAGCAGGCACAATGGTTTTTGAAAGAATGTTGTTACGGTGGATATTTTCCTGAACTGGGAAAACCGTCACATCCTTGCCATTTCCAGAAACGATAACAGAAATTTCAAGATCAAAGTTGACAAATTCTTCCAAAACACAGTCTGCTGAGTCAGCTAGAGCGTAGGCTTCTTCCAAATCTTCTGCTGAGCGAATGACCTTCTGGCCATGGCCATCATAGCCACCTGTCGCTGTCTTGAGGACATAGTTTTTCGATAGGTCAATATCTGCCAAATCCTGGCTTGAAGTCACGACCTTGTAGGGTGCCACAGTGACTTGTGCCTTGTTGGAAAGAAAGTCCTTCTCAAAAATCCGGTTTTGGGAAATCCGAAGTAGGTCTGTTCCTTGTGGGAGTTGACCGTCTTTGATAACGGCATCCAAACCGTCAGCATCGACATTCTCAAACTCATAGGTCAGGACATCGCAACGCTCAGCCAACTGACGGAGGGCATCCACATCATTATAAGGAGCCACGATAATCTCCGCCACGCGAGAGGCTGGGCAATCCGCCGCAGGATCCAGCGCGATAACCTTGTGCCCCATGTAGATAGCAGAAATGGCCATCATCTGACCCAGCTGACCACCACCGATAATTCCGATTGTTTTAGATGAGCTCATTCGTCGACTCCTCTGCGATTTTTCCTTGTTCTTCTGCAAAATCTGCCAAAGCTGTCGCGATAGCCTGATCCTCTACTGATAGGAGACGGAGGGCAAATAGAGCCGCATTGGTCGCACCTGCTTCACCAATAGCCATTGTCGCAACAGGCACGCCACCCGGCATCTGAACAATCGAGTAAAGAGAATCCACGCCACTAAGCGCACGTGATTTGACTGGTACACCGATGACAGGAAGGGTTGTTTTGGCAGCTACCATACCTGGCAAATGGGCTGCGCCGCCAGCACCCGCGATGATAACCTTGATGCCACGGCTACGGGCTTCTTCTGCATGCTTGAACATGAGATCTGGTGTCCGGTGAGCGGAAACAACTTTCTTTTCGTAAGCGACGCCGAAGCGGTCTAGAACTTCTGCTGTTTTTTGCATGGTTGCCCAGTCGGATTTTGAGCCCATGATGATGGAAATAATTGGTTTAGTCATAATTTTTCCTTTTTCTTCTTTTTTGATAATGGTCTTAGGTGGTGGGGACGGAAGCAAACCTTCGGTTTCATTCCTAAAATTTGAGCCTAAGGTCTCAAATTTTCCCTAGACCAGAACAGATACTGTTCTGGTCTTTTCACCACGGCGACCATTGTCGTGTTTGGCGACTGCGTCGCCTTTTCTTATATCTTTATCTAATTGCCTTACTTCCGATATCCGTACGATAGAAGAGGCCTTCTGTGTTTTGTTTGTTGAGTTCGTTGTAGATAATGTTTTGGCCGTCTTTGACCGTGTCTGCTGTTGTGACAAGCATGTAGACGCGTCCGCCGTTTGAGAGAAGGTCCTGGCCATTTTCAGCGAATTTGGCACCAGCATAGTAAGTGATGATGTCGCCCTCTGTCTTGGCTGGAAGCTTGACACCCTTCTCATAAGCGAGTGGGTAACCGTTTGATGCTACAACCACGCCCAGTGTCACACCCTTGTCCGTCCAAGTGATAGCTGGCTCTTTGCCATCCAAAATGTCAGTGATGTTTTGTGCAAAGTCAGATGTCAAACGAGGCAAGATGATTTGTGTTTCAGGGTCTCCAAAGCGTGAGTTGAACTCGATGACTTTCGGTCCATCAGCTGTCAAGATAAGACCCGCGTAAAGGACACCAAGGTAGGGACGTCCTTCTTTAATCATGCCTTCAAGAACTGGCTTGACAATGGTGTCAACCGCTGTGTCAACCACGCTCTGTGGCAAGTGGGGAACTGGCGCATAGGCACCCATCCCACCAGTGTTCGGACCCTTGTCGCCATCATAGGCACGTTTGTGGTCCTGTGCTGTTGGCATGATGTAGAACTTGTCCCCATTGACAAAGGCAAAGAGAGAAAACTCTTCCCCGTCAAGGAATTCCTCGATGACCACACGCGCACCTGAATCACCGAATTTATTGTCCAAAAGCATCTCGTGAGCAGCTTCAACAGCTTGTTCAACTGTCTCCGCAACGACGACACCTTTCCCAAGGGCCAAGCCGTCTGCCTTGACGACGATTGGAGCGCCTTTTTCTTCGATGTAGGCCTTGGCTTCTTCGAAATCTGAAAAGGTTCCATAGGCTGCTGTCGGAACGTCGTATTTGACCATGATTTCCTTAGCGAAATCCTTAGACCACTCCAGCTCCGCTGCCAATCTTGTCGGACCAAAGGCTTTGAGACCAGCTGCATTGAACTCATCCACGATTCCAGCCGCGAGGGCATCATCTGGCCCGATAAAGGACCAAGCAATATCGTTGGCTTTTGCAAACTCAATCAATTTAGAATGTTCGGAAATAGAGATATTTACTAATTTCAGACCATCCAGAGTCATCCCGTCATTCCCAGGAGCTACAAAAACTTTTTCAACGTCTTTTGACTCAAGCAACTTCTTAGCAATGGCATGTTCACGACCACCTGAGCCGACAACTAACAGCTTCATCTTTCAACCTCTTTTGCGAATTATTTACCAATATTATACCACAAACGTTCGTTTTAATCTTGTTTTGTTTCGCTTTTAAAGCAAAAAAAGGAAAGAAACTGTTTCCCTCCCTTTTGTTTTTTAATGTCTAAAATGTCTCACTCCTGTGAAGACCATGGTCAAGCCATATTTGTCAGCTGCTTCGATAGATTCTTGGTCACGGACGGAACCACCCGGCTGGATGATGGCCTTGATACCTGCTTTGGCGATTTCTTCTACGTTATCTGCAAATGGGAAGAAGGCATCTGAAGCAAGAACTGCGCCGTCAAGACGGTCTTTAGCTTGCTCAATGGCGATACGAACTGAAGCCACACGATTGGTTTGGCCAGGTCCAACACCAAGTGTCATGTGGTCATTAGTCACGATGATTCCATTTGATTTGACGTATTTAATAGCTTTCCATGCAAACTCTAGAGCTGTCGCTTCTGTCTCCGTCGGTTGGCGTTTGGTTACCACTTGCCAGTCAGCTGGACTTTCTTTCACCACGTCTTGATTTTGAACGAGAAGGCCGCCGACAACTCCTGTGTATTCTGCTTCCACTTCACTAGCGTCTTGAGCATCAAATGGCAACTCAAGGATGCGCAAGTTTTTCTTTTTGTTAGTCAAAATGGCTAGCGCTTCATCCGTATAGCTTGGTGCGATGATGATTTCAAGGAAAACACCGTGCATCTTCTCAGCTGTCGCAGCATCCACCTCACGGTTAAGAACAACGATCCCACCGAAGATAGAAACTGGGTCAGACTCATAAGCATAGTCCCAAGCTGTTTCGATATCGTCAGCCTGACCGATTCCACATGGATTCATGTGTTTGAGAGCCACAACGGTTGGACGTTCTTTGAAATCACGAATGATACGAATGGCAGCGTCAGCATCACGGATATTGTTGAATGACAATTCTTTACCGTTAAGCTGTTTAGCTGAAGCAATCGAATAATCCGTTGGTAAGGCTTTTTGATAGAAATCGGCATCCTGTTGAGGGTTTTCGCCGTAACGCATTGGTTGTTTAAGGTCATAGGTCAGAGTGAGTTTTTCAGGTTTGTTTTCACCCACTTGAGCTGTGAAATATTCTGCAATCAAGGCATCATAAGCCGCTGTGTGACGGAAAACCTTAGCCGCCAAACGTTGACGCGTTTCGTAAGTGGTTTCGCCCTTCGCTGCCAATTCTTCCAAAACCACAGCATAGTCAGCAGGATCCACCACAACTGTTACGCCGGCGTGATTCTTCGCTGCTGAACGAAGCATTGATGGCCCACCGATATCGATGTTTTCAACCGCGTCAGCGTATGTCACGTCAGGTTTGAGGATGGTTTCCTTGAATGGGTAAAGGTTAACCACAACAAGGTCGATAAGTTCAATATTATTGACCTTAGCCGCCTCTAGGTGACTATCGAGATCACGACGAGCGAGAAGCCCACCGTGGATATTTGGGTGGAGGGTCTTGACACGACCGTCCATCATTTCTGGGAATCCAGTCACATCGTCAATGGCAATGGTATCTACCCCAGCATTGTCAAGGGCAACCTTGGTACCACCCGTTGAGATGATATCCCAACCAAGTTTTTTGAGTTCTTGGGCAAATTCAACGATGCCCGCTTTGTCTGAGACACTAATTAGTGCGCGTTTAGTCATTTTCTCTCTTTTCCTTTTTAAAAAGTTCTTTCTCTGCTACAGTCAAAAATTTTCGTTCCACTCTAGCTCTTCCTTATTTTCGTGCAACTCCCAAATGTTCCAAGACTTCTGGGTAGAGCTTATACTCTGTTTCGTGGATACGAGTTTCGAAAGTATCAAGAGTATCCCCTTCAAAGCGTGGGACACGGACTTGTTTGATGACCTTGCCAGTATCAACGCCAGAATCCACCCAGTGAATGGTCACGCCAGACTGATCAACACCTGCATTCCAAGCATCTTCAATGCCATGAGCTCCTGGAAATTCTGGAAGGTAAGCCGGGTGAATATTGATGATACGTCCTTCGTAGGCTGCTAGCAAGGTTGGACCGACGATTTTCATGTAGCCGGCCAGACACACCAAGTCAATCTGGTGCTCATCCAAAAGCTCGACAATAGCTGCTTCGTAGTCTGCCTTGCTCTCAAACTCCTTGAGTTCGAAGGCATAGGATAAAACTCCAAGTTTTTCTGCTCGCTCCAGTACGTAGGCATCCCGATGATCTGAAAAGACAAACTCCACTGGAAATTGTTCCGCAATCACCTGGAAGTTTGAGCCGTTGCCAGAGGCAAAAACAGCAATTTTTTTAGCCATTATTTAATCACCACACTAGCATCTGTCTTCTTCACAATTCGACCGATTTCATACACAGGCTCGTCGAGAAGTTCTTTGACACGTTTCACATATTCTGGCTTCACCGCAAGCATGAGACCAATTCCCATGTTAAAGATTTCAAACATTTCTTCGTGTTTAATTTGGCCATATTTTTCAAGGGCTTTGAAAATTGGAAGGACTGGGACTTTGCTTTCGTCAATTTCAGCAGCCAAGTCATCCGCGAACATCCGTGGGACATTTTCGATGAAACCACCACCTGTGATGTGGGCAATACCGTTAACTAATTCTTCTTTGATGAGTGGTAAAACTGCTTTGACGTAGATACGAGTTGGCTCCAAAAGAACCTCTTTGAGTTTTTTACCTTCCAGTTCTGGGAGGACTTCCTCACCTGTGTAATCAGCAAAGACACGACGAACAAGGGAATAACCATTTGAATGGATACCGCTTGAAGCAAGACCAAGAAGCACGTCTCCCTCTGCTACTTTTGAACCGTCGATGATTTGGCTTTTTTCAGCAACACCGACCGCAAATCCAGCCAAGTCATAGTCGTCTTCACCGTACATACCAGGCATTTCAGCAGTTTCACCACCGATGAGGGCTGCACCAGCTTGCACACACCCTTCGGCCACACCAGCAACCACTTGTTCTAGCTTAGCTGGTTCATTTTTACCAGTTGCGACGTAGTCCAAGAAGTAAAGAGGCTCTGCACCTGCAGCGATGATATCGTTAACACACATGGCCACACAGTCTTGACCGATGGTATCGTGTTTGTCGTACTTAATAGCCAGCATGAGTTTAGTACCAACACCATCTGTACCTGAGATCAAAACAGGTTCTTTGACACCTGTTTTTGAAAGGTCAAACATGCCACCGAAACCACCAAGAGCTCCCATGACACCTGCACGCTCTGTACGGGCAACGTGTTTTTTGATCCGTTCTACAACCTCATAACCCGCTTCAACGTCCACACCCGATTGAGCATACGCATTCTTATTTGTCATTTGTTTATTCCTTTTCCTTTCCTTCAATGGGAAATTTTATTTGTAAAAACTCGTTTTTTCTTCCAAACTTCTACGATATTCTTCTTCATAGTCATAGAGAGGAGTTGGATATTTCCCATCAAAGTAAGCCACACAGAGACCGCCATTTGGCGCATCTGTTTCAATCCCAATAGAGTTAATCAAGCCATCAATTGAAAGATAGGTCAGGCTATCCGCACCAATGATTTGGCAAGTTTCCTCAACGGTATGATTGGCCGCAATCAGCTCCTGACGTGTCTGGATATCAATCCCGTAAAAACATGGATAGGCAAGAGCAGGACTCCCGATGGCAACGTGCACTTCTGATGCCCCCGCTTCTTTCAAAAGTTGGACAATGCGACGAGATGTTGTTCCTCGTACAATGGAGTCATCAATCATGACAACACGCTTGCCTTTCACGACACCAGAAACGGCAGAAAGTTTCATCCGAACCCCTTGCTCACGCAATTCTTGAGTTGGCTGGATAAATGTACGTTGGGTATATTGGTTCTTGATGAGACCCATTTCATTTGGTAGACCTGATTCTTCAGCAAAGCCCATAGCTGCGCTGAGAGAGGAGTTTGGCACACCGACTACGATATCAGCTTCGTGCTTGAACTCGCGTGCCAATTGAGCTCCCATTCGCTTACGGGCTGTATGGACATTGACACCATGGATATTGGAGTCAGGACGAGCAAAATAGATATACTCCATGGAACAGATAGCCAACTGAGTATCGTTTGTGTAGCTATCATACTGGATACCATTGTCGTCAATAATGACAATCTCGCCTGGTTTCACATCGCGAATCCACTCAGCACCGATTACCTCAAATGCACAGGTTTCAGATGAAACAACAACTGCTCCATTAGCCATTTTCCCGATTGATAGAGGTCGGAAGCCATTTGGATCAAGGGCTGCAATTAACTTATCTTCAAACATCAAGAGATAAGCGAAACCACCTTTGACAAGACTAAGTGCTTCCTTGATTTTTCCCATCAAATTTGGATTGTGGCTACGGCGAATAAGATGAGCCAAAATTTCTGAATCTGAAGTTGAGCTGAAGATTGCCCCTCTTTGTTCCAATTCTTGCTTGAGAGATTCTGCATTGGTCAGATTCCCATTATGAGCCAGACCAAACTGCATATCGTGAAAGCGGAAGAGGAAAGGTTGGATATTGTCTACAGAAGCTTCTCCCGCAGTCGCATAACGCACGTGTCCAATTGCTCCAGTCCCTGTCAATTTATCCAAATTAGCAGGATTTTTGAAGACTTCTGATAAAAGCCCCATATCACGATGACGCTTCAATTTCCCTTGGTCATTGGAGAGGATTCCTGCCCCCTCCTGACCACGGTGCTGAAGACTATGGAGTCCAAAATAGGTCAATTTGGCAGCGTCTGGGTGACCCCAGATACCAAAAACACCACATTCTTCATTAAGAGATTTTACTTCGTATGTCATTTTATATACCTTTTATTCTCCAGTAAAGTATTTAACCGCTGATGCAAAGAGATGTTGATCTTTATTGCCTGGAATATTTTGGAAGAGACCGTCTTCGAAACGTTCTGAGTGACCCATCTTACCAATAATTTGACCATTCTTGCTTGTGATACCTTCGATAGCATTCACAGATCCGTTAGGATTGTATTTTGAATCCATGCTTGGTTTACCTTCGAAGTCAACATATTGGGTAAAGATTTGACCATTGTCACGAAGCTCTGCAAATTCCTCAGCTGTCACGACAAATTTACCTTCACCATGTGATACTGGGATGGCATGGATGTCACCAACTTCTACTCCGGCAAGCCATGGTGAGTTGGTGTTGGCAATACGTGTCTCAACCATCTTGGCCACGTGTTGGTTAGCATCATTGTAGAAGAGGGTTGGACTGGTGCTACTTGCATCTTCAAAGTTACCGTATGGAAGAAGACCTGATTTAACAAGGGCTTGGAATCCGTTACAGATACCGATAATCAAACCACCACCTTCGATGAAGCTATCGATAGCTGCACGTACTTTTTCGTTAAGCAAGATATTAACGATGAATTTAGCTGATCCATCAGGTTCGTCAGCGGCTGAGAAGCCACCTGCAAAGAAGATAATGTTGGCTTTTCCGATATTGTCAACCATTGTGTCAACAGACTTGACAATAGCCTCTTCATTCAATGTGACAAATGGTACTAAGTTGACTTTCGCACCTTCTTTTTCAAAGGCCTTAGCTGAATCGTACTCAGAGTTAGTACCTGGGAATACTGGGATGTAAACCACTGGTGTCTCAACTGTTTCTTTAGCTTTGATAACTGCATCTGATGTTACAGTAGGCACTTCTTCCAACTCAGTTGCTTGTGCAAATTCCGTTGGGTAAACCTCTTCCAATTTACCTTGGAAGGCACTGTCAAGTTTGTGTCCATCAAGCGTTACACCATTGACAGTAAGTGTAAAGTCAGCTGCTGTTTGTCCAATCTTGGCAACACCTGAAATCTCTTCCGGAGATGTGAAGACGAATCCACCCAGTTGAGCTGTCAAGGCAGTCTTAAGATTTTCAAGGGCTACAGTGGCACCAATATGGTTACCAAAACTTGCAAGTGCAAGTGCTTCAAGGACACCTCCATATTTGACAGCTGATGCAGATGTGACTTTATGATCAGCTTGGATGGCTTCAAACTTAGCAAAGTTAGACTTGATGAGATCGAAGTCAATTTCTTGTGCCAAAGCTTGACCAGGAATGTAGTAAATATTTTCACCAGTAGCTTTGAATTCTGGAGAAAGAACCTTACGGCTATCTGCAGTTGTTACCCCAAAAGCAACCAAGGTTGGTGGTACTGTCAATTCTTCAAAGGTACCAGACATAGAGTCCTTACCACCGATAGATGGCAAAGCAAGTTGAATCTGAGCTTCAATAGATCCAAGAAGAGCAGCTACTGGTTGACCAAAACGCTCTGCTTGTTTATCCATACGCTCGAAATATTCTTGATAAGAGAAACGAGCCTTAGACCAGTTTGCACCAGCAGCAACCAAACGAGCTGTTGCTTCGATGACTGCATAAGCAGCGCCATGATATGGAGACCATTCTGCTACATAAGGGTTGAATCCTTGCGCCATAACAGAAGCAGTTGTTGTCACACCATGTTGGACTGGCAATTTCTGTACAGAAGCTTCAGTTGGTGTGATTTGGTAGCGACCACCAAGTGGGTGATTGACTGTTGAACGACCAACTGAGCTATCAAAGATGGTTTGTAAACCTTTTTGACTGGCATGGTTAAGGTCAGCCAAGACTTCAAGAGTATCAGCTTCAAGGGTTTCAGCAGATGTTTGACGTTCTTCTGGAAGCTTGACATCCTTGTCAACCACCTTAGCATCTACAACCACACGTACACCGTTTGTATCAAGGAAACGACGTTCCAAATCAACGATGGTTTCACCATTCCAGTGCATGACAAGATTTGGTTTTTCAGTCACTGTCGCTACGACAACAGCATCAATATTTTCTTTATTACATGCTGCAACAAAGGCATCTACATCTTCTGGACGAACCACTACGGCCATCCGTTCTTGAGATTCAGAGATGGCAATTTCTGTGCCGTTCAAGCCTTGGTATTTCAATGGCACTTTGTCCAGGTCAATTTCAAGACCATCTGCCAATTCACCGATAGCTACACAGACACCACCAGCACCAAAGTCATTTGATTTCTTGATCAGACGTGTCACGTCCCCATTACGGAAAAGACGTTGAATCTTACGTTCTTCAATGGCATTTCCTTTTTGAACCTCAGCGCCTGCTGTTTCAACAGATTCAACCGTTTGAACTTTAGAAGAACCTGTCGCACCACCAACACCATCACGTCCAGTCTTACCTCCGAGCAAGATAATCACATCACCTGCTTCAGGTTTTTCACGGACAACATTTTCCTTAGGAGCCGCACCGACTACGGCACCTAGCTCCATACGCTTAGCAACGAAACCTGGGTGGAAGTATTCACGAACATAGGTCGTCGCAAGACCAATTTGGTTCCCATATGAAGAATAACCGTGAGCCGCTGTTTTAGAAATCACTTGTTGTGGCAATTTCCCAGCGCGAGTTTCTGAAATTGGAGCTGTAATATCGCCAGCACCTGAAATACGCATGGCTTGGTAAACGTAGGAGCGACCTGACAATGGGTCACGAATGGCACCACCGATACAAGTTGCCGCTCCACCAAATGGTTCGATCTCCGTAGGGTGGTTGTGAGTTTCGTTTTTGAACATGAGAAGCCATGGTTCTTTCACACCATTGACATCCACTTCAATTTCAACGGAGCAGGCATTGATTTCATCAGACACTTCCATGTCGTCCAAACGACCATTGGCACGCTCATAACGACCAAAAATAGTCGCCATATCCATCAAGGTTTGAGGTTTTTCTGTACGTCCCAACTCATCACGCATGGCAATATACTTGTCATAAGTCGCTTGCAATTGTTTTTCAAATTTAGAAGCTGAGAAGTCGATGTTTTTCAACTCAGTCTCGAAAGTTGTGTGACGACAGTGGTCAGACCAGTAAGTATCCAACACCTTCAACTCAGTCTCAGTTGGCACACGTCCAATTGACTTGAAATAGTCTTGAATGAAGAGAAGGTCATCCACTTCCATGGCCAGTCCTTGTTCTGCCTTATACTGTGCAAAATCTTCTGCCGTATAAGTTTCAAAGAAATCCAAACTTGGAATGGTCTTGTCAGACTCAGAGAAATCCTGTTTAGCAATGCCAACAGTGATGTCTTTGAAACGAGAATCCACTGGGTTCAAGAGGTAGTTTTTGACAGCTTCCAACTCATTCGCATCAATATCCTTGTTAACCAAGTAAAGTTGCGCTGTGTTCACCGTTACATCATTTGAACTACCAAGCAAAAGCAAAGCTTCCTGTGAAGATGCCGCACGTTGATCAAATTGACCAGGCAAACTTTCGATAGCAAAGAAAGCATACTTCTCAAGATCAGCCTTAACCTCAGCTTCATCCAAAACAGTATCGGTCACTTGCTCAGAGAAGATGTGTTTTTCCGCACGCGCAAACAAGTCCTCTGCCAAATTAAAGACATCGTAAACCTGAACAATCCGAAGATCATTCAAAGTTTTCAACTGAAGATTATGCTGTAATTCTTTTACTAAAGAGTCAGATTTGACACGAAAATCAGCTTTTTTCTCAACGAAAATACGTTTATCCATTTTAGTTCCTTTATCTATTTCTACTTAAAGATTGTAGTGACGACCAAGTAAAACTTTACTTCAATCCCTGCAACTTCTCTAACACGACCTTATAAACATCCGTTAGACTGCCCAAATCTCTACGAAAAACATCCTTGTCCATGTGGTGCCCTTCAGCATCCCAAAGGCGGCAGTTATCTGGAGAGAATTCGTCTGCCAAGATGATTTTGCCATCCTTATCAAAACCGAATTCCAATTTGAAATCAATCAAACGAAGACCAATTTGCGCAAACCAATCTTTCAGCAATCCATTGATACGACGCGTTTCTTCCTTGATATAAGCGATTTGTTCATCATTGGCAATATCCAAAAACTTCACATGCTCATCATTGATAAATGGATCATCCAAATCATCGTTTTTGTAGTAAAATTCAACGATTGGAGTTTTCAAGTCCAAACCTTCTT